>Ga0164241_10001113_pt1 | contig 36280 bp, 27 predicted proteins | sample OricomyardsoilBY_FD_108780 | JGI IMG/M metagenome (GOLD analysis project Ga0164241, IMG submission 108780) | Backyard soil microbial communities from Emeryville, California, USA - Original compost - Back yard soil (BY) | ecosystem: Environmental > Terrestrial > Soil > Unclassified | place: USA... | reverse complement strand
CATTTTCATGCTTGTGCGCCTGCGCCTGTAGCTGAGCACCCGGCGCGGCAACGTCCTCCCAAGTGATCAGGCGGTTGTTTGGGCGGCCTACCTGCTTGCCCAGCCCTGTGGAAGCGGTAGTTGCGCCGCCCACTGCCGCGGGTTCCTTAAACTCCAAGAATATTGCCCGCAGCACATCCGTGCCTACCCCTTCTTCACTGTGCGTAACGCCCGTGCGGAAGAAGAAAGTATCCCAGGCGTTGGTGTGGGTTGGCGAACGCTGGCCTTGCGGAGACACAATTACCCGGTCGCCGCTGGTGTAATAAACGCCGGCATAATCGTATAGATGTTTGTGTGTTGGATAGGCGCGTGGCAGCCAGGAAACGTCCCAAACTTTAACACGATCGTTCTCAAATATTTTGGTTGCGCCTTCGCGGTCAAACGGCTCGGGATAAGTTTGGGCAGCCTGGGGCGAAGACTGGGCCGGGGACGAAGCCGGGGATGGCTGTGGCGTCTGGGCCATGAGAACTGCACTGTTGAAAAAGAGTCCTATCGCTAAGGCGATGGGTTGAAAGTTTTTTTTCTTGTTCATGAATGATATTTTAAATTAGAATTATAATTGGCTTATCGAAGATATAAATCTTAATTGAAACTAAGCATATCTCCTTGCTCCTAAAATGTATTATAGTTGATAGATTGTAAAGTGAAGCTAATGAAAGTACATCACTTGGGTTCGTTTACATCGATTGATAACGCCAAACGCTGAAACCCACTTTTCCGGCAGATTTAAGGCGAAATTGACTGCTGTGTCTATGCATCCGCCAAGGTTCGACACTTTGGAGGAGGCCTTTGCAACAGGCACTCAATCTCGTTTCGTTCGCCCCTAAATGCCGCACCCCAAAACTTGAAACTAATGTTACAGACGTATCAATATCGGGTAATCTGTAAATAAAAAGGTCCGGCTTTTTGTGGCCGGACCTTTTATCTTAAATAGGCGATGTAAAACCGTAAATTGAATGCTACTTAATTACCACATCAAAATACTCTGCCTTTAAACCTCTATCACGAACTATAAGGGTGTCCTTGGTTGCGTAATTTAGGTTCAAACTTTTAAAATTAACCGTATAGTCTAAATAAATAGCACTGCGGTCTGTCCCTCCGATGCTATTTTTTTCGCCTTTTGAAACGAACTTACCAGTACCTGTAATATCAAAACTGGCGGGATTATTGCCAGTTACTGTACAAGTTCCATTATCGGCAAAAGTGAGCACTAAGGTGAATGGTACTGTAGTGCCGGCACTGTTTTTAATTGACAGTGGCAGGTTAGCCGTTTTTAACGAAGCGGTTGTGATGTTCACTACTTGGTTGTTTTCCACATAAGGCGTATGCCTAATAACCGTAGAAGGTGTTCCAGCTACCGGAGTAATTTGATCCACCCCTTTCCTTAAATAATTTCCATGCCAGGGGTTAACGTATTTGATGCCATAAAGCACATAATCTTTAGGCGCAGTTAACCAGTCCGTGGCCTTCACCCGTGATGGGTTTGCAACACCTTTACTGCCCTGTAAAATTGAATCTGCGCCCGTCACTTTGCTCATTACCAGCGGGATAACGTAATTTGCCTTCAAAGCCGCCGGATCAGTAAAAAAAGCATCGGTCAACTGTACCTCAATCCCACCGAGGAGGCTTCCGGCAGGAATTTTTATCTGGTTAGATGCCAACTGATAATATTGGGCAGGCATAGCGAGAATTTTAGGGCCATTATTGTTGAAATAAAGATTATTCAGCAACGTTTCGTCCACTTTCACGTCTATTAACACATCTTTTTTATTGTCATACACGCCGCCCATTGTTGCCTTAATAGAAACCTTGTGTTGGTTATCCAAAGAATTATCTACAAATAGATCTTCTCCCAGCTCAACGGTGCGCATTGGGTACTGGCTGGCAAAATAAACGGCGGAGTAAGTAAAGTTGGGGTATACAACCGGAGCATTTTTGCACGATGCCAGCAAGCCCGCTGAAGCTGCCAGTCCTATAATTATTTTATTAATTTTCATGTTTGTTAATTTTAAACTCATTATAACTATTTCCAATTCGCATTTTGCAACAGCGTATTATATTTTAAAATCTCAGAATTTGGAATAGGCCCATAGTACATATAAGGCTGATAAGCACGCGTTTCTACGCTATTCAGCGGAGTATAAACGGTTCCATTCACGTCCATTCCCCGTACCGGCTCATTCAGTTTAGTAATATCCACTTTCCAGCGACGAAGGTCCCAGAAACGGAAGCTTTCAAAACATAATTCTAAACGGCGCTCATTACGGATCAAATCCCTCATTTTGCCTTGATCACCCTTAATTTCCTCTAAATAAGGGTCGGTGGCTAAACCGAGTGCTCTTTTACGAATGGCCTTAATAACATCATAAGCTGAATAAGTCTGTGTACCGATCCCGGTAGGTCCATATGCTTCATTAGCAGCCTCGGCGTAGGCCAGGTACATTTCAGTATAGCGCATACGGGGTGTATAGTGCGTTTTTCCGCTAGTTGCACTCGGATTACGGTTCACGTCCATCCGAAGGCGCTTTTTCATGTAATAGCCGGTGCGAGTAGAAGTTGGCCTTGCAATAATGCCATCGTCAGTACCTGAAGCGCTACCAGTTTTAATAACTGTGTTGCTTACGCCCGCAGTGCTGCCGTTGTAAATTATATATTTTGCAAACCTCGGGTCTCTGCCGGCGTACGGTGCAGCGGCATTGTAACCTGAGGTTGCATTATTAATGGGGTATCCATTGGCCATTGGGAACGCGTCCACCAGATTTTGAGAGGGATTCATAAAACCCGTTCCAAACAATGTAGGGGGTAAATGCTGTCCCTCCTGGGTACCATCATTTGTTACGATATTCTCTCTCCAGATGATCTCGGGCGGGTTAATACCACTAGATAAATTGTTAATTTCAGATGCGTTAGCATAATAAGTAACACCGGTTGCAGGCAGCGCATTTACTCCGCCTTTATAGTTAATTATTGCCGCGGCGTAATTGGCAGCGTCTGCCCAGGTTGCCGGGTTAGCACTGTTCTGAAAAGCCGGGCTGGCCGCTAATAAAGCCGTTCTGGCTCTTATTACCTTAGCTGTTAATCCATTGAATAATTGACGACCATATTGCCCCATTACCCGGTTATAGGTGTCAAAAGACGTAGTGTACTGTTTATACCGGTCCGGAATCTGGGCGTTAGAGGATATATCATTATACTCCACCGGAAGATTAACTTCGGCGCTGTCCAAATCCTTGTAAATTTGCTTAACGCAGGCATCAAAGCTAGCGCGGGGGATATTAAATTGAGCATCAATTGCTTGATATTGAGTAACAATAGGCACACCTAACAGCTGCCCGTTACTGCCAATTCCTCCATGGTTTCGCAGCAGAAAATACATAAAAAGTGCACGCAAACCAAAAGCCTCGCCTCGCATCCTAACATTAAAAAGCTTTGCTGCCTCAGGGTCATTTGCCCATTTTACCTTATTTGAATTTTCAAGAAAAAGGTTAAGGTACTGCGTAGCTTCATAACACTGGTTCCATACAGAAGCAGGGTTATTTGTGGACGACCACGAGCCTGTGGCTAATTGCAAATAAGCGTGACTTAACTGATTAGTTACCGCGTCATCCGTGGCATAATCCGAATTGTCGTAGTAAGCCGGTATATTCCTATAAGCAGTAACCAAAAACCCCTGAGCGAAATTCACGTCAGTGTACATCTGATCAAGTGATTTTAAATCCTCCGGCTCCGGATTAAGGATCTTTTTGCAGCCTGCAGAAAGCAAAACTGCTAATCCGATAAATATGATCTTTATTTTCATATAATTTTAGCTAAATAATGGGTAATTAAAAGGAACTTTTGACGCCTATGTTAAAAAAGCGGGTTTGGGGTGCCGAACCTATATTGGTCTCCATTAACTGACGCTCTTTTGATACAACAAGCAGGTTGTCGCCCTGTAGATAAACGCTCAAGCCATGAACAAACGAATTCTTAAACAACTTGTCGTCGAAATTGTAGGTAAACTGAACGCGGGTTAAATTAAAGCGGTTTACGTTGTACATCCAGAAGGTGGAGTTTTGGAAGTTGTTGGCTCCGTTTGTACTTGTTAGGCGTGGATAAGTAGCCGTGGCCTTGGTTGCCTCTGTCCATCGTCCTAATACAACGTCTGAATATTTGTCTGCCCCGTTAACCCAATAATAAGAGCTGTTTTTAAAGCCTACGGCACCATTTATTCCTGAACCTAATACAAACATCGTTAAGCGTTTCCACTTAACTGTAAGGTTAACCCCATATGAAAATGGAGCGGCTGAAAAACCATTGTGCCCCAAATTCACCTGATCTCTGTTGTCGATTACGCCATCCTCGTTAATGTCTCGATACTTTATATCACCCGGCGCTACTGTTCCGCCAAATGTTTGCCTTGCCGAATTAGCTATGTCAGCCTGGCTTTGAAAAAATCCTTCACTGATGTATCCAAAATTGGCATCTATCGGTAAGCCCGTTCTTGCCTGATAGGTTTCAGCTGGTGTTTCATCCCTGCGCAGTACTTTGGAATTGTAGAACATCCCGGTAACTCCCAATGAATATTGTACTTCCCCTATCTTGTTGTTCAGATTAAGCGCAAAATCAAATCCTTTACGTTGTTCCTTATTATAATTTATCCAGGGGCGGAAATCACCCGAACCGGCAAAATAAGAGGGATAAATAGTATTTCCACGGGCGAGCAGGCCGTCTGTGTTCTGCGAAAAATAATTAACATCAAGCGTAACTTTGTCTTTAAAAAGCGATGCGTCTAACCCTATCGACAATTCATTCCGTTGTACAAATGTCAAATTCCGGTTATCTGCCTGGCCCGCAAGCGTTGTGCGCCCGCCGGCCAAACCATCGCGCCATGTATAGAAACCGCCCAGCGTAGCGTTGTTACTATAGAAACCCTGATACAAATAGTAATCAGTAGGAATAGGAGGATTAGCAGTACCTGGTTTGAAGCCTGTAACATCAATATCTTGCTTAACAGAAGAATAAGAAGTTTTAATCTTCATATCGCTGATGAACGGTAAATTGTCTTTAATGAATTTTTCGTCACTTATACGCCACCCGGCTGATACCGATGGAGAAAAGCCATTACGGTTGCCTGGGGGCAGCTTAGCAGAATGCACCAACGCTCCAGAAAAATCCAGATAATATCTTCTTTTATAATTGTAACCAGCCTGAACACCCAGATTTGTATTTTTAACAGGTTGATAACCACTGCCCCCATCACTGGAAAATTGCGTTGTATACCCCCAGCCCAATAACGCCGCTGTAACGTTATGATCATTTTTAAAAGTACGATCGTACCCAAACTGCCCTTTTAAAGATACCGTTTGCGTATACGAAGATGATCCGACTGCCTCGTTCGTTGAGTTTCTATCGACACCGAATTTTTCCAAATCAGTAATCACATCTTTTCCGTTTACCGTAGACCAAGTTGGCCGGTATGTTGCGTAAGGCAATGAGTAAGATTCGGCATAGATTGTAGTATAATCCAAACTGGTTGTGGTTTTAAAAGTTAATCCTTGTAAAATTGAACTTAAATTAGCTTGTAACCCCAAATTGTACATAAACGTATTTGACTTGGTTCTAATGTAACCTGCTGCCAGCATGTCAGACAATACGTTGGTTTGGTTAGTACTTTGCCCGCCAAGCAAATACTGCCCATCAATAATATGATTACTGCCTTTTACAATTTTTTGCAGTGAAGCATTATTTGGATCTAACATGCTTATTGGAACAAGCGGCGAAAACTTGTTAAAGTTGGGCGCAATGGTTGATGTTGCACCCCAAAAATCACCCCTTCCTACATAATTGATGGTACTAACGGCTGCTGCATCAATGCTAGCGCTTAAATTTTTAGTAAGCTTGGCATCCACATTGCCCCTTATGTTGAATTGTAAATTGTTATTATTTTTTTGCTCTCCGAATTTAAGGAGGTCGTTATTATACAATAAACCAAAGTTTGTATAATAACGGGTAGCTTCGTTACCGCCAGACACCTCCATGGTCACGTCCGACTTTGTATACGCTTTTTTAAGGTAGTCAGAGCCAAAAAAATTAATATCGGAATACCTGTAGGGGTTTGTGCCCGCACGGGTACTATTAATTTCGTCTGTTGTATAAGTTGGAGCAATCCCATCGTTGGCTAAGGCCTCGTTATAAAGCGTTTTGTAATCGGCAGCATTAAGGTAGTTTGGATAAGCTTTAGGTACAAACATGCCGGTATTGGCGCGTACATCAATTTGTAGCGGTTTTATGCTACCCCGTTTAGTGGTAATCATGATAACGCCTTTGGCAGCGCTACTTCCGTATAAAACAACGGCACTGGCTCCCTTTAGCACGGTGATAGACTGTACCTCGGTCAACCGGATATCCGAAGCACGGCGCGGAATCCCGTCAACCAAAATCAACGGCGCCTGGCCCCAAACATTTCCGGTATACCCGGCAATAAAGCTTCCTAAATTGTCTAAGCTGTTTGTGCTGTAACTTTTTTTTAATATATCAGTTACGTCAACCGATGAAGCAGGGACAATTAGATCTGTTTTTGCAACCGATCGAAATGCCACGTTTACCAAACTGTCTGCTTTTTCTTGTGCATATGCTGTTGCCAATCCCGATAGTAAAACAATCAGGAGGACACAACAGTTTCTTATGTGTTTTCTCATTATTTTTTAATTTTTTAGTTACCAACCCGGGTTTTGCTTAAAATCACTATACAAGTTAATATCCGATTGCTGGAAGGGGAACCAATAATGCCGTTGAACCAACTGTCTTTCTAACAGTACAGTTTCTCTGAAATTATTTACCTTGGCATTTCGGGGATCTGCATATACCTGGGCGTTGGGAAGTGCTCTATCAAATTCAATCGCTTTTTTGTAGGTGTATGGGCGTTCGGTTAAAAGCAACCAACGACGAAGATCTGTAAACCGGTGACCCTCAAAAGCCAACTCTACTGCACGCTCGCGCCTAACTTCGCTTAAAAAATCGGTGGTAGTGCCTAAAAACTTTGCAGCTACACCGGCAACACCGGCTCTTTGGCGAACTTTGTTTATCGCGTCAACCGCAGAAAGATTATAGCCTGCGGCAACACTTTGCGGCGTACCGTATCCGGTTGCAGTAGCTTCGGCATATAGCAGATATACATCAGACAAACGCATCAAGCTTAAAACAACGACGTTGTTTTCCCTGTATCCGTCGTATTCGTTCATCAGTTTGGCTACAATTTTTGAATTCAGATATCCGGTCCAAACCTTTTTGTTCCCATCAGCTGTCCTGAAAAGTCCGCCGGTAAAAAGACTGGCATACTGCCTGTATTCATTATTGCCTACGCTTCCACCATTTTGCACGCATTTTTCTCCATCAATCATGATGTCATTGTAAAAACGGGGATCGCGGTTTCTCCATGGATATGACGGATCGTAACCACTTTCAGCGTCCTGTTTTTCAGCATCCGGAATTGGTAAGCCGTTAGCCATGCCGTAATAATCAACATAATTAGCAGTAGGATACACTTTGATCCCTGTTGAGTGAATAACCAACGGGCGGTAATCATTTACCTGGTTCCAGCGAAATCGGCCGGAAGCGCCCGCAAGGTTTTCCAGCAGAATTGACTCTTTCAGCCCCGGAATTTTGCCACCTGTGTTCCAGGTGTAAAATATATCGCGGTATTGCGAAAACGGTGCCAGGGCATAACGGCCTGTTGATTCGATAATCTGTAGCGCCTGAGCCAGTGCATCAGCACCCTTTTTACAATAAGCAGCGTTATATGTACTGCTACCAGTGGAAGACCTGTTCATTAATGGACTGCCTGCCCACAGGTAATTTTTCCCCATGTATGCAAGTGCCATTATTTTATTGATACGCGTATTGTTATTACCAAGGGTTACCTTACCAACAGTTGTTGCATCCCAGTCAACCGGTAATAAATCAGCTGCCTTTTGCATATCAGCTGCCACTTTATCCGCGCAGGCCTGGTAGCTAAGGCGCGGGAGGTTTATAATCTGATCGGGCGGGTAAACTTGGTCCAGATAGGGCACGCCGCCCCAAATTTCCATTATACAATGATGGTAAAATGCTCTGAAAAAGTATAATTGCCCGGCAATCAAATTCTTTTCTTCGGCAGTTGCATCGGTCATTTTGTCAAGGTTTGCCAAACCCAGATTGGCCTTTCGGATACCGTACCATGACAAGCCCCAAAGTTGTCCTTTTGACCCGTTGCCTGCATCACCCGGATTTCCGCCGGTACCAAACATATTATAATAGGTAGATGTCCAGGCGGGATAGTTGCCCTGATCAATTTGGTAAGCCATCAACCTGGTTTCACCAACTTCCCAAAACTCGTCTTCGCCGAGGTTCCAGCAGTTATGGGCTACATTGGAGCTTAGCAGCGGAAGACAGTTATATAATTCTTCGGTAAAGCCTTGAAAGTTTTGAAAGTTTTTATAAGGATCTGTTGGCAGAATATCGGCAAGCGGAGACCGCTCAAGATATTTTTTGCAGGAATTGAGCGTACCGGTACCCAGCACAAGCAACACAAGCAACGCAAGTTTTTTTATGTAATTTTTCATCTTTAAACAGTTTATAATGTTAAATCAACACCTAAATTGAAACGACGCATCGTAGGATACGCACCACTATCAGAACCGCCGCTGAAGTTAGACTCACGGTCATCAGGCATTTTCGTCCACAAAAGCAAGTTGTTTCCGTTCACAAATAATCTACAGGATTTCAATCCCACCCTTTTAACAACATTAGTAGGAAGCATGTAGCCTATTTCAACATTTTTTAGACGTATGTACGATCCATCGTAAGCGTATCGGGTACCAGCCCCGCCTATGCCATCAAGAACGCTCCAGCGAGGAGGAGGCACGGCGCCACCGCCATCTTGCTGAAAATAGAATGGTCTTTCAACAAATAACACATTACTCTTCCCTTGAAAATTAGGAAAAGAAATAAAACGCGTAACGTTGTTTACTCCATAAAATTGAGCAAAAAAGCTAAGGCTTTTCCATTCAAACCCAATGGAGGCGTTATAGGTATTTTGCGGGGTGCCTGTGTAACCAAAAGGAGCCTGGTCCTTTTCGTTAACTACACCGTCGGCATTAAAATCGACAATATTATAATCGCCGGGCAGCTTGTTTTGATTATTGGCCGAGCGGACAGTACTTCCAAGCAGGTCATCCCAGCTTTTGAGAAATCCGTTATCAATATAAGATCGTGTTTGCCCAATGGCATAACCCTGCTGTTTCTGATAGGCTGGGGTTAAAGCCGGATCATCACGGAAAATTGTCAAATTGGTAGCATGGGTCATGGATGTATTTAGGTATACACGCATACCGTTTCCAAATTTGTGGTTAAGCCTCAGTTCAATTTCGTAACCCTTACTGGTCACTTCGCCCAGGTTGGCATTCGGCGCGCTTCCACCATATCCCAAGAAGGACGGTATAGCGCGGCCGGTACCATTAATCATAATCCTGGTTCTCCTGTCGTTAAACACATCTACACTACCCGATATGTCGCCTCGAAAAAAACCAAAATCAACACCTATGTTGCGCTTTTCAGCGGTTTCCCACGAAATATTTGGATTACCGATGGTGCCCTGACGGTATATTGTGTATGGTGTATTAGCCACCGGACTCCCCATTTGGGTATTCCCGCCATAATTATAGGAATCGCGGAACGGCCAGCGACCACCGCCAACGTTGTCGTCTCCAATTCTTCCCCACGAGCCTCTTATCTTTAACTGGTTTATGAAGGTTAGCTTATCCATAAATTTCTCTCTGTCAATTGACCAGCCGGCAGATAAGGAAGGAAAAAAAGCAAATCTATTTTGAGGACCAAACTGTTCAGAACCATTATAAGCACCGTTGGCTTCAAAAAGGTACTTTTGTTTGTAATTATAAGTTGTACGGAAAACCCAGTCTTCACGGTATCTTGCAAAATTACCCCCGGTTACATTACGCTGGCGCTGTACTACAGCTAAGCCGGTTACATTATGATTGCCAATGGCACGGGCATAATTTAGCTGAAACTGATAATTTATGTTCCGATAAATACTGCCGTCAGCCACGGAGCCTGCAGAAGAAGACCAGGCGATAGCGTCGTTAAAATCAAACTGCGTACCCGCGTTTCTGGGTTGCTCATAAGACACTAAGCCGTTAGTAGGGTTAATATACTCGCGCTGGGCAGGGTTGAATTGGTCGTTTATACCACGCGAATTTTCTGCAAACGTGTTGTCTAACGACATACTGGCTCTAAAACTAAGCCCTTTGGTTACCATGCCCAACTCTTGCTGCAGGATAAAATCTGTTGTCAACTGCGTTGTTGTACGTTTCTCCACGCCAGAATATGCCAGCCAAAATGCCGCATTAGGCTGGTCTTGAGTAGATACGGGATAAAAACCATAATAGCCATCTTGATATATTGGCTTAAATGAATCGGGTGCAGTACGGTAAGCCGACGACCAGTAAGACCCATCACCGTTAGACATGCCATAAGGTACCTGGCGTACGCCGTTTGAGCCAAACAACTTGGTTGAGAACTTAGTAGTTTTGGTGAGGTTAAAATCAAGGTTGCTACGAACGTTAAAACGATTATAGCCAAAGTGCGACTCGTAACCCCTGTTATTCTGGAAGGTTTTAAACAAATCGCCTTCTTCGGTTATATCAATTCCGGCAAAATAGGTTACCAGCTTTGAACCGCCCGAAACATTGACAGAGTTATTGTAGGATTGAGTACTGCTCTTGAATAATTCTTTTTCCCAGTCTACATTTGGATAGCGATCCGCCTCGTAAGCATTAGCAGGATTGCGGTATTTATCAATCATCTGCATAGGGCTATATCCCGACCACGTGTTTATATCGGCGATAGACTCTCTTTCAATGATTTGATTTTTTAACATTAAAGCATCATACGAATCGTATTTTGCCGGCAGTTTCGAAGCAATTTTAGTGGTAGTGTTTGATCTAACTGTAACCTGCGCCCTGCCTTCAACACCTCGCTTGGTGGTAACCAGGACAACGCCGTTTGCGCCGCGCACACCATATACAGCTGTAGCCGAGGCATCTTTAAGTACCGAGACGCTTTCAACAGAAGAAATGTCAATAGCACTTATAGATCTTTCAATCCCATCCACCAAAATTAGCGGCGAGCTGTTGTTCCATGAACTTACCCCGCGGATTACAATCTGCGGATCTTCTGACCCTGGCTGCCCCGAAGAAGACGATGTAATAACGCCGGGCAAATTTCCCGTTAAGGCCAAACCAAGGTTAGTAATGCCGCCTGTACGCTGCAAATCCTTGCCACTGGTTTGGGTAATAGCGCCAACTACGCTGGCTTTTTTCTGTTCGCCATAACCGACAACTATAATTTCATCAAGGGCTTGTTCTGTAATTTGCAACTTGATGACAAGGTTGAGTTGTGCACCTGCAACCGTAACTTCCTGCGTTTTATAACCGATGAAAGAAACGATCAATACAGCGTTAGTCGGAGCGTTTATAGAGAAGCGACCGTTTTGATCGCTGGCCACAGCTATTTCGGTTCCTTTTACTTTTATTGTCGCGCCGGTAACCGGCTGATCCTTTTCGTCAAGTATTTGACCGGCCACCATGACTTGTGGCGCTGTGAAAATTATGTCTGGGTTTTCAACCTCTTTAATTACTATTATTTTGTTAACGATATTAAAAGTAAGTTGTTGATCTGCCAGACAATTTTTAAGGGCATTCTCAAGGGTAACATTCTTTACATCAATGGTAACCGGCTTTGTTTTTTTCAACAAAGCATCAGGGTACACAAATGTGTAATTAGTTTGTTGTTTTATTTTGGTAAATAGTATTGAAAGTGGGGCCTCCTTTTCTGACAAGGTTACTCTTTGCGCAAAGCTGTTAGCAATTGATTGTGAGTAAAAGAATAGTAGAAAGATGATGGTTAATTTCATAGCGATTACTTTCTTATTTAAAGAGAAAGTCGACAAAGAAAACCGCCCATTTCTGTCTTTAAAAAAGATAAAAATTAAATGCATAATTTTACACGGGTTTAGTTTTGAAAATTGTGTGACAATACTTAATTATTAAGCCTAATTTGCCGGGAGTGCTGGTAACACTTCCGGCTTTCATTTTTATAAGCTCAATAACCTGCCCCTGCCCCCAAACTATTTGGAAACAGCGCAATGCGGATTACTACTTTCTGAAGCTTTATATAATTGGTTTATATTACTAATTGGCTACTGCTTAAATACCATTACTTTTTTCCCATCAATGGTAAATTTTACCTTCCCTGTTAACTGTAATGCCTTTAATGCATCTGAAAGGTTGGTGTTTTTCGGCATCTCGGCAAAAAACGAAGCGTCGATACGGTCTTTATAAATTACATCTATATCGTACCACCGTGACAATTCACGCATGATCGACTCAAGTCTTTGTTTTTCAAAGTGAAAAAGGCCATTTTTCCAGGCAAGCACACCGTCGGTATTAACTTCTTTATTTATTGCTACCCCCCCATTGGCGCCAAGAACCACCTGCTCGCCGGGTTTAAGCAAAACAGATCTGGTTGCGTTATTAAATCTGATTGATCCTTCCAGCAAGGTAGCTTGAAGTGGTGTTTCTTCCTCTTCTTTATAAGCTTTAATGTTAAAATGTGTACCTAAAACTTCTATTTGAGATGACGCCACTTCGACAATAAATGGTAACTTTTTATTTTTCGCAACCTCAAAATAAGCCTCGCCGGTTAGCTTAACCCTGCGTTCTTTGCCATTAAATACAGCGGGAAATTGCAAGTTGGATGCAGAGTTAAGCCAAACCATTGTTCCATCGGCAAGCTGTAGTTGAAACTGCCCGCCTCTGGGTGTTGTGAGGGTATTATATGATAAGGTTAAGGTGTTTCTGTCTTTGGCTTTTTCGACGTTATTTTGCGTATTGTAAGAAAGCTTCGCGCCTTCTTTCATAATATCGGCATCTCCTTCGCGCGCTATACGGCGGGTTTCCGCCTCGTTCAAAACAATAGAAGAACCGTCGGAAAGTTTTAAGATGGCTTTGTTTTTGCCCGGCGCTACATCATTATCTATAAGCGTTACCACAGCCGACTGACTTGTGGTATTTTTTGAATGATGAACATAAAAAAGACAGGTAAAAAATAAAACCCCTATTAATGACGCGGCTATAGCCAACCAATGCCTTAAATTTAAACCACCTTCCGGCCTGCGGACTTCATCAATGCGGCTATGGATTTTTTCCAGTACTTCTGCAGAAAAAGGCAATTCAACGCCCTCTGCATTAAACAAGTTTTCAACGTATTGATTATGCATCAACGCCTCAAGCTGGCCTTTATCAACGTTGTTTACGTAATGCAGGAACCATTTATACTCTTCTACAGTCCATTGCTGCTTACGCAGCAATGCCTCCAGGTTTTCTTGCGAATATTCCATGAAATAAAAATCCAATCGGTTTATTCCATAAATACTCAAAAACTAAAAAAAGGGGGGGGGAGGTAGCCTAATATTATTTTTTAAAAAAGGGAATAAATAATATTGCCAGCAAAATTACCGCCCGATCATCAAAATGACACCTTACCTGCGATTTAATACTGGCAACAGCTTCGGATAAATACTCTTTAACAGTATAACGCGAAATACCCATCTCCGTGGCGGTTTCCTGATACGTTTTATGCTCGATCTTGCATAGTTCAAACACGCGCCTTTTTTGTGGCGATAAGCGATTAACCGCTTCTTCTATAAATGTTAGCTTTTCTTCGGATATAAGGGGGTCAAATGTTTCATCCGAAACATCGGCAAGTATTTCTTCAAAAACCACACAAGCATTGGCGGTTTTTTTTAGGTGGGTGATGGATTTATTATAACTAACTACAAACAGCCAGTTGGCAACCGGTTTATTCGGGTCTATCCGGCTTCTTTTATCCCACAGCGAAAAAAAAACCTCCTGTAAAAGGTCCTGTGCATGTTCGTTGCTTTTTACCAGCTTTAAAATATTACGATATACAGCGACATGATATTTTCGATACAAAAGATCAAAGGCTTTTTCATCGCCCAAAACTAAACGGACAACCAGCTTCTTATCTTCATGCTCGTCAATGCGCTTAATCTCACCCATTGCAAAAATAAATTAGTTATAGTTGGTTTTGAATTTGCTTAATAACCCGGCAAATAATTGTAAAATTATTGAAATAAAACAAAAGTCCAATCTTTTGGCAAAATATTTGATAACACCATCCGATTTATAAACTATAGCATTTCCGATCCAAAAAAAGGTAAAAAAAATTGGTTTTTGATGTGCCTATTTGGGGAGAATACGGCCTGAAGATCAAATGTTTGTCTTTTTATCTTACGAAAGTAATCTGGAAGACTGGAACATCAGCGTAATAACTCCCATGACCCGGATTGGCTATCGAAAAGCGATTTTTTGATTTATCAAAGCGAATTGACAGCTTTCGGGTCATCCAAAATACTCGGCATTTCGCGCCCTCCCTCTACGAAGCCTTCAACGAAATTTGGAGGCTTTTTGCTTTAAAATTGGCAGGAGCCAAAAGCTATCAATCACAGAAAGGAGATGCCCTGAGCAAATGCCGGCTATTCCCACAGCTATTACATGTATACCTTTTTAAAGGCAACCAAAACAAAAACACCTTAACTAACAGGCTTCGTTCTATCCAGGCGCTATAGCGGCTATTGCATTTGCTGCAAAAGGGTAAATTATTATATTTTCCGTTCATGCCCAGTCTACTCTACCTGTGTTCAAAAAGAAACTTAAAGGGTTTTGCTGCCTGTTTAGGGCGAAGGCCAAAAGCCCCAATACTTTTCTCGCGTATCAGTTCCACGGCTTCATTAATGTCGTCCGTCACCAAATACAGACGCGTATCAAGCGGGCCAATGGTTTTATCCTTTTTCATTTGATCTATATGTTCTAGTAGATCCTGATGGTATTGCTTGCCAAAAATAATGATAGGGAAATCTTTGATCTTATGTGTTTGTATAAGCGTAAGCGCTTCAAAATATTCATCAAGCGTACCGTAGCCACCGGGCATCACTACAAACGCGTATGAATATTTAACCAGCAATATCTTGCGCACAAAAAAATGCTTCATATTGATCCATTTGTCCAGATAAGGATTGGGCTTTTGCTCAACCGGCAGCTCGATATTGCACCCTACAGACCGTCCGCCGGCTTCCCTGGCGCCGCGGTTGGCAGCCTCCATTAGCCCCGGGCCGCCGCCGGTAATTATTGTAAAGCCTAAGCGCGATATGGCTGCGGAAAGATTGCGGGTCGCTTCGTAATACGGGTGACTCTCCGGGAATCGGGCCGAGCCAAAAACTGTAACGCAAGGACCAATAAAGTGTAATGCGCGGAACCCTTTTATCAGTTCAAACATTGTCTGAATAGTAAATTTAAATTCCTTCCAGCGGGAATGCGGTCCGTCCAAAAAAATAATTTCAGCTTCTTTCATTTAGTTACAAGGGATGATTAGCTTTAATCCATCAAAATTTGTGAAATCATTGCAGTATGGGGGTGACGGCAATCAGCCTTCAAAATGACAATCGTCACTAATTTAAAAACATGACCTTGATCACTTTTTGAGCTAATACCTATCATTTTTAGATAGCACCTTTATTTACCAACTTTGTGATAACTATCACTTTATACATTTTGCATGGAAAGCGCAGCATTGTTAAAAGCTATTATTGAAAACGCTATTGATGGAATAATCACCATTGATGAAAGGGGCAGGATTGAATCTATCAACCCGGCAGCCTGCAACCTTTTTCAATATGAGCCCGAAGAAGTTATAGGAAAAAACGTAAACTGTTTAATGCCGCCACCAGACAAAGAGCGCCATGATGAATACATAAATCGTTATCAGCGGACAGGCGTCCCTCACATTATCGGCACCGGGCGAGAAGTGAAAGGGTTGAAAAAAGATGGCTCTGTGTTTCCTTTCAGGCTGGGTGTAAGCGAAGTCCAGTACTCGGGGCGTAAAATTTATAACGGCTTCATCCACGACCTTTCAAGAGAAAAGGAAGCGGAAGAAAAATTGAAGGAGTATGCGGCACAGTTAGAAGATCAGGTGTCTGAACGTACACAATCTTTAAGAAAAACAGTACTGGAGCTTGAATTGGCTAAGGAAGAGGTTAGCCAGTCATTAGAAAAGGAGAAAGAGCTAAGCCACCTTAAAAGCAGGTTCGTATCAATGGCTTCGCATGAGTTTAGAACGCCGCTAAGTTCTATACAATTATCTGCCGTTTTAACAGAAAAATACGCCCAGCAAAACGACGAAGCCAACATACACAAACACATAGCCAAAATAAAGAATTCGGTATCTAACCTTACGTCTATTTTAAATGACTTTCTATCGCTGGAGCGCCTGGAAGCAGGTAAAGTAGAACCTGTTTATGTGGAATTTGACCTTGTAAAATTTGCCGAAGAAATTACCGAGGAAATGCAGCTGATAGCTAAACAAAATCAGAACATAGTTTACCAGCATACCGGCACCACCAGCATGGTAATGCTTGACCAAACGCTACTGAGAAATTGTGTAATTAATTTGATTAGTAATGCCATTAAATATTCAGGGGAAAACACCTTTATTGAATTTAACTCTGAATTAACCCCTGATGAGCTAATTGTAGTAATAAAAGATAATGGCATTGGTATACCCGACAATGACCAAAAACACCTGTTTGAGGCATTTTTCAGGGCGCATAATACCGGTAATATCCCGGGTACGGGCCTTGGTTTAAATATCGTAACCAGGTATGCATCGCTGATGCAGGGCAAAATAGAGTTTAAAAGTAAAGTTAACCAGGGTACATCATTCACCATTTCATTTCCGATACAATCATGAAAACAGTATTGATAATTGAAGATAACAACGATATACGCGAAAGCACAGCCGAGATACTGGAACTGGCAGACTACAAAGTGCTACAGGCCAAAAACGGCAAAATAGGCGTCGACCTGGCTACACAGCATCTGCCCGATATTATTTTGTGCGATATTATGATGCCCGAACTGGATGGATATGGTGTATTATATATGCTTAATAAAAATACAGATACCGCTACAATTCCATTCATTTTCCTTACTGCCAAAGCCGAGCGAATTGATTTTAGGAAGGGAATGGAGATGGGCGCCGATGACTACCTTACCAAGCCTTTTGATGATGTAGAATTGCTTAAAGCTATAGAAAGCAGGCTGGCTAAAAAGCATCAGCATGAAGCATTTTTTAACAAATCACTGCAAAGTCTGGAGATGCTTGCATCGGGGGCGGGCAAGGGCATAGCTGAGTTGAAAAACCTGATAGCCGGGCGCAAAATAAGGCAAATACGCAAAAAACAGGTTTTGTATTATGAGGGCGACCAGCCCCAAGGATTATATTTAGTGTTAGAAGGCGCGGTGCGTACTTACAAACTTGCCGAAGATGGTCGGGAGCTGATGATGAACCTGTATAGAACTGACGATTACTTAGGCATCCATCCCCTGTTGCTTGACGAAGCCTACACCGAAACCGCCGAAACAATTGAAGATACCGCGGTCTGTCTTTTACCTAAAGATGCCGTACTTAATTTGATGAACCGCTACCCCGATGTGAGCGTACAGTTTATTAAGATATTGGCCAATAACATCCTTGAAAAAGAAGAACAGCTATTACAACTCGCGTATCACTCAGTGCGTAAGCGCCTTGCCCAAACACTGGTACGATTGAGCAATCAATTGCCTGACCCAACACAGTTTAAGATCCTTCGCGATGAGTTGGCGGCAATGGCTGGTATGGCTACAGAGACGGTAAGCAGAACGCTGAGCGATTTTAAAGATGAGAAGCTCATTGAAAAAAAAGGCAGCCATATACAAATACTTGACCTGAACAGGTTGATGAAAATGAAAAATTGATACGCATCATTTTTTTGACTGACGTGGCTCATGGCACATAAACCGTAGCGCACATAGTTTTGTATAAAAAGCGAAACGATGAAAGTGGTTGCCTACAGCATACAAGCATTTGAAAAAGAATTCCTGATAAAAGCGAATCAAAAAAAACATGATATAACGCTTATATCTAATCCATTGACGGAGGCCACAGTAGGTTTTGCTGAAGGGAAAGATGCAGTTATTGTTTTTACTAACGACGATGTATCGCAGGGCATTGTAGAAAAACTGGCCGGCTTCGGCGTTAAGTTCATTGCAACCCGCTCTGTTGGTACTGATCATATAGATAAGCCGGCTGCAGCCGCTAACGGCCTTAAAGTGGCTAATGTACCCATGTACTCGCCGGAGGCAATTGCCGAGCATACCATTGCCGTAACGCTTGCTTTAAGCCGCCACCTTGCTGTGGCAAACCGCCACAGTCATGAATTTAATTTTAAGCTTGATGAGCTTGTCGGCTTTAATTTACACGGAAAAACTGTTGGTATAATTGGGTTGGGGCATATTGGGCTGGTAACGGCAAAGCTGTTTAAGGCTTTCGGTTGCCGTGTATTGGGTTATGACATTGAGCCTGTTACAGATAGTGCTGTTGAATTGGTGACACTTGATGAACTCTTAATGCAGTCAGATATCGTTTCACTACACGCGCCGCTCACGGACGAAACCCGCTATTTAATAAACGACGCCACCATTGCTTTAATGAAGGACGGCGTTATGTTGATTAACACATCACGCGGGGGGTTAATTGATACAGTACACGTTTACGAAGCGCTCTGTAACGGTAAAATAGGTTATCTAGGGCTTGATGTGTACGAACATGAAAAGGGTCTGTTTTTTGGAAATCATGAGCACGACGAGCATAAAGACTCGCTGCTTACAAAATTGCTGAGCCATCCAAATGTATTGGTTACTCCGCACCAGGCTTTTTTAACCCGCGAAGCCCTGCAGGAAATTGCTTTTAAAACCATTAGCAACCTTGACTTGTGGCAACAGGAAAAATGTGTTGGCGATGCCTGCGTTTGCGCTAAAAACTGCCGCGTTGTTGCCAAAGGATCTGCCCAATAAATTTACCGTACATGAATACCGATTTATTACTAGCGAAGTATGCCGTTGCGGCGCCACGCTATACAAGTTACCCTACTGTTCCCTATTGGGATAAAGGCGAATTTGACAAAAAACACTGGGAAGATACGGTACGCACCACATTCAAAAACAGCAACCAAAAGGATGGCATAAGCATTTATATACATCTGCCCTTTTGTGAAAGCTTATGCACATATTGCGGATGCAATACACGCATCACAAAAAACCATGGGGTTGAGAAGTCATACATCAGCGCTGTACTAACAGAATGGGATTTATATCGGAAGGTCTTTCAGGAAACCCCTGTTATAAAAGAGATCCATTTAGGCGGTGGTACACCTACCTTTTTTAGCGCAGAAAACCTGGCAACATTAATAAACGGGATACTAAAGCATAGTAATATCCATAAGGAGGCTGAATTTAGTTTTGAGGCCCACCCTGCCAACACAACTTACGAACATTTAGAAACGCTTTATAAGTTAGGTTTTAGGCGTTTAAGTTTAGGAATTCAGGATTTTGACCCGCATGTGCAGTTTATCATTAACCGTATACAAACATTTGAACAGGTTAAGGAGGTAACAGAAAATGCCCGGGCCATTGGTTATACGTCCATCAACTTCGACCTTATCTATGGCTTGCCGCTGCAAAAACCGGAGGGCCTGACAGACACCCTAAAAAAGGTGGCACAGCTAATGCCCGACAGGATAGCTTTTTACAGTTACGCACACGTACCTTGGATAAAACCCGGCCAGCGCAGGTTTACCGAAAATGATCTGCCTGATGTAGAAGAAAAAGCCGCTCTATATAAGCTGGGGCGCAGGCTGCTTGTTAAATTAGGTTATAAAGAGGTAGGCATGGACCATTTTGCATTGCCGCATGATAGTTTATGCGTAGCCGATAATAATGGCACCATGCATCGCAATTTTATGGGATATACGCATCAATATACTGCATTACTTATTGGCCTGGGTGTATCATCTATTAGCGATGCCTGGAACGGTTATGCCCAGAATGTTAAAACTGTTGAGGAATATACTGAACTGTTGAAGCGGGGAGAGCTACCCGTTTTTAAGGGTCATTTTCTTACCCGCGAGGACCTGATCATCCGCCGTCATATGTTGAATATAATGTGCAAAGGCAAAACCGTATGGAACTTTTACAACCAGCCTTTTAAAGATTTTTTTACCTGCTTACAGCGTATGCATGAGCTTGCCGGTGACGGATTGATCGAATATAACGCAATACAATTACAGGTTACGCCCACCGGCAAGCAATACCTGCGCAATATTTGCATGGCGCTTGATGCCCGGCTTTGGGCAGATAAACCGGCCACACAGTTGTTCAGCATGGCGGGTTAAGCTTGTTTTGTTCCAGGGTGAGCGTTTCACAAAAATATATGAAACAAATGAAACGCCTGAAACGCTTTTTTTTGTAATTAGCTGATTTTCAAAACATTTTACCAAGCAGGTGAAACAAAATGAAACTACTTTTAAGTCAGTAAGATTAGCTGTAAAAACCCCATAAACACCTTTTTATCAGCGTGTTGTAAAACGCTATCATTTTCGCTTTTTTTGGAACGCTTTTGAAACGCCGCTCCGGTGATCTTTCAATTAAAATGCTGACATAACTTACCGACATATTGCCCCGTTAGGGGCTGCCTGTTTGTAGCATAAAATAGAAGGAATAAAAGCTCCGCAGGTGCTACCCTTCGCCAATAAATTTTCTCGTACATGGGTTGCTCCGATGGAGCAATTATCTGTTTTGAATGGCGTGCTACAAACTGGTCGCTCCCAAAGGGGCAACTTATAAGATTTGACAAATTTTAAAAAGTTGTCAAATCGCTTTTTGCTTTAAAAAGCATCCTCAAACCTCCAACATCGCCAGCTTCTCTTCAGATACCGCCAGATCGTTCAACATCTGCTCCAGGTATTCTTTAGTTTGATCGCCAATAGTTGGTATAAGCGTTTTGTAGTAGGCGATGCCTTGTTGTAGCTGATCCTTAAACTTTAGCAAATACTTCGCTTTCTTATCGTTCAGGTTGTCCATATAAACTGATATATCTTTTTTCAGATAGTCAATATAAAGGTTCAGTTCATTAATAAACATATGCGCGCGGTTTACAGAAGCCAGCAGATCGGTACGGTTATAAATGTGGTCTATTAACTCATCCAGTGTGTATATTTTTGAGAAATAAGCCAGATTAGGTCCGGGACAAATGGTTACAGCCTTGCTTTCGCGCGGTTTTAGCATATCATTTTTAATATATGCAGATGCGCACAACCCCTCGCACAAGCAAATCTTCTGCGTAACCATATCAACTTCGCGGTTCAAAACCTCCGGGGCCAGGTTAGCGGCCTGCAGTTGCTGTATTTTTAGATGCTGATATTCACGCGAGGCGGTACAGATGGGTTGCGCTGTAAACTCTGTATTGCTAACCAAAAACTTTTTTACACAGGGGCTGCCGGGCCTGCCTTTGGCGATGCGGTCCAGTCGTAGTTTTTCGGCGGTACTTTTCTTGAAATTATTGAAAAGTATTCCCAGCGGAGAAGATGAACTTATATAATAATCGTCTGTGTCGGCTGTGATCAATTGTTGTAAGGTCTCATCATCAACATTGGTGGCTTCGGGCACCAATAAAAACGGGCTACCCCAGCCGGTTGCATCCAGGTTGTAGTATTTTAACATAAAATCATTTTCGGCTGCAGTGCCGATGCCCCCTTGCGCGCTCACCTTTTGCAGCGGCATAACTTCGGTTAGCCGGTTTTTTGCTATCAGGGCATCCTGGTATAAAAAGAAAAGTTCCGCCTGCATTTCATCGCGTTTGGTTTTAAACTCTTCCAGTATCGGGCCCATTAATAAGCCATCGGTAGCAAAGGCGTGGCCGCCACAGTTAAGGCCAGATTCAATACGAAATTCTGATACCCATATTCCCTTTTTTGCCAAAAATTTCGCCTGTATAAACGCAGATCGGTAATCGCTTACTTTCAGAATGATCTTCTTGCGCAAGTGCCCATGCTCATCCGGAAAGAAATCGTCAAACTGTTCCAGGTAGCTGTACAGCTTAGGGTTCATTCCTGCTGAAAGTACCAGGGACGATTGCAGGTCACTGTTAGCAAACCCTCTGAGCGCGGCCAGCGCATCGCTGTTGGTGTCGCCGGTGTAGTTACCATCGGCATCAAAGTTCATCTTATCAACCTTGGCCATAATATTTACGTCAATAGAGCCTTTTTGCATCCTATCGCGCAAAATTGTTTGAAATATTTGTTTGCTGGCGCTTTCCGGGTACTCCGTCATTAACTCATAGCCCTGCTTAAGCGGTGCTGAATCGGGCAGTAATTTAAAATACCTGTCGAGGTCTGTACCTGCGTTGAACGATTGCTGCTTTAAAGTTTCAAACTGCTCATTTACCAACTGGTTGAGTAAATTAAGATAGGCTGTTATGCGCCTGGCGCGGCTATCCGGTTCTGCTTTGGCAATGGGCTGGCAAATGTGGTGATTTTGTTTGGCATGATGCAGGCGCATACGTTCTATCAGTTCATCATCAACAACAGATACAACCGAGTTAATGCCGTAACGTGCCACTTTTAAAGGCGTATCAACAGAGAAGCCTAAACCTAATACCGGGATATGAAAAGTATGAGACATTTTATTTTGATTAAAATAATGGTTTATAAAAAAAAGCGGCTGTTAACCGCTTTAATTAATCAGGGTATAAGGGATCAGTTAATAAATTAATGTTAATAAAACCATCAGCAGATGGATGGCTATAGATGCGGCGAATAAGCCCAGCGTTGTGCGTATGCCTGAACCGCCCATATTGGCCACAATGTTTATGAAGAATAAGGTCATGGTAATACCCAATATAGCCACAGGCGCGCCGAAATAATAAATAAGCACAACCGGTAATGGAAGTATAAATACGCCATGCACGGTTAGGTTAAGAAAGAACCAGAGTGTGCGATTAGGTTTTTGGGTGTCGGCAAATGCTGCCAGTTTACTCCAGATATTTAAATTATTGTTGCTTAAGGCTTCCGTTTGTGCCCAGTTTTGAGGGAGTGATGTTTTAATAGTTGCCATAGTACTTGTTATTTGATATAACAAAGTTGCTTAATACCCCCCGGGTAACACATGACGCTAATCAAACTGAAAAATGATTAAAAGCACTTTTACTGGCAAACGCCTTGCCCGACATTAATAGTTGGACTTAGGTAGGCTATATTTAACGACAAGCCCCGCATAACAAACCATATACCCAGGCATAACATAAAGTAAGGGATGACATTATTAAGCTTTCGCCTGACATTTAGCGTTATAAAACCACTGCCTACCGCCGCGATGAACATTAAGGGCAAAGTACCCATGCCAAACCAGAACATGTATTTAGCCGAAGACAGTATTGACGGTGTATTAACAGCGCCTACCAAAGCCAGGTAAACAAAACCACAGGGCAGCAATCCGTTTAACATCCCGATAAACAAATGGCCCCAGCGATGTTTAAGCGCATAAACTATAAGCCGGTTTATAACAGCCGCCGGATGCGATGCGTGCCCGCGATAAAAAAAAGACCATTTTAACAAACGCGTCATTGCGGCGATGATGATAAATACGCCACTAATGATGCTTACACTTTGCTGTATACCAAGCAACCAAACCTGTTTACCTATCAAACCTATAATAACGCCCAAAACGGTATAGCTGATAACCCTGCCCAGCTGATAAATGAGTTTATCAAATAACAGCCAAAGGGTGCCCGCGTTATTTACCGGTAACGCCATAACCAGCGGTCCGCACATGCCTACGCAATGTATACTTCCAAACAGGCCGATAAAAAAAGCTACCTGTAGATCGGTCATGGTACAAATATTTCCTGCTGATACAGGTATTGTTTATCGTTGTTGCTCCATTCAAAAATCAGCTGCCAATGGCCCCGCGCAATATGCGTCAATGGTATTTCCACCCGTCCGTATGGATCAGATTGAAATGCCACGCTCTTATCCATTTTTTCGTCAGATGGTCGTTGAAACAGCAGCCTGCCTTTTACCGCACCTGTAAACCCTATATTTAACATTGCGCCGTTAAGTTTCACAACAGGCTTTGCCCCATCGGTATAAACCTGCTGCTCCCTGTCGTAATCAGCATTAAAATCAAGCCCTTTTTCGTAGTAGCTATGGTCGTAACCATCTGTATCCTGTCTGAAGATCATGACAGCCAGACTTATAATAAACAGCATAAATATGCTCATGCCTATCATAAGGCCCTTGCCCCAGTTTATTTTAATTTTCATATACCGGTCCTATAAAAGTTGTTGTTATGTTGTTTATTATTTTATCGCCCAGCTTTACATTTAAAGTAACCTGTGTTTTTGGCTGATGGATAGCTGAAGCGGGGATCCATATAAAAAATACAGCCTTTGCAGATTCAGCGCTATCTAACACCCCCGGAGCCTGCACATATTTTATCTTTATATTCTTATCCTCTGTAAGCAGTTCAATGCGCTGGCCTTTGTCGGTTTTGTTGATCAGGTCAGCATTATATAAATTACTGATGTACCCATCAGGCTGTTGCTGGTAAAGCAATCCGGCCGAGCGCATAACGGTAACGTCCACATCGCCGCGTTGCATTACAAACCATGTTAATACCCCCAACAGCAGGCAAATAATACTGCTGTAAGCAGCCATGCGCGCGGTGAAACGTGGTTTTTTACCTTCCTTAATCTGCTCTTCCGAGTAAAAGCCTATAAGGTTAACGGGCTTGTCTGTCTTTATCATCACCTCGTTGCACACATCTATGCAGGCGGTGCAGTTAATGCAATCAACCTGTGTGCCCTGGCGTATATCAATAGCGGTAGGGCATACATCCACACACAAGTGGCAGTCAACGCAGTCGCCTTTGGGCCAGGTGTCAGTTTTGCTCACCTTGCCTCTCGGCTCGCCGCGCAGATAGTCATAAGCCACCATTAGCGTGTGCTTGTCTGTCAGTACACCCTGTAAGCGGCCGTATGGGCAAATAACTGTGCATACCAGCTCGCGCACCTGGCTGTAAACCAGGTAAAACACAGCGGTAAATACCCAGATGCTGATAAAGCCTACCACATGCCGGTTTACCTGCTCGGTAATTATGCTTATCAACTGTTCGCTGCCGATAATGTATGCTAAAAAAGTATTGGCGATAAGAAATGAGATCAGCATAAACACCAGGTGTTTCAGCGCTTTCTTCCATTTCTTCTCTGTTGTCCAGGGGCCCTCATCAAGCTTTTTACGTTTGCGGGCATCGCCCTCTATCCATTCTTCCACCTTGCGGAAAACCATCTCCATAAAAATGGTTTGAGGGCAGATCCATCCGCAGAAAATACGACCAAAGGCTATGGTAAATAACACCACGCAAACCATACCCGCCAACATGGCCAACACAAACAGAAAGAAATCCTGGGGCCAAAAAACTTGCCCCAATATTACAAAACGGCGTTCCAACACGTTAAGCAGCAGCACCGGGTGGCCGTTTATGCGCAAAAACGGCGCTGAGAAAAACAATAGCAGGTACACATAACTCAGCCAGCTGCGATAGTTATAAAACGGCCCCTTGCGTATAACCGGATAGATCCATTTACGGCCGCGTTCCGCCAAAGTTTCAGCCTGATATTTTGTTTCTTCTACACTCATCCTGCGCTACAATTAATTTATTTAAAGAGAGGCGGTTTTATCGCCGTCGTCATCATCCTCTTTCTCACCCTGTGGCGCCTTGGCGTTGGGAGGGTTAGTGTCATGTATTGATTTTATGTAATTAGCTACATCTGACAATTGCTTAGGCGAAAGCTGTTTATCCCAGTTAGGCATGCCTTTGTCGGTAACGCCATATTTAATAGTTTTAAACACGCTGCCAATGCTACCACCATGCAGCCAGTAGTCGTCGGTTAAATTGGGGCCCACCACACCTTGCCCCGCCGCGCCATGACATGGAGAGCAGCTTGCAGTAAAAATGGCTTTGCCGTCGTTAATCGTTGTTGCATCGGTGCTTAGTTTAACCGAGCTTTCATCAATATTATTTGCTGATTTAGCCAGGAAAGCCTGTTTTTCTTTATTGGCAATGGCCATTTCGGTTTTATACTCCGCATCCTGCAGCTGGCCAACACCAAACACATGATAAATTAGCAGGTAGCAAACCGCAAATACGATAGTTGAATAAAACAGCGCCATGAACCAGGTGGGTGGCGGGTTATCCAGCTCATGTATGCCGTCGAACGCATGATCCATTAAAAGCTCTTTTTCCTCGGATAGCGGCCTTAGCGACAATAGCTTATTAACGGTGCTGTTTTGCGGTTTTACAACAGCCGCCTTTTCTGCAGCCGGTTGCTTTAGCGCTTCGGGTCCCACCAATACTCTGGCTATGGCCTTGATGGCACGCAACACCACCAACATTACTATAATAAACAGGATGAGCGAGAATACAATGGCACCATAGCCAACGTAATTCATTATTTCGCCGCCGCTCAGTTCGTGTTCTGCTTCCTGGGCCATTGCCGGAAGCACGGCGGTTATTGATAGTGATGAGAATGTCAGTAAAAACTTATTTTTCATGATTCGGCGTCGGTTAAAAGTTCACTATTTGTATCGCGCAATGGCATATCGCTCATATATTCCACATGCTGTTTTCGCATGTAAAAAAGCATTATGGTTACTACGATAAAGAAAACAAGGAAAATGGCCAGTGAGCTGAGCAGATATATCTGCGTGTTTTGTGCATGCCCTATAAATTGCTTAAACATGTGTTTATTTATTAGCTGGTTTAACTTTTATATCGGTTCCTAAGCGTTGCAGGTAGGCTATAACGGCAACTATCTCTTTGTCGCTTTTTACCTTGATGCCATTTTTGCCCAGGTCATCGGCTATAGCTTTAGCCTGCTTGTTCAGATCAGCATTAGCTATCTTTTCAAAGCCATCCGGATACGGAACGCCCAGTTTACGCATGGCATTTATTTTATCAGCGGTAGCTGTAGTATCCAGCTTTTGGGAGATCAGCCAGTCGTAATTCGGCATTATGCTTCCCGGCGACATCAGGCGAGGATCCATCATGTGGTTGTAGTGCCAGGCGTTGCCATATTTACCGCCTTCGCGGTGCAGATCGGGTCCGGTACGTTTGGAGCCCCATAAAAATGGGTGGTCATATACAAACTCGCCCGCTTTGCTATAATCACCATACCTTTCGGTTTCTGAACGGAACGGCCTGACTGTCTGCGAGTGACAACCCACGCAACCCTCGCGTATGTATATATCGCGGCCTTCCAGCTCAAGTGGAGTATAAGGCTTCACACTTGCAATAGTTGGTATGTTTGATGAAATGGTAAGCGTAGGGATAAGCTCAATTGCTGAACCTATTAATATAACCACCAGCGCTACTATCATCATCTGGATGGGTTTACGTTCTAAAAACCTGTGGCGTGTTTCTCCGTAGTAATCACTCATCTTTTCCAACGGCATTGCTTCGGCAGCTTCATTGCTTATCAGTTTACCTTGCAGCATTGTGCGGCTTAAGTTATAGGCCATTACAATAACGCCGGTTAAATACATTGCTCCGCCTATTGAACGCATTACGTGCATAGGTAGAATGCGCATGGTTGATTCTAAGAAGTTGGGGTATTTTAATAAACCCTCGGGAGTAAACTCCTTTAACATTAAGCCTTGTGTAAAACCGGCCCAATACAAAGGCACCGCGTAAAACAATATGCCTAAAGTGCCTATCCAGAAATGGAAGGAGGCCATTTTTTTAGAGAACAATTGTGTGCCATACATGCGTGGTATTAGCCAGTACAAAATAGCGAAGGTTAAAAAACCGTTCCATCCTAATGCACCAACGTGTACGTGCGCTATGATCCAATCGGTAAAGTGGCCAATGGCGTTAATTTGTTTAAGCGAGAGCATAGGGCCCTCAAAAGTTGCCATGCCATAAGCCGTAAGGCCAACTACCATAAACTTCAGGATAACGTCATCGCGCACTTTATCCCACGCGCCGCGCAGGGTAAGCAAACCGTTGATCATACCGCCCCAGCTTGGCGCTATCAGCATAATAGAAAATGCCACACCTAATGATTGAGCCCAGCTCGGTAACGATGTATACAGCAAATGGTGCGGCCCGGCCCATATGTAAATAAATATCAACGACCAAAAGTGAAGGATACTCAGTTTGTAAGAGTAAACCGGGCGATTAGCCATTTTGGGCAAAAAGTAATACATCATGCCCAGGTACGGCGTGGTAAGGAAGAACGCTACAGCGTTGTGTCCGTACCACCATTGCACCAAAGCGTCCTGTACTCCGGCAAATAAATAGTAGCTTTTAAATGCTGATATAGGCAACTCGAACGAATTAACAATATGCAGAACAGCTATAGTGACAAACGTGGCAATGTAGAACCAGATGGCAACATACATATGTCGCTCCCGGCGTTTTATTATGGTGCCGAACATGTTTATGCCGAACACCACCCAGATTAAAGTAATGGCAATATCAATGGGCCATTCTAATTCGGCGTATTCATGCGAGGTGGTAAGACCGAGCGGCAGCGTAGCAACCGCCGATAAAATAATAAGCTGCCAGCCCCAGAAATGAATACTGCTTAAAAGGTCGCTGAACATGCGCGCTTTTAACAGGCGCTGTAACGAGTAATATACACCCATAAAAATGGCGTTACCCACAAAAGCGAAAATTACCGCGTTGGTATGCAGCGGGCGTATACGGCCAAAGGTGGTATACTGATTGCCCAGGTTCATATCGGGTTTAAACAGTTGCATAGCTGCCAAAAGGCCCACCATCATACCGATGATGCCCCATACAATGGTGGCTATACCAAAATTCCGGACGATCTTATTGTCGTAGTAAAATTTTTCGGGTTGCATATTAAATTAATTGGGATGTTTTAATGCTGTAAAATTATTTTGAACAGGCTACATGCAGAATGACCGCAGTTGCGCTTAAAGATGACGCTGGTCATTTTTCCGTGTTTTCAATGGGTTTATCGTCTAATAGTATCCGTACAGATGGCGTATACATATCATCATGCTGCCCATCGTGTTGCGCCCAGAAAAACGCGCCCAGAAATATCAGGGCCAGCAGCACGCTGCACCCTATCAGAAAGTAAAGTATACTCATAACAATTTGCGTTTTTTTGCTGCCAGATGTGTTGCCAAACTGGTAAATGAAATTATTGTAACTGTGCTAAGCGGCATAAGTATAGCAGCTATAACGGGCGATAGCTTGCCTGTTACAGCGAAACTTAAACCTATAAGATTATATAGCAGGGATATAATAAAGGATGCATAGATAACGTGCAGTGCATCTTTAGAGAATTTTAAAAACGCAGGTAGTTTGGCTAATGATCGCCCATCAAGTATGGCATCGCTTCCCGGTGAAAAATTGTTAACGTTGTCTGTCACGGCTATGCCTGCATCGCTTTGTTTTAATGCACCGGCGTCATTCAGGCCGTCGCCCAGCATCATTACTTTACCACCTTGCTTTTGCAGGTTGCTGATGAAGTCCAGCTTGTCTTGTGGCGACTTTTCAAAATGCATCGCGCCCTCATCACCAAATACTGAGGCGAGGTTAGTTCGCTCATGGTTATGATCGCCGGAGAGTAAATAAAGTTCGTAATCAGACTTGAGCTTCCGCATATCATAAACGCCTTGCCGGTATTGATGCGTTATGGTGAAGTATCCCCTGTATCTGCCATCGATTAGTATGTGTACAAGACTGCCATTATTGCCTGCCATCACATCACGGGCATCCAACACAAATTTGCCGCTGCCTAATTTTATGCTTTTTCCATTTACCTGCGCCGTAATACCATTGCCTGTTACCTCATTGTAGGCATCAACATAGGTATCCTCATGCGCCGCCCCCAGGTATTGGCAAACCAACTGACTTAGCGGGTGCGATGAGTTTGCACACACCGCGCTTACGGCATCTTTTTCTTCTGCTGTTAATTCGCCCACCAGCTCAACATTACTACCGCCTGCTATGCTAATGGTACCCGTTTTGTCAAACACAATGGTATCAATAGCGGCTATTTGCTCAACTACCGCAGCGTTTTTCAGGTAGAAAAAATTCCGGTCAAATATTCCCAGCGCTGCCGACATGGTAAACGGCGTGCTCAGCGCCAAAGCGCAGGGGCAGGCAATTATCAGCACCGCGGTAAGCGATGCTATTGCCCGGTGCATATCCGAAGGCATCCAATATAAAAATGAGCCAATAGCTACTACCAATAATACAACGGTAAAGTATTTGCTTACTTTTTGGTTAAACGTTTCTATACGGTCGTCCTGGTTGCGGCTAAAGGCTTCGTTGTTCCATAAGCGGGTAAGGTAGCTCTGCGATACCGGCTTTACCACTTCTAGTTCAATGGCACCACCCATTTGGCGGCCGCCTGCGTAAATAACTTCGCCAAGCGTTTTATTTACAGGTACCGATTCGCCGGTTACAAAACTGAAATCAACCCGGGCATCACCTTTTAAAAGGATAGCATCGGCAGGTATAATTTCCTGGTGGCGCACGCGGATGCGCCGGCCAACCTGCAGATCTGCTAAGGGAACATGCTTTTCGCCGTCCTCATCCAAAACCTGCACGGCTACCGGGAAGAATGAACGATAATCGCGCTCAAATGATAAATGATAGTACGTTTTACGCTGCACAAATTTGCCTATCAGCAAAAAGAAGATCAATCCGCAAAGCGTATCAACAAAGCCTGCGCCCGTATTGGTTATTATTTCTATCCATGAGCGAATAAACAAAACCGCGATGCCCAAAGCCAGCGGAAAATCAATATTAAGCACTTTGTTGCGCAGGTTGGTGTAGGCCGACCGCATATAGCCCCAGCCGCTGTAAAACGTAACCGGGATGGTAAACAATAAATTAAGCCAGCCGAAAAAATATTTAAATGATGCATCATGAGCCGAGAAACCCAGGTATTCGGGGAAGCTAAGCAACATCACATTACCAAAGCAAAAACCTGCTACCGCAATTTTTCTAACCAGGTCATCTTTTTTGCTGAACACCTGATTTTTTACAATGTCCTGCAAACTTATCAGGGGCTCGTAGCCAATAAGATCAAGCAGTTCAACAACACCTTTAAGGTTTATCTCCTTATTGTTAAAGCGGATATTTACCTGCTTGCGTAAAAAATCAACCCTGCTATAATAAATGGCCGGGTTAAGGCGGTTCATTTGCTCCAGCAACCAGATACATGAGCTGCAATGGATGTGAGGAATATAAAAAGTTACTATGGTAACGTCATCATCGGTGTATTCAACCAGTTCCTTTACTATTGAGGGTACCAGCAGGTAATCCAGTTTCGAGTCGGTTTTGGTGCGATTGGCTCCTGGATGATCATTATAACAATAGTAATTGTTTAAGCCGCTTTTTGACAGAATGCTATAAACTTCCTTACAGCCGTGGCAGCAGAAATCTTTATCGTCAATGGCAAAGTGCTCATCTACACAATCATTTCCGCAGTGGTAACAGGTGGTAGTATCAAGAGTGATCACGCTCATACTTTGTGTTGTTTTAACTACGCCAAAGTTGCGTAAGCACAGGTAGTTATAACATGACGGCAAACTGCCTAAAAAATGACGGTCGTCACATTTTAGATGGATCAGAAGGCTACCAGCGCAGAAGATCTTACATGCTTAGGATAAACCATAAGCGGGATATTGACATGATGTGCCAGTTTTTGGGTATAGCTGCCGCCAAAGAAAATATCAATAATATTGTGTTTACCGTGGCTCATAACTATCATGTCCGACAAGCTATGTTCGCATATCCAGTCGAGGCCATGTGCAACATCCATGCTCTTAATGTGCCGGTAATATATTTTATCGTAGTTGGCCTTACCGGTTACGTCACTTAAAAAATTATCGGTCATTTTTTGGTGTTCGGCGGCATCGTATTTCTCACCGGTAATATGGGCTATCAGAATTTCGGCGTCAAAATTACGGGCGAATGCAGCCAGCGAATAAATTACTGTCAGATCGTGCGGGTTCAGATCGGTAGCAAAGGCTATTTTTCTTATCTTTTTATAGTTCGTTCCCTGTGGGATCAACAACAAAGGGAAATCGGCATTTTCAATCATATCCCTGCTTTTGCTGCCTAAAAACAACCTGCTCAGCGCCCCCGAGCCCGACATCCCCATAACCACAAGCGGGATCTTTTCCTCGTTTACAATTTCCTTAACTACATCGGGCACGCTTCCTGCTCTGCCGCTAAAGTCTATGCGCGGGTAGGCTATATGTTCCGAATCAAGTTTCTCCTCTTTCATCAATCTATCACCGGCAAGGTATAACAGCCTGTTTACGCCATCTTTTATTGAATCATATTCTTCCAGGGGCCAAACAACTGTATCGGCCAGCCGGGTTTCAATGGGCACCAAAAAAGCGTTGCAAAGCTTAACGTCTGTTTTTAACACTTTGGCCAACTGTACAGCATAGTGTGCTGCATTGTCTGCACATGCAGAAAAATCAGTAGGAACCAGGATAGTTTTCATCACAATTAATTATTGTTAAATAATGGTGTTACCTTAATGTAAGGGCATCGCTTACGTTATATAATGCCATTTCAAGTCCACGGTCAAGCTCATAGATATCGTCGTAATTAACCAACTCGCCGTCAATTATCTGGCAGGTTAAATAGGTTATTTTAATGGGCAGCGGGTTAGTAAGCACAAAGTTGCGGCGCTTCTCGTTAGCTATAGATCTTTTTAACAAGCCGATCTGCTTTTCCTGCTGATCATTTTTTAATAACAATGCCGCAAGTTCACCCGGATTTTCTACACGTATGCAACCATGGCTCATATCTCGCCTTGCCTGGTTAAAAAGCGACTTTTCGGGCGTATCATGCAGGTAAACCGAATAGATATTTTTGAAACGGAACACCAGTAAACCCAGCGCATTATCGCAACCCGATGCCTGGTTAACAAAATATTCTTTTGGCGCTTTTTGTATCTGCAGCAATGTTTGGCGGTCGGGGTTTTCAATGGCGCCAATTGAATTGTATATCGTCAGATCGTTTTGCTCCAGGTAGGCCGGGTTTTTAATAGCTTTTGGCAATATCTCTTTTGTAAATATGTTGTGGGGCACCTTCCATTCGGGCGCGGTGGTAAAATAGATTATGCTACTCTGTAAAACAGGTGTTGGGTGCGATGGGCTGCCCACTATAACCTTAAACTCCCTGTCAGCCTCGGGCAAATGATAGTTAAGTTTAAACGATGGAATATTTATCTGCACATAAGCCACATTATCATCCAACTCCGCCCAGCGCAACCGCTCCATATTAATGGCTACCTTGCGTACCGTTTCCTCGGGTATATTATAGCAATCGCCTTCATATAGCCCTTTAAGCTGACGCATTTTGTATTGCAGATCGGCATATGTTTTTGACCTGGGCTGAACGGCTAATATGCCCACGGTAAAATCCGGCTGCGATAATATTGTCCTTAATTCCTTCTCCGCATTAAATGGCAGGCCCAAACCGTTGTCTAACACACTTTGCCCGTAATTTGGGTTAAGTCGGCCATAATGCAGGTAATTTATCATGGTGACCATAGCATCGGTAAGCATAATATCAAACCGCGCTTTCTGCTCATCGCTTATTTTATCAGGCGTTTCAAATATGGCATGTAGCTTATCATACATCAACTCTTTGGGATGATAGTCAGTCGGCGACAGGCCATATTGCAAAACGCAATCTATCAACAGCATGGCCTTCCACTTTGCCTCCTGGTTGCTTGCCTTACCTACAAAAGCGGGCATAAAACTACCCTCCCGGTAAAACCGTGTTACCGCCTTGGGGAAATTTAACAGTACAGTACTTGTTGTAAGTTGCCGCTCTATCACGGCAGTTAGGGCGGCATCAGGCTTTATCTGTGCATTGCTTTTAAATACAGCCAGTACCAGCAAAAATATTAAGCCGACGTTTTTCATAACCCTTTTTTGATGAACTAAAGGTCAGTGTTACGCGACTGTTATGGAATGATAGCTGTCAGCACAAATAGTGATGATGGTCACAAATGATTATAGAGATATAAATGGCCGGAATGGCAACTATCTCGAAAGCATAAAAAATTAAAAATCAGTTGGTTACTTATTTACCACGTTAACAGGTTTGCCTTTAATAAACGCTGCAACGTTGTTTACCACCATATCCATCAACCGTATCCTGGCTTCTTTGGTGGCCCAGGCAAGATGCGGGGTTATAATACAATTCTTAGCCTTAAACAGCGGGTTATCCGCCTGCGGCGGCTCTGCCGACAGCACATCAATACCCGCACCGGCAATAGTTCCGTTATTCAGGGCATCCGCAAGGTCATTATCATTAACAATAGGGCCCCTCGAGGTATTGATAAGGTAGGCCGAGCTTTTCATCCTTTTTAGATTTTCGGCGTTGATAAGCCCCTGCGTCTCGGGGAATAAGGGGCAATGGATACTCACCACATCCGCCTGCTCCAGCAGCTCCGGGATATCCGCCCAGCGGAAGTTCTTGCGGGTGCTCTGGTCCGTCCGGGTTCGGCTGTTGCCAATAATGTTCATGCCGAAAGCGGTGGCCACATCACCTACCTTTTGGCCAATGTGCCCGAAACCTATAATGCCCATTGTTTTACCGGCCAACTCAACCAGCGGGTAGTTCCAGTAGCAAAAATCGGCCGACCGCGCCCAGTCGCCTGCCATTACCGAATCGCTGTGCCGCTGCACGCGCAAGGTAAGTTCCAGCAACAAAGCAAAGGTTTGCTGCACTACCGATGTGGTGCCATAACCCGGCGCATTGGCTACAACAATACCGTGCTTTTTTGCGGCGGCAACATCAATAACATTATAACCGGTGGCCAGCAGGCCAATGTATTTTAAATGGGGTAATTTCTCAATATGGGCCGAAGTAATAGGGGTTTTGTTGGATAGCAGGATGTCTGCCCCCTCAGCACGCTCCAATAGCTTATCGGGCGGCGTTCTTTCATGTATCACCACCTCGCCTAATTGTTGCAGGCCCTGCCAGCTAATATCGCCGGGGTTTAAGGTATGGCCGTCCAATACTACTATCTTCATGCTAAAAAATGGCGGGCCCTATTTTCCGTTTACCGGCATGGCGCTAAAATTCATTACCAGTAACAGGTTGGCATCCGCTTTTACCTGGTTGCGCAGGGTGTAGATCATTTTTATGCGGATATCCGGTTCGCGTATAAAGGGATCCAGAAAGCCCGAATTATTCACATCAAGCGTTATAAGGCTGCCCACGTCGGCAGGTACGTTTTCTTTTGATGCAACCAGCACAGCATTGCTCTCGTCGGCTTTCGTCATAAAAATTCTGATGGATTGGATCTGGCCCAGGTCGAAGTCGGCAGGGAGAGTAGACCGCAGTTCGGCCGAATAAACTTTTACCGCGTTAATCCGGTTGGTGTTTTCGCCATTTGGGAAAATAATTTTATCAAAGCTGGTACCCGTGCCAAGGGTAGTAAGGCTTTGCCCGGTTTGCGCCGATGCCCGCACCGTTAAAGGCGTGGTATAAGGTATTGTCGACCGCACAATGCTTTGCATGGTGCCGCATGCTGCCAACAGGCAAGCCATTATCATGACCAGGAAACGGCTTTTGTTACTCATCTTACTTTAGGGGTTGATGTTGATATAAATATCGTTATATATAACCGAAATTTTATGGGGATGTTTTTTTTTAATTTGAGGGGCTGGTTAGGGGAGTGGTTGATTGGGTGGGTGGTGAGTGGTTTTGATTTCAGATAGGTAATTAATTTGCTTGCCATTTCCCTAATTGCCACGCTATGGCTCTCAATGCAAATTGGATGATAGTTTAGTCCGGATATAGCTTTACGCGCGGTGATCCAAAGTGATCCACAATTGCCTTAAAAAGAGCAAAAATCAGCCTTTCACAAGCAACTGGTATACAAGCAATTAACCCACCCCCACAGCTAAATTTCCTGACGAATAAGTAGTTGCACATTAAAAACTGTAATCAATTAAATAACAGTTACTTACACAAACCGCTTGATCTGTTTTTATAGGGAACGCATTTTTTGTGGATCACCAGGACGGCCATGAACTATGAACCGCCCCAAAACAAAAAAAGCCCCACATCTTTCGATATGGGGCTGATTTAAGATTGGGCACCGACCTACTCTCCCACGTTTTACCGCAGTACCATCGGCTCTGGCGGGCTTAACTTCTCTGTTCGGAATG
>Ga0164241_10001112_pt1 | contig 36304 bp, 32 predicted proteins | sample OricomyardsoilBY_FD_108780 | JGI IMG/M metagenome (GOLD analysis project Ga0164241, IMG submission 108780) | Backyard soil microbial communities from Emeryville, California, USA - Original compost - Back yard soil (BY) | ecosystem: Environmental > Terrestrial > Soil > Unclassified | place: USA... | reverse complement strand
GGCTCGCTGAGAACCCCCTCCGTCGCGCTCTCCTGGCTTTCGCTCGCTGAGCTGCTCATCGCTCAGGCGTTGTACGCCGCCGCTGCGGTCCGCGTTAGGACGCGGTTGCCCGAACGGATACGCGTCGTCATGCATCGCATGGCACGACTGAAGCGCACGGCTCTGGAGCTGTACGACGGAACGCGCTCGCACTTTTCGGATCGGGCCGGGCTCGAGGGGGCGTTCGATCGCGCGCTCGACCAGCTCTACATTGCGCTTCAGCCAATCGTGAATTGGCGCCAGCGAGAGGTCGTCGGTTACGAGGCGTTGATGCGCTCGCACGAGGCACGTTTGGCGGCTCCAGAGGCTTTGCTCGACGCCGCACAGAAGCTGGGCCGCCTACGCGAGTTGGGTCGCCGGGTCCGGGCCCACGTCGTGCACGCGGTGCAGGTGGCACCCATCGAAACGCTACTTTTCACCAACCTTCACGCCGCTGACTTGACCGATGACGAGCTGTACAAGAGCACGACGCCGCTGGCCGCGTGTGCCAAGCGCATGGTGCTCGAGGTCACCGAGCGCAGCTCGCTCGACCGCGTCCCGGACGTCAAGGATCGCGCACAGGCGCTGCGTTCGCTCGGTTTCAAGATCGCCATCGACGACTTGGGCACGGGCTACGCGGGGCTGGCGAGCTTCACCCAGCTGCAGCCGGACATCGCCAAGCTCGACATGTCTCTCGTTCGTGACATCGACGCCTCGTCTCAAAAGCGCAGCATCGTAAGGTCGATGATCGCGGTTTGTCGCGATGACCTGGGGGTACAGGTCGTTTGCGAAGGGGTGGAGACCCACGCCGAGCGCGACACGCTCGAAGAGCTGGGGTCGGGGACGCTGCAAGGGCATCTGTTCGGCAGGCCCGCCTTGGGGTTCGCCGAGCCGATCTGGACGACGGGCCCTCCCGCGAGTTGACGCCCCCCCTACCCGCTCCCAAGCGGTTTGAGATACCCTGCCTGGTCATGAGCGGACATGACGAGGGGCTCAAAGCCAGCCAAGCGCGGTTGTGGAAATTGATCGAAGAACGTTGCCGGCCCGGTGCCGACACGGCCGCCATCGACAAGCGCATTTGGGACTTGTTCGGTGAGGACTGGGCCATCATGTTCACCGACCTGTCCGGGTTCTCGCGTCGGGTCAGCGAGTTTGGCATCGTGCATTTTTTGCAGGTTATCTACGAGCAGCGCAAATTGCTGTTGCCGATCGTCGAAGGCTACGACGGCTTGTTGCTCAAGGAAGAGGGCGACAGCTTCATGATCATGTTCCGCACCGCCGAGCGCGCGGTAGCGTGCGGCATCGCGATGCAAAACGCGTGCAGCAACGTCAACGAGCGACGCAAGCCCGAGGAGCAGATTCTGCTGTGTCTGGGCATCGGCTACGGGCGTATTCTGCGCATCGGCGACTCCGACGTGTGGGGCCGCGAAGTGAACGGCGCGAGCAAGCTGGGCGAAGACACGGCCAAGCCTTACGAAATTCTGCTCACGTCGGCGGCACGCGCCGCGTTGGGCGACAATGCTAGTTACGGCTTCGAAGACATCGGGGCAGGCTCTTTCGGAGGTGATCCGAATTACCGCCTCGAGTACAGGTAAGCCGCGCGTGCTTTTGGCTACGCTCGTCTAGCTACTAGCTACACGCGCCGGCCCGCCAGCGACGCCAAGCCGTGCCTTCGTGGCGCGGCTCGAAGGCGTCGGGGTGCAGCATTTCCGCGAGAATTTCCGGCGTGTCGAACAGGCTGGGGCTGGAGCGGTTGAAGTAGCGGTTGCCGTCCGCGACGAACACTCGGTCGGCCCGCGCGGCGGCGAGCTCGGCGTAGCCGGGCCGGCTCGCGAGCAAATGCATTTCCAGCTCAGCGCGCGAGAGCTCGAAACCGCACGGAGTGACGATGAGCACGTCGGGATTGGCCTCCAAGACCGCTTGCCACGGCGTGGTGGTCGAGTGCGCGCCGACGGCGCCGAGCAAGCTCCTGCCCCCCGCCAGCTCGACCAGCTCGGGACCCCAATTACCCATCGCAAAGGGTGGCTCGATCCACTCGAGACAAACGACGCGGGGCCGCGTAAGGCCGGCCACACGCTCGCGCACGGCGGCAAGGCGAGCCTGCAGCTCATTCACCAACCGCACGCCCGCTTCGGAGCGACCAACGGCGTTTGCCACCGCCAAGAAGCCTTCGAGGATGGCGGCGATCGTGCCCCCGCTCAACGCGACGACGGGTCGCCGCGTCAGCTTGGCCGGATGGTGGTGCACGAGATCGGCCGGGCTCACTGCGCACACCTCGCAGTGCGTCTGCGTCACGAGCAGATCGGGAGCGAGCGTGGCGAGGAGCGCTTCGTCGATCTGGTAAAGCGGCTCGCCCGCGCGTAGGCGTGCCCGTACCAGCTCGTCAATCTCACGGCTGCTGCCGCTAATGTCGAACGTAGGGCGGCTGACTTCAGGCAAGTTGCGCACCCAAGCCGGGTAGTCGCACTCGTGCGAGCGCCCCACCAGCTTGTCGCCCAGACCGAGGGCGCACAGCAGCTCGGTGCCGCTGGCCAGCAAAGAAACGATGCGTCGAGGCTCGTCGATGGCAGGTACGGCTTTCTCGGCCATGCAGCTATCAGCGTCTACGGGACCGGCAGCTCGAAAGCCAGCGCGTAGTTGGGCTGCGGTTGGCGCGTCGTTTGCCCGCGGAAGGGGTCGGAATCACGCAGCAGCCCCCAGCGGTACGTGCCCGCGAACGGCGACGACATCGCCGTCTTGGCGCCAGTCAGCGCGTAGCCTACGTGTAAATCCTTCGCGCTCGGGTTGGCCAGCGTGAGCTGCACGGTGTCGCCGGCGATGACCACCGACTGGATTGTTTCGCGACCTCTCGAGCTGCGTACCTCGAAGCCCCTGCCTTGCTTCCATTCGGCGCTGTCTTGGTGGGGCAACTGAAGCGCCGGGTCCCAGACCAGCGGGGGGACCGGGACGTGAAAGTGAACGGTGACGAGCGCGCCCGAGCGTTCGACGCGGGTGGGCTGCAAAGGCAGCCAAGGGCGGCCCATGACCACGCGCTCGAAATAGACTTGGCCGTACTTCTCACCCAAAAGCTCGTAACCCGTGGTCTCGAGGTGCACGCTGTCGGCGGCGTGATACGGGTACTGGTACTTCGGCCCAGAGCACACCACGTCCGCTGGGTGCTCGACGCCGAGCTTCCACTGCGCCAGCGTGGATGCGGCCGCGTCATTGATGGAGTTTTGCTGGGAGACGATCATCAGCAGCTTGCGCGTCTGCCCGGTAATCGCAGAAATGTCCGCGTCGTAGTCGGACCACAGCTGGTGAAGCTGCGAGCCGTAGTCGGCATTTTCGGCGTCGCACTCGCCGTGGGTGACGACCAACGCGGCGACCGCGTAGGTCTTGCCTCGGGCTTTCGCGAGCCGCGTGATGGCGCGGGTTTCCATCAGCGTGGCGGCATAGGCGCGACCATTCACGCCTCTTGGCGCTGCATTCTTGACCAGAAACCGCAGGCACTGGCCATTCTCGCCGAACTCGCCATGGACCCCGACGTAGTCTTTGCCGAAGCTCTGCTGGTGGAGCCGGCTGATCTGATTGGCCATCGCGCTGTGCGGAGTCTCTCCGGCGATGTTGGTGGGGTACGCGCTCGGGTACCGGCGTGAGAGGCGCCCGATGGGCTCGCTCAACGGCACGAGCTTGAAGCTCGGATCCGCCGCGTCGAGCGGCCACTCCGCGTCGCCGGTCCATAGCTGAAGATTGTGGTACGGCTGGGTCGTCGCCCGTGCAGGCTTGCCGAATTGACCGACGGCCAAGCTTTGGCCGGTGCCGATGACGCCGAACCATTCGCTCACGTTCGCCGGGCTCCGGGTCGCGTCGGTGTCGGCCCCGGCAGACGCGGTGCTTCTGCAGGTCTGGCACGCGCTACACGTAAGCCCGATGAGCGCGAGCGCCAGCAGGTTGATGGTGACGCCAATCACCAACCAAGCTTGCTGGCGATGGGGCCCCGCAGGGCCTCGGCCATTCTTCCGTCTTCGGCGACGTTGGGATGGTAATCGCAACCGGTCGACTTCGCGTCTTGCGCGGGGATGTCGATTTTGACGACTTTGGGGTCGGCGACCTTGGCGACCACGTTGGCCAAATGGGTGACCATGGCGGTCAGCAAAGGCTCGGCGGTCATGGGCCCAATCGTCAGAAAGATCCAGGCCCTCGGGTTGTGAGAACGCACCGTGCGCAGCAGCTTCACGTACTCGTCCTCGTACGGTTGCCCGGGGTCGCCTTTGGCGCTGTCGTTCGTCCCCAGGTTGATCAACACCGCGTCCGGCTGCCACGAGAAATCCCACGCGGGCACGGGCTGCGTTCCGAGCGTGTTCGCGTACACGGACGCGAGCACGCCCGCTGTGTTCCCGTCAAAGTCGCGATAGACGCCCCAACCCGAGCGCGCGACGATGGCGACGTCGGCCTTCAACGAGCGCGCGAGCTGCCAGCTGTACGCTTGGTAGGCGGACTCCGTTTCGAGTGAGAACGAGCAGGTGTTGTCCCATGGCGGGTGCGTCTCCACGCCCAAGTTTCCGTAACCTGCACTGATCGAGTCGCCGATGATTTCGAGCTGGCGCCCGGGAGGCGCGGGCGGCGGACTCAGGGTGCCATCGACGGAGCCGAGGAAAACGCTGTGGCCGTACATGCCTTCGGTGTCGCGATACAACTCGACGCGGTGGCTACCCGCGGGCAGATCGTCGCCGAGCACGACCGTCTGCGTGGTTCCGTTCGGGACCTGAAAACGCTGACCCAGCCTGCCGTCGATGACCGGCTGGAAGAACGCCGCGCTGCCCTCCGCCTGCAGGCTCACCGACACCTTGGTCCCCGTCACGTTGGCGACGAAGCCGCTCCCCGACCAGGCAAACTTCACGTTGGCGGGGTTGCTGGCGTCCACGCGCCCAACCCAGCGGACACCCATCGCGACCGTGGCGCCGCTAGGCTTTTCGGCGCCGCTCGGCCTTTTGGTGCCACCGACGACCGGCTGCGGGGCCACCGATGAGCTGCCGCCGCAAGCCACCAGCAGCGAGCTCGCGGTTGCGAACAGGCTGCGGCGGAACGTCAGATTCATCGTCCTGGTCAGCATTCTGCGCGAGCCTAACAGCGCCGCCCTCGCCGCTCAATCTGGAGCGCGGCCGCCGAGTAGTGTTAAAGCGAGTCGGTAACCGACATGGCCGAGAAGACCTTACTTTCGTGGAGCAGCGGCAAAGACAGCGCCTGGGCGCTTCACGTCCTCCGTTCACGTCACCCCGAGCTCGAGGTCGTCGGGCTGCTCACGACCATCAACGAGCAATTCGAGCGCGTGGCCATGCACGCGGTGCGGGTCGAGCTGCTGCGCGCTCAAGCGAACGCGACGGGGCTACCCTTGGTCGAAATTGGGCTGCCCTGGCCGTGTAGCAACGAGCAGTACGAGGCCCGCATGACCGAAGCGACGGCCCAAGCGTGCGCCGCGGGCATCACCGTGATGGCCTTCGGCGACCTGTTCTTGGAGGACATTCGCGAGTATCGCGTGCAAAAGCTGGCCGGGACGGGCATGCGGCCCGTCTTTCCGCTTTGGGGTGAGCCCACGGACCAATTGGCGCGCACCATGGTGGATGGCGGTTTGCGCGCACGTCTGACCTGCGTCGACCCACGCCAGCTGGCGCCTAGCTTTGCCGGGCGCGACTTCGACGCGGCGCTGCTGGCCGACCTGCCTGCCAGCGTCGACCCCTGTGGCGAGCGAGGCGAGTTTCATAGCTTTGCCTACGCGGGCCCGATGTTCACGACGCCCGTCGCCATTCAGACGGGTGAGGTCGTGGAGCGCGACGGGTTCGTGTTCGCAGACTTGCGGCTGCGGGAGTCGTGAACGACCGAGAAGGCTCGGCGCGAGCCGCGCTTGCCGTTCAGTCCGGTTTGCGCTCGCCCGCGTCCCGTGGCTAGGTAGCGCACCAAGACGCTGTTCTTCTAGAGCGCTTGCAAGGTCCGAGCGCGAAGGTAGCAGCACATGGCGAAAAAGATCCCCGACGAGGTAGTGGTGGCGCGGCTGAGCATCGAGGCCGCGCGGGTCGCTCTCGAAGGCTTGTTCGAGCGGATGAAGGTGACGCCTCGCTCCGAGAAAGTCATGGTCACCAACACCGTCCAAGAGGCTTGCGAGCGCCTCAAGGCCGCTCAGGACCTACTCGAACAGCTCGAGCGCATCGTCGACCCCGAAAAACCTGCTTGAAAGCTCGCCCGCTCGCGCGCGTAGGCGCCGGGCGTGGTGCCGACGATACGCCGGAAATGGCGGTTCAACTGGCTCTGGTCGTACAGCCCGACGCGGGGCGCGACTTCGCTCGGCTTCACACCCGCTGCGAGCAGCTCCTTCGCGCGCATGATACGCAGCCGGGTGAGGTAGGCATGCGGCGGTAGACCTACCTGCGCTCGGAACGCGCGGCACAAATGGAACTTGTCCGCACCAGCGTCGTCGGCGAGGGCGTCGAGTGTCACCTCGGCGTCGAGCCGGTCACGAAGGTGGTCGAGCGCGCGGCGCACGGGCCGCGTCTGGTGGCATTTCGCGCCGCGTATGGCCGCGAACGCCGAGATCGCCTCCGCCACCGCGACCTCGAGCGCGAGCCGACACGCCCCGGCTTGCACGGCGTCGTGGAGTCGCTGAAAGGCGGCGCCCCGTGGATCTTCTGCGGCGAGATGCGAATGGATGTGCACGTTGTCGTTCACGCCCTCGACGGCGTGCGGCTGGAAGGCGACGATTTGATACGTCGCCGCGCCGTCTCGCGCGAGGTCCCGCACGACGTCACCGGGGGCTTGGATACGGAGCGAGCCGGGCGCGCTCGACCATACCTTGCCGCGCGTCAAGAAGGACGAGCGCCCCGCCTCGACGCGGGTGATGGTGTACGTCTCTTTCATCCCCACGTACAGCTCGTCGCTCGACCAGCGCAGCGCGCGGAGGCCGGGGACAGACAGCGAAAGGACATGCTTAGAAGCGGCCAAGCCACCAGTTTACGGCGCGGGCCGGCGGGGCGCTTGGGCATTCTTGGCGTCATTCGCAGAATCTTTCGCGCCAAGATTCGCCAAGGCGATGCCCGCCTGGCTTGTTATCTCGAAGGCATGCACGAAAACAAGGTCGCGCTGGTAACGGGCGCCAACAAAGGTATCGGTCACGCCATCGCGAGCGAGCTCGCCGCGCGCGGCTTCACGGTCCTGGTCGGTGCCCGCGACGCTGCACGCGGCGAAGCTGCCGCAAACCGCATCGCCGGCGACGCCCGCGCCTGTGAGCTGGACGTCACCCGCGCCGACTCGATCGCGGCCGCCGCAGAGCGCATCCAGCACGAGCTCGGCCGCCTCGACGTCCTCGTCAACAATGCCGGCATCGCGACGTTCGGTCCCCCGAGCGCGGTCAGTCTGGACGCGGTCCGCGCCGTGTTCGAAACGAACGTCTTCGGCGTCATCGCCGTCACTCAGGCCATGTTGCCGCTCTTGCGTGCCGCGCCCGCGGGCCGCATCGTCAACGTCTCGACCCGCCTCGGCTCGCTCTCCGCCATCACCGACCCCGCCTTCCCCATGCGCGGGATCGGCGGCGGGGCCTACGGTCCTTCGAAGAGCGCGCTCAACGCCGTGACGGTCGCGTTCGCACAAGAGCTCGAAGGCACGAAGATCAAGGTCAACTTGGCGTGCCCCGGCCACACCGCGACCGACTTGAACGGCCACAGTGGCGCGCGCACGGTCGTCGAGGCTGCACGCGAGCCCGTGCGCCTGGCGCTGCTCGGCCCCGACGGCCCCACCGGCACGTTCTCGAACGAAGCGGGCACGATTCCTTGGTGATGGCGGGGCCACGCCCGTTGTAGCTCGTTTATAGCGGGGCGCGGCCGCTCAGCTCGTTCCGCCGCGCCGCTCGCGAGGCCCACGCGGCTCGCACTCGACCACGCGACCGCGGCAGTCCACCGAAATTCGGCAACACTCTTCGAACATCTGGCGGATTTTTTCGCGACCGCGTTGCACACGAGACTTGAGGCCCGAGTGCGATATGCCGAGCATCTCGGCGGCGTCCTTCTGGGTGAGGCCCTCGAGCTCGGTGAGCGTGACGGCTTCGCGGTAGGGCGAGGCTAGTCGGCTGACGAACAGCGCGACACACTCCCCGAGCTCTGATTGGAGCGAGTCGTCGGGTTCGTCCCCGATGAGGTCCACGGCGTCGCCTGCTTCCAACTGCGGTCCGCGCCCGCGTTGTCGCGCGCGATCGACGAGGGCGCTGTGCGCAACACGGTAGACCCAGCCCCCGAACCGCTCCTCGTCTCGCAGGGTCGCGACGCTCTGATGCAGGCGCACGAAGATGTCTTGCAAGAGGTCGTCGATATCGGCCGGCGAAGCCACGCGACGCGCCAGGTACGGGCGAAGGTGCCGTTCGAGCTCTTTCCACGCGCCGCGGGCTTCGGGTTCAATCATCGTGGCTCCCTCAGGAACAACAGCTCGGAGCGCAGCACGAAGCCCCGCCCGGCTTCCGGCCTTCGATGGTCGCCGAAGCGACGTAGTCTTCTGCGCCCGGCATGCATTGCGCGATGATGGCGCCACTTTCGGGCTTGGTGACGATACGCACTTCTTCGAAGCCGGCCGCGCGCAGCATGTCCTCCAAATCGGCCACGTTGGCCGACCCCGACACGCAGCCGGTCATTGCCTCGACACTTTCCGCGAGCTCCGGGGGCATGTCTTTGACCGCCACCACGTCCGAGATGGCGAGGCGACCGCCGGCCTTGAGCACGCGAAACGCTTCGCTGAACACGGCGCTCTTGTCTGGCGATAGGTTGATGACGCAATTGGAGAGAATCACATCGACCGATCCATCGGCGACGGGTAGGTGCTCAATCTCACCCAGCCGAAAGTCGACGTTCGTGGCTTCGATTTTTCGAGCGTTGCCACGCGCCTTCGTCACCATCTCGGCGGTCATGTCCACCCCGATGACCTGACCCGTGCGCCCGACGCGCTTGGCCGCGAGAAAGCAGTCAAAGCCGCCGCCACTGCCCAAGTCGAGGACCGTGTCTCCGGGACGGAGCGCCGCGATCGCTTGGGGGTTGCCGCAGCCCAGTCCGAGATCGGCACCCTCGGGAGCCGCTGCTAGCTCCTCGGCTGAGTAGCCCATCGCCATGCTGCCCGCGCCGGACGTGCCACAGCAGCCGACGCTGCAGCCGCCCGCGCCATTGGCGACCTTGGCGTAAGCGGTTCGTACTCGAGTCCTCATCTGATCGTTGTCTTGGGTTTCCATAGAGCCTCCACCAGCAAGGACGTCGAGGTCGCGAAAAGGACGCAGACTTTTTCGAAAAAGAGGCTAATTCGAGAATAGTCGAAATTCTGTTTGCGCGCTTGTTCGAATTTGTTAGAAGTAGCTAGTGCCCTCCCGGTTGGACCGACACGCCGAGCAGTTGAGCGCGTTGGGCCACCCCGTGCGCCTGGCGGTCCTTCGCTTCGTCGTGCAAGCGGGGGACGAAGGAACGCCGGCGGGTGAAATCCAAGCTCAAGTCGAGCTCCCGGCGTCCACGCTGAGCCACCACTTGAAGCGGCTGGTGGACGCCGGCCTGCTCAAGACCCGCGGCGAAGGCACGTTCCACTACTATTCGGCCGACTACCCCTCCCTGAGAACACTGACGGACTACCTGTGGGAAGACTGCTGCCGTATGGGCAAGTCTGGCTGCTGCTAGTCACGTCATCGGAAAGCCACCGTGATCAAGAAGGCGACGAGCGAACGCGTCCGGGAGCTCCGCGAACAGGTCAAGGCGCTGGTGCAGCAGCTGTTGAACGCGGAAGGTTGGCTGTAGAGCCCACGATGACGTCCGAGCTCCTGCACACGAACGCCGAGTATTTGGACGTGCCGTCGACCAACAAGCTTGCCGTTCCCGGACCGTCGACGCACCCGCCCCGTATATTGCTGCTCTACGGCTCGTTGCGCGAGCGATCTTACAGCCGGCTGTTGACGCTGGAGGCGGAGCGTCTGCTGCGCCACTACGGCGCCGAGACTCGCGTGTACGATCCGCTCGGCTTACCGCAGCCCGACAGTGTCCCGCCCGATCACCCGAAAGTGGCGGAGCTGCGCGAGCTCTCGAATTGGTCCGAAGGGCAGGTCTGGTGCTCACCGGAGCGGCACGGCGCCATCACCGGGGTCTTCAAGAGCCAGATTGATTGGCTACCGCTCAATTCCGGCGCCGTGCGACCGACGCAGGGTCGCACCCTCGCCGTGATGCAAGTCTCGGGCGGCTCGCAGTCCTTCAACGCCGTGAACACGCTGCGCCTGCTCGGTCGCTGGATGCGCATGATTACGATTCCGAACCAGTCGTCCGTACCCAAGGCGTTCCAAGAGTTCGATGACGCCGGTCGCATGAAACCATCGTCCTACTACGATCGCGTCGTCGACGTGATGGAGGAGCTGATGAAGTTCACCCTCTTGGTGCGAGGCAGCTCCGACTACCTGGTCGATCGCTACAGCGAGCGCAAAGACGCGGGCAAGGCGACCGAGGCGGCTCGGCTGAGCGCCATCGCCACGTCACACGAGAAATCCTGAACGGTCGTGGCCGTCGCGGGTGCGCCGCCTCAGACCGCGATGCCGGATAGCGCGCCCGGGTATGCGTTCGAGGAGCTCTAAGCCCGAGGATTTCAATGGGTGTTCGATACCAACGTGGACCGGTCCCGCAACCTGCTAGGTTTAGCGTTTCCCGTGGCTACCCTGCACCATTTGGCGAAAGCGGTCCTCCCGGTAGGGGTGTCGCGCTCGTTGTTCACCAAAGGCGAGGCGACCTTCGCGGCCGAGTATGCCGATTCGCTCCTGTTGCTCGTCCGCGTGCGCGACGACAGCGACGTTCTTTCGGGGCTCGAACAAAGCTTGTCGGAGGACTCTGCCCAGTCTTTTTTGCCGACGCGGCAACTCGAGTACCACACCCAAACCGCGGACAGCCTCACCGTTCGGGCCATGATGCAGAGCGGCTTGCGCAGCGCCGCCGAGCATGGCGAGGGCATTGCGTCCGCGCTGGCGCTCGATCGACACTTCGTGGTCCCGCTGCGTAAAAGGGCCGCGGCCGCGCAAATCTCCCTCGAGCGCATTTCCGTCGGGCGCGCCACGAACAAGGACATCGTGCTGCGCGACTCGACCGTTTCCAAATTCCACGCCTGGTTCGAGTTGCACGAGGAACGAGATTTCAGCCTCACTGACGCCGGCAGCACCAACAAGACGACCGTGAACGGCGAAGAGCTGGTGCCGCGGAGGCCCCATCATTTGACCCAAGGCGACTGCATCAAGTTTGGGTCGGTGGTCGCGCTCGTGGTCTCTGCGGAAGCGCTCTGGTCGGCAGTTCACGTCTCAGGGCCGTAAGCCCACCCGCGACCGGGGGCCACTTGCCGCGCGAGCTCACGTGATATGCTGACGAGCAGAATGGCCGGGCTCGTGCGCTTTCTGGTGGTGCTCGGAATGGTTGACGGGCTGGTGGCCTGCGGCGGCACTGTCACCAAAACGGACGCAGTCGGATCCACTGCTGGTGCGCCCGGAACCAACCCCGATGCGGCGCCGAAGAGCCAGCCACTCGACGATGCCAGCGGGTCCTATCCAGCGTTGCCGCCGAGCGCGACGGGCGCGTTTTTCTGGCGTTGGGGTTTGGGCAACTGGTTCGTGAGCTCGTCGGCGGGCGCGATTGTCGACGCTGATTTCGAGCAGCAGGGCGACCAGAAAGTGTGGAAAGCCACGAGCGAGCCGAACGCGATGCTAGACCTGTGGGCCGAGCTGAACCATCCCTCGGGAACACCGCTCGACCTCAGCGCCTACTCGGGCATTTCTTTCGAAGAACAGCTGAGGGGCGCGAGCGCGCCGCTCGTTGTCGCTTTCAATGCCCACGGCAACGCAGGCGTAGCTCGCGGAGCTTCAGCGAAGCAGCAGTTTACGGCTACGGACGCATGGCAGACGCACGAGCTCAGTTTCGAGGACGCGAGCGCGAACGCGGCCGCCATCTCCAGCGTGGACTTCATCATCGGCAGCGCCGCCACCGCGTTCGAGCTACGGATTCGAAATCTTGCCTTGCGCTGCAAGCAAGCGTGCCCGTAACGCGTGCCGGGTGACGCGTCAGTGATGGTGCTGATGCGGGCTGCGGCCGCTCAAGTGAAGAGCAATGAACGCCGCCAGCACAGCGGCGATCGCCGCGTAAAACAGCCGCAGGCCGCTGGTGGCGCGATTCACGAGACCCCACGGCTTGTAAATACTGATCGCGGTAATGGCGACGAGCACGACGATGGCGAAACTAGCATCGTTCACCAGTTGAATGCTGAGCTGGTGAAGGCGTGGCGAGGCCAAGGCGGACGAGGCCACCGCCGCCAGCCGGCCCGCTTCGACGATCGCCGTTTGCTGGTGGATCACGAGCCCGACGACCGCAAGTATCGTCAGCGCTAGCTTGGCAACGACCCAGTTGTATCGAAACAGCCCCCACTTGCTACCGAGCGACTGTGCGACACCTGATAATAGAGTCGCCGCGCTGAGGGGTAGCAGCACCGCGCGAGCGATTACTCCCATCGCGAGGTAGGCCGCTCTTGCGAGTGCCGCATCCTTCGAGAGTGACGCCACCGCCATCGCCAGAAAAGCGACGATTGCGCCAAGCCAGCCGATCGAAACCACGACGTGGAGGGTAAGTCCCAGCTTTCGCAGCGGCGCCGCCATGATTCCAAGCTACGCCGTCATCGCGCGCGGCAGTGTGAAGAAACGTGACTGGCTCCGAACGGCTCCAGAACCGGCATTTTCTTCCAGTCGTGACGATTGCCCACAGTGCACTCGTTCCAAAACACGACGAGCGTGTTGTAGCCGCTCGCGCCGCCGCGCAAGGCGCTGATAGGGCGAAGATTACATTCGACCGTTTCGCGACGAGCCGGGCGCCGTTGCGTTGATCGCGAGATGATTTGCGTCCGGACATAGAGCCTTTCCCCACGGCCAGCGCCCGCGAGCCGTCGCCACCCAATGACCACCAGAGGAGTCCCACGAGGCGATGCTTTGGCGCGCGGGCTGAAGAAAGAGCGAGCCGGGTCGCCCCGGAGCAGCGGCAAAGCGCCTCACGGGGCCGGACGTTTGGGGCCGAATGTCCCATGCGCAGCGCACCTAGGCGCATATTTGCGCTACTTCAGGATGTAGGGGGCTGGCACGAATGGTGCTCCTGCCGGGCGCAATGCCTTCCGCCGCACTCGCTCTGCCCCCTCAAGATTCAAACGTCCGTTCCATCGATCCGCCGCAGTCCACGAGACCTGCGATCTTGGTCGCCGATGATGATCGTGATTTGTGCGAGGTAGCCGAAGCGAGCCTGCGTGAACGAGGCTACCGGGTCTCGTGGCGGCTATCTCCCGAAGAGACCTTGGCGGAGCTGGACGAGAATGATTACGCGGTGTTGCTCGTCGACATCCATATGGAGGGCAAGAGTGGCCTCGACCTTTGCCGCGACGCCCTCGCCAAGCGCCCTGACCTGTCGGTCATCGTCATGACCGGGTTTGGCACCGTCGAGCACGCCGTCGAAGCCATCCGCGCGGGGGCCTACGACTTCGTCACCAAGCCCTTCTCGGTGGACGCCGTAGCGTTGACCATCGAGCGCGTCGTGCGCGAACGCGCCATGACGGAAGAGCTGCGTCGCTTGCGAGGCCGCGTCGAGCACAGCGAGCTACCGAATGTCGTCGGCTCGAGCGAGGCGGTCCGGCAGATGGCCGACATGATCACCCGCGTAGCGCAGACCGACACCAACGTCATGATCACGGGCGAGAGCGGAACCGGCAAAGAGCTCGTGGCGCGTGCGCTGCACGAGCGCAGCCGACGACGTGGTCCGTTTCTGGCCATCAACTGCGCTGCGGTCCCGGAGACGCTGCTGGAAAGCGAGCTGTTCGGCTACGTACGCGGCGCCTTCACGGACGCGCGTACCAATCGCGCCGGCCTGTTCGTCGAAGCCAACCAAGGCACGCTCTTTCTCGATGAAATCGGCGAAATGCCGCTATCGATGCAGGCCAAGCTCCTGCGTGCGCTTCAGGAGCGTCGTGTGCGACCGATTGGCGCAGCCCAGGAGGTGTCATTCGACGCCCGCATCGTGACGGCCACGAATCGCGAGCTGGAAACCGAAGTGGCCGCCAAGCGCTTTCGCGAAGATCTATTCTACCGCGTGAACGTGGTGCGCATCGATGTGCCCGCGCTCCGCAAACGCGGTAACGACGTGCTCGAGCTGGCGCAATTCTTCTTGCAGCGTGCCGCGCAGCGTTCGGGCAAGGAGATCAAGAGCATCGACCGCACCGTGACCGATTCGCTGATGAGCTACGACTGGCCGGGCAACGTGCGCGAGCTGGAAAACTGCATCGAGCGCGCGGTGGCGCTGGCGCGCTTCGACCGGCTCACGCTCGATGATCTGCCCAGCAAGATCCGAGAGCACCGACCCAGCGAGGTATACACCTCGAGCGAGGATCCGCTCGAGCTGCCGACCATGGACGTCGTCGAGGAGCGCTATATCCGTAAGGTCCTGGCGTCCGTGCGCGGGAACAAGACGCTAGCGGCCAAGGTGCTGGGCTTCGATCGTCGCACGCTCTACCGCAAGCTCAAGAACAACGCTTAGCTTGGGCCAGGAATGATGCCGCATCTCGCACGAGCTGCCGTCTGCCAATGATCAGTTTTCCGTCGCTCGTGTCTGTGGGTGATCGCATTTCGTTGAGGGCGCGGCAGCTTGGCGCCATGAGTGAGCTGCTGCGGTTGAACTTGACGAGCAGCAAACCTGCAGTCGCACCTGGCGGTCCGGTCGTGTCGCTCACCTCCTATGGCAAGCGCGCGCGCACCGTCGGCTTTACGATCGAATCGATCGCGCAGGGCGAGATGCGCCCCTCGCGACTCTTGCTGTGGTTGGACGAGTCGGCGCTGCTCGCCCAGCCGAATGCCATGCTCGCTCGCCTGAAACGGCGCGGGGTGGAGCTACTTCAAACCGAGAATTGGGGGCCGCACAAAAAATACTACCCCTACGTGGCGTCGCAGCCCTCGTTTGCAACGCCGCTCGTGACCGCCGACGATGACGTGCTCTATTCGACCACCTGGCTCGGCACGTTGCTGGAGCGTCATCGCGCGCACCCCGAGTCCGTGCATTGCTACCGCGCGCGCGTCGTCGGCATGAACGGCGACCGGCTCGCCCCTTATGCCAGCTGGCTGGATTGCGCGACCACGACGCCGAGTCACCGTCATTTTTCGATCGGGATGGCGGGCGTGCTCTTGCCGCCGTACCTGCTGCAAGAGCTTCAGCGCCGCGGAACCGAGTTTCGCGACCACTGCCCACGTACTGACGACATTTGGCTCAATCTGCACGCCCAGCGGGTGGGCGCGAAGGTGCGACAGGTTCACGCTTCGCCGGACTTTTTCATGCTTTTGCCCGGGACCCAGAAGGGCGCGCTGTTGCACGACAACGTCTCTTCTGGCAACGACTCGGCGTTGTCCGCCCTCTACGGCGCGGACGATATAGCGCGGCTAGCCCAGGCCTGAGCCGCCCGTCAGGGCAGCTTCTGGTAAACGCGCACCCAGTCCACGGCCAGCGCCTGCGGGAACGCCGCGTCGTCGATGCCATAGCGGCCGGCCCACTGCCCGCCGATGGCCAGGTTCAGCAGCACGTGAGCGGGCCCGGCCAGCTCTCCGTCTTTGTACTTCCATTGCACGGTGCGCGTCACCACCTTCAAACCGTCCACGTACAGGGTAAAATCGGTCGGCGTCCATTCGGCGCCGATGGTGTGAAAAGCGTCGTCGAAGTGGAAGGGCGCGCGAAAGTCCTGATGCTTTTCGATGAAGCGCTCGTGCTTGTACGAGAACTGCGGCTCGAAGCCGTCCGGCGTGCGCGTGGCTGCGCTGTGGATCTTGTCCACCTTGTCGTCTTTGCCGTTGTTCACGAACTCGAAGAAATCAATTTCGGGCGGGTGACCCAGCCGCCCGCTCTCGGAGACGTCGGAGTTGATCCAAAAGGCAGCCCAAGCGCCAAGCCCGCTCGGCATTTTCACGCGTGACTCGAAGAAGCCGTAGCGCACGGTGAAATCCGAGCGAATCATGCCCGATTCGTAGTTGAGACCGGACGGCTTGCTCAGCTTGGCGCGCGTCGCCACCAAGCTCAAGACGCCGCCGGCTAGACGATGATTGCCGTTGTCGGCATAGCGCTGGTTCTCGTCGTTCAGTCGGTCGAGCGTCTCGGAAGCGTAGATGTAGCGCGTGAACCATTTCTTGCGGTTGAGCGCCGTGCCGGAGAACTCGTCGTTGAACACCAGGCCATAACCGGGCGGCACGTACGAAGCCGCCCAAGAGGTCACGGGCTCGGTGAGCGGAATGGCGGCGCGCTCTTTGAGCGATGGCGCTTGCAGCGAAACCTGACTGCCCTTGGCTTGCACGACGAGCTCTGCCAGCGCCGTATAGGCCGGCGCCGTGAACTCGAGCGAGTAGCTGCGGGCCGCCCCGGGTTCCACGCTCTGCGCATAGGTGCGAAAGGTGCCCTGGTGCTTGGGCTCACGGAATCTGACGGCGAGCCGGACCGGTCTTCCGCTCAGCAGCTGGGCCGTCACTCCGAGGCGGTACGAGTGGCCCGGCTTGAAGGTCGTAGGCTCGAAGCGGTGGGTGGTGTCGTCGCTCAGCGACAGCTCTTTCGAGCTCGACAGCGGCGCCGGCAACAATTCCTTCGGGTCCACCGCGTAGCTGGCGGGTGGCAGTGTCGGCGGTGGCGACTTGGTACGCGCTTCCAGCCGCACGTCCGCGCGCTCGGCCCCACGCGCGGTATGGCAACCGAGTAGCACGAGCGTGCAAGCGGCCACGGCGCGATTCCGGCGCAGCGCGGAGCGAAGGAAGCCGAGCAGGCTGGTCAACAGCTCGCGGCTCAAAAGGCAGCTCGCGAGCAGGAACGCGAGCACACCGACGGGCACGAGCGTCACGAGCCGGGCCAGCGCCGACATGTCGCTCGGCAGGCTGTACTTCGCGCCGAGGACGGCCCCCGCCATCACGACGGCCGCCAACAGCGGCATCAGGGAGCCGCGAAACTGCGTCACGACTCCGAAACCGGAGGCGTTCTTCAGCTGCCAAACGTTGAGCGGCAGCCCGACCAGCTCGCGCGCGACCCAGATACCGACGGCCCAGCCGAGCGAAGGCACGCGCGTGACGGCGACGGCCACCAACACGAACGCAAACTCGGCCGCCTTGCCGAGCAGCAAATCCTTGGGACGACCCAGCGCCGTGAGCAAGGGCGCGACCAGCACCCGCGGCGCCTGCACGATCACCAGGCAAGCCAGCGCGCTGACGTACGGAGCGCTGGGCAGCCACTTGGCGCCAAAGAGCACCTCGACCACCTCGGACGAGAGCACGCCGATGCCGATGAACGAGGAATACAAGATGAAGCACACCAGGCTCATCGCTAGCTGAAACGCGCGCTTCAGTCGCGGCAAGTCCGTCTGCAGGCTGGACAACATCGGCAGCGCGACTTGGGTGGCCGCCGTCGAAGCTATGGCCCAAAACACGTCGACGGTGCGAAAGCTGAGGTTCAAATAGCCCGCGACTTCGACCCCCAAAGAAATGCCAGCCGCGACCGTGAACAGGCGCTTGATGCCGAACCCGAGGAACAACGTGCCCATCGCCCACGAGCCGAAGCCGGCGAGCTGCTTCAGCTCGACCCAGCCCCAGCGCAGCCGCGGACGCTCGCGGCACGTCCACCACAAGAAGGCCGAACCTGCGGCCTGAATGAGCACCTGTTGCGCGATCAACCCCCAGATGCCGGCGCCCGCGACGATCAGCGCAATGCCGATGGCGGCGCCCAAGATGCGACCCAGCAGCGAGCGCAACGCGAGCGGACGGAAGGCAAAGCTACGACGCTGACGGGCGACGATGGTGGCGCTGAGCGCGGCCGAAGGAAAGCACAAGGTCATGGCGCACAGCACCAGCGCCGCGTTGGGCTCGTGCACCGCCGCCGCGAAGAAGCGCGAGCTCAGCGCACAGCCTGCCATGAGCACGACGCTGAGCACCATGTTGCTGGTGAAAGCAGTGTCGTAGTGCAGCTCGGTGACGTCCTTTCTTTGCACGAGCACGTCGTGAAAGAACATGGTTACGAAAACCTGCAGCACCTCGACCAGGGCCAGCACGATCGAAAACAGACCAAACTGAGCGGTCGACAGCAGGTGGGTATAAATCACCAACGTGCCCATCGAAATGAGGGCCAGCCCGCCGTTTTCCAGCAAGCTCCACATCGCCGACTTGGCCGTCTTGTCTCGATCTACGGTCATGGTTTCACCAAGCTGCGCTGAAAGCGCAGGCGCATCAGCCGCTCTGCGGGAGCGCGCGGGACGAGCGCGAGAGCGCCGAACCAAAGCGCGTGAGCCAGGCTCAAGCGCGCCGGATAGCGCTCGTTTTTAAGCACGTTGAGCGCTTTGCCGAAGAGCCCGGCGCGGGTGTCACGTCGCGAGCCGTCGTAGCTTAGCCCGAGAGTTTTCGCCATCAGCCGATAGTTGACGAACGCAATTTCGTGATCGAGCGCGCTTTCGTCCGGTAGCGCCACGCCACGCTCGCGCGCGTGACGCTGCATCAGCGCCACCTCGGAGGCGCGTTGCCGAATGCGCTCCGGCAAACGCTGGAGATCCGTGCCCGTGTTCGACCACAGGTTTTTGCCGTGAATGCGGTAGCTGCCGAGTTGACGAGCAATGGTGACGACTTCACCATAGACGGGCGCGACCGTGTTGAGCGCGCCGTCCGGCCCATGCTCGGGCGATAGCGGAAACATCTCTTCGGCAAACCAGCGCGCATAGGCGTTACCGACCGAGACCGGCCAGCGATACGTGCCGGTACGCTGGAAGGACGCGCGAACACGCGCCGCGTCATAGCTCGCGTCGAAGTTGCAGAATTTACGCCCGAGGTTTCGTCCCTCGGCGTCGATGATCTTCAAGTCCCACTGCACCTTGGCGACCGATTTGCGCCAGACGGCGGCCACGCTTTCGAGCGCGTCCGGCTCGAGCAGGTCATCGGCGTCCAAGAGAACGATCACGTCTCCCGTCGATTCGGCAAAGCCGCGGTTGTAGGCGGCGATCGAGCCTTGATTCGGCTGATCGATGAGGGTGATGCGGTCCCCAAAGCTCGCTAGGACCGAAAGTGAATCGTCGCGCGAGCCGTCGTTCACGGCCACGATCTCGGTATTGGCGTAGGTCTGCGCGAGCGCGCTCTCTACGGCCTTTGCCACGTATTTACCGTAGTCGTAGCAAGTGATGATCACGCTGATGCGGGGGGTGGGCGTGGTCATGCGCCTCCTGCGGGGGCCGCTACTAGCGACGGTACGGGGCCTGGCTCGAGCCCGAACGAGCTTCGGCGCACGCGCCTTGGGCTGGGAGAAAGGCCGATCAAGGCCAGGGCCAAGAAGTTCTGCTCCGGCGACAGCAAATGCCCGCCCATAATCAGCCAGCCCCAAAACAGCGTCGCCCGCACCTGGATCGACGAAGATTGACCGCGCAGCATGACGAGAAACAACGGCACGACGGTCAAAAAACCGAGCACGCCATACTCGAACAGCAGCTTGGCCCACGTCGGGTCGTGAAATTCGTAGTCGCGTACGGTGCGAAAAATGGTGCCGGGGCCATGACCGAGCCACGGCGTCCACCAGGCAAAGTCGATGCTTTCCGAGACCAGACGCGCGGGCGCGACGTAACGCATGTACGCGCTGCTGTGCTCGGAGTTGAACTCCCCCACCCGGTTCAGCGTGAACGCCAGGTTGAGCGTGTCGCCGAGCAGCCAAAACACGAGCGCTCCCAGACAAGCCATGACCGCGAGGCGCAGCAACGTCTTGGGGCCGAACGGGTGCATGGTACCCAAGAGCACCGCCGCGATGCCGGTACCCGAATACGTCAGCAAGAGCGCGAGCGCCAAGCAGGCAATGCGCACCTTGCGCTTGAGGGTAAAGCATTCGCCAATCAACGCCAACGCCATCAAGTACGAAAACCCGGACGGTTCCCGAAAGAAGAAACCGTTCGATTTGTTGAACGAGCCCATCGGGATGACGGTGTTGAACGTGCCGGCGGCGCGAAGCTTTTCGGGAATGTACCGGGTGAAGTCGAACAGCCAATCGGCATGAATCACCGCCTGAGCGCCGAACTGTGCGACGCCGATCAGCGCGCAAAACAGCGCAAGATCGAGAAATTTACGCAAGACCCAATCGCCGTCTTCGAGGTCGACGCGATCGGAAAGCGCACCCGGCTTCAGCACGAACACGAACGGCAGGTACATGGCACCGAGCAGCAACAGTGACGTGACCGACGACGCCGACTCGTTGAACAGCAAGCTGGCCAGCCCCACGCTCAGGCAAATGCCGTACAACCAACAGCGCGTGAGCGACAACGCCAGAACCCCGCTGACCCCCGCCAAGACGAGAAACAGGTAGCCGGCCAACAATGCCGCGCTGGCCGAAGCGGCACCCGCGTTGATGCCGAAGCGTTCCAGCACGGTGACGGAGAGGAGCAACAGCAGCATGCCGCCGCGCACGACGGTGCGCGCACGCGGGGTCACGGCCATGGCGGCCGCGCTCACGGCGACGCTCCCGCCGGCGCCGACGCGCCGGGCGAAATCGCGCGGCGGGCACGCAGATCGCGGTATAGCGCGCCGGTCGCCCTACCGATATCGGCCCAATCGGTGTCCGCCCCGGCCGGCTCCGGCTCGCGCTGGCCCTCCACGGCCGCGGTCATCGCCTCGGCCAGGGCGTGCGCGTCCGCGACCGGCACGAGTTGGCCTTGCGCGCCGTCACGTATGTCCTCCGCAAAAACTCCAACCCGGCTCGCAATCAGCCACTTTCGTAGGGATTTGACGAGAAAGTACACGCCGCTCGCGTCAATTTGCCGGTAGGGGAACACGAAGCAGTCGGCGAGGTGAAAGAGATCCGCCATCTCCGGCTCCGGCAAGCGCCGAGCGCGCAGCTCTACCAGGTCGGTCAGGCCGAGCCGGTCGATGCGCGAGAGAAGCGGCGCGAGGTCCATGCGCGGCCTACCGGCGATGATCACGCGCGCCTTCGTGCGCGTTTGCTCGGGCATCAGCGCGAGGGCATCGACCAGCACGTCGAGGCCCTTGTATTGCTTCAGCTCTCCGAACGAAACGAAGCGATACAGGCCGTCGGCGGGTCGGGTCAACGCCGCGGCCGACGGCGCTTCGCGCAGCGGCAGCGCCCCATGGGGAATGACGCGCAGCTTTTCGGGGCTCAAGCCGCGGGCCAACAGGGCGTCGCGCCCCGCCTGGGTGTGCACGATGATGCGATCACAAATTCGCAGCGGCAGCTCGAAGCCCCAGCGCTGCAACCACGACATGCGATCACCGTTGTAGGGCACGGTGTCGTGGACCGTGAGCACGAGCGGGCAGAAGGTGGCCAACAGCAGCATCGCCAGACTGTCGAGCGGCGGCACCACCACCCATTGAAAGTGGACCACGTCGGGCTTGCTCTGAATCACCCGCTGCACCAGCTTGCCGAGCCCCCACGCGTGCGACAGGCCCTTGGCCAACGTGCGCAGCTTGGGGCTCAGCCGCGTTTGTCGCTCGATCCAGCCATAAAACAGCGGCTCGCTGACGTCCGCGGGCAGCTCTTGGCGATCGGCGGCGCGCCGCGGGCGCACGGCCCACGTCGGGCGCACGCCCGCGCTCTTCAACCCTTCGGTCAAGGCCGCGTCGTACGGCGCCGTAAACAGCGACGGATCCACGAGCAGTACTCGAAGCTCGGTGTCGTCGCTCACTAGACCTCTCCCGTCGTGGGACGCAGCCGCAGCGGCACCGCCATGTGCCGCGCCCACAGCCGCTCGCGATGGGCGAGCAGCCCCACGAAGAACCCGACAGCCCAAGCCGTGTGCATGGTCGCGGCGGCGGCTACGCCCAAGAGGCCGCTCGGCGAGCGATGCTCGACGGCCAGCTTGCCGCAGACGACGCACAGCGTCGCCAAGTAGAGCGCCGGCCACGCTAACCCCCACGGCAGCCAGGGCGCAACCAACACCGCCATCAGCGATAGCGCGAGGTGTCCCGGAACCGCCAGCTGGCGCAGCCGCAGTGAGTGGGGATGCCGCCGCACCGTGCGCGAACGACCTTCGCCATACTTGAAGTATTGTCGATAGAGCGCGGCCAGGGTTTTGCGCGGGGAGTAACCGACACGCAGCTCGGCATCGAGGTAAATGCGGGCCCCCAACGCGCGCTGCCGGCAATCGAGCTCGGCGTCTTCGTTGTGGGTAAAGCTCTGGTCGTAGCCGCCCGCCGAACGAAAGCTGCGCAGGCGGAAAGCGGCGTGGTGCCCGTGGTCGACGAAGCCGCTTTTGGTGCCGGCGCGGTGCGCGGAGCCGCCGGTGCCGACGGGCGAGTTCGAGACCCAGGCGATGGCCTTCTGCAGCGGTGTTTCCCCTCGAGAATCGAGGGGAACGACCACCGCGTCGGCTTGTGTCCGCTCCAGGGTCTCGACCAGACGGGCGCAGAAATTCTCGGGATACTGCGCGTGGGCGTCGCAGCGAATCAAGACGTCGTTGTCTTCGCCGTAGCGGCGGACGGCCAAGTTGACCCCCGCGCTCTGGATGCGTGCCGAGTTATGCAGCAGCCGCACCCGTGGATCGCGTCGAGCGAGCTGACTGACCAACTGACAGGTGCCGTCTTCGCTGCCGCCGTCGGCTACGACCACCTGCAGCCGAAGTGATGCGCTGGGCGTTGCGAGCAGCTGATTCAGCACACCGGTGATGTGTGCGGCTTCGTTCAGAGAGGGGATGACGAGCAGGGCGCGGGTGGACATGGCTGCCAATCAACCGGCGTGCCGGAAAGGAATGGCGGCGCTGATCAGCTCCGCGGTCCTGGGTGACATCGACGCGGCGACGGCGGTTGCCGCGATGGCCAGCATCAAGCCCGCGACCCACCACGCCAACGAGCGCGTGCGCGCCAGCCGCGGCGCCACGGGCTCCGGCCGAGCGTCGTCGCGAGGCTGCGCGACGGCCCGGCGCGCTCGCGCCACCTTGCGGCCAGTGGTTTGGCCCACGTCGTTGAGCACGACGGCCTGCGCGGCGGCCCCGCCCGCGAGCCCCCGCAGATGCTCGACGGCCGCTTTGCGCGGCGTATTGCCGACGCGAACGACGCTGAGCACGGTGTCGACCAGCGCCGAGAGCACCAGCGCGTCCGAGGCCGCGGGGAAGCTGGGCGCGTCCAGGACCACGAAATCACAGCGCTTTTTTGCGTCGTCGAGCAGATCGGCCATGCGTCGGCTCGAGAGCAGCTCGGCGGGACCGGTGCCGCCGGCCGCCAACGTATAAAACTGCCCGACGCTGACTTTGACCGGCGTTACGGCGTTGCCCCACCCTTCTTCACCACGTAGCACGTCGGACAAGCCAATGGGCGAGGCGTCCGATGGATCGAGGTAATTGGACTGATTCGCTTTTCGCAGATCCGCGTCGATCAGCAGCACGCGCTTGCCGTCGGCCGCAAGCATGGAGGCCAGCGCGAGCGCGCACGTCGTCTTGCCGTCTCCGTCCGCGGGCGACGTGATCAATAGCGCGCGCCCCGTGTCGCCTTGCGGAACCCGATAGAGATTGGTGCGCAGGGTGCGGAACGCCTCCGTAAACGGTGAGGCGGTGTCGCCTCCGACGACATCGAACGACCCCGGACCGACGACACCCTTGCGCTCACCGCGGCGGCGGAGTCGGCGTGGCACGGTGGCCAGCACCGGCGTGACTCCGAGGGCGGCACGAGCGTCGGCTTCGCTCTGGAAGCTGCCGGCGAACAGGCTGCGCGCGAGCACGAGCACCACCCCTAGCAGCAGCCCGAGGGGCGCGCTGGCCAACCGCAGCAGCAGCTTGGGCGAGTCTTCTCGGTGCGGTGCTTGCGGCGCGTCCAGCACGCGGTTCTTGGACAGCGTGGAGGCCTTGATGATGGCGGTCTGCTGTTGGCGCTCCAGGAGGTACTGGTACGTGCGGCCGTAGACGTCGGACTCACGCGACAGCTGCAGTAGCCCAAGCTCCGCGCCGGGCACCGTTTTCAGGCGTTTTTCGTACTGGTTGATGATACCGCCGAGAGTGCCCAGGCTTTCCTGCGCGCGCGACGCGCGGCTCGAGACGTAGTTGCGAATCGCTTCCAGCTGCGCGTCGACTTGACTGCGCTGATCGCGAACCTCGGGGGCAGCTTCGTTGAAGCGGCTGTCGAGGTCGGTGAGCTTTTGGCGCGCTGCGGTCAGCGTGCTCGCCATGCCCTCCAACACCTTGTCGTTCGCTTCCCCGAGCAAGAACGCGCCAACCGGGGGATTGGCGCCCTTGAGCGTGCGTTGAACCTCGGACAACGCGGCCACTTCCAGGCGCGCCGCGACGCGCTGCTCTTCGTACTTGCCGATCTGCTCGATCATGGCCTTCGCTTCGTTGTCCATGACGACGACGCGGTTGTTGCTGCGATAGTTGGCGAGCTTGCGCTGAATGTCGTCCAGCGACGTGCGCACGGTGTTCAGCTGCTCGGCCACGAAAGCCTCCGCTGCGCTCGCGTCCTCGACCTTCCACGACTGGCGTTCGCTCAAATAGCCAGCGATGAGCCGATCCAGGAAAGCGGCGGACTGACGAGGCGAACCAGAGGTGAACTCGAGCGCGATGACGTTGACTGGCGGAGATTGCGGCGACGGCTTGGGGGCGCTGACTCGTAGCGACTTGAGCGCGGCGTCGATCGTCTCCAGCAACGGTCGCACGACGACCGCATACTCGGAGCCAGGACGAGGCTTTCGCTCGGTGCCGGCCAAAAGATGCAGATCCGCGCCCGAGACCTTGACTACCTCACCGAGCTTGCCGCGGGCGAGCTTTTCGGTTTCGCGCCAGACCTCGTAGTCCGTGTCGCTGACGAAGCGCAACCGGTACGCCTGCTCTTGGGCGCGCCGGTCGGTCAAGAGGCTATCCTTCGCGGTGAGCTCTTCGGAGGCGGCATCCAGCATCAGCGGGTCACGCCGGGCCAGCAACCATCGACCGTAGCGCGGCGGCTTGCGGCCAACTGCCGTGATGCTGACGTTCATGCCAGATTCCAAAATCGCGCGCGAGACCAGCGAGCGGCTCTGGATGATCTCCATCTCGCTACCGACCACGCCCTGGCTGCTGGCCGAGATCTCGAGCTCTTGACCGGGGCGTCCCTGGGCGCTCGCGCCGCTCGACTCGAGCTCTCCCAAGTACAGTCGCCCGACCGAACGAAACTGCATGCGCGACAGCAACGTGGCGACCATCACGGTCGTAAACACCGCGAACGCCACGCCGAGCACGAGCGGCAAGCCTTGGCGGATCGTGTGCCAAAGCTGCTGAATGTCGAGGTTGTCTGGCCGCCTAGTTGGCGCGTCGCCACCGGCCGCGCTGGGCTCCTTAGTAAGCATTTTTATTAACGAAGCCTTTCCAAAGCGTCAGCGTCAGAATCTTGAGATCGAGCGCGTAGGACCAGTTTTGGATGTAATAGAGGTCGCACTCGATACGTCGGCGCAGCGAGGTGTTGCCCCGCCAGCCGTTGACTTGCGCCCAACCGGTGATGCCGGACTTCACCTTGTGCCTGAGCATGTAGTGAGGAATCTCTTTGCGGAATTGGTGAACGAACACCGGTCGTTCGGGTCGCGGGCCCACCAGCGACATCTCGCCGCGCAGGACGTTCCAAAGCTGCGGCAGCTCGTCCAAGCTGGTCTTGCGCAAGATGGTACCGAACAGCGTCCGGCGATTGTCTACCTCGCGCGCCCACACCGCGCCCGTGGACGCCTCGGCGTCCGTGCGCATGGAGCGAAACTTCAGCATCTGAAAAGTGCGACCGTCCAGGCCCATGCGCTCTTGCTCGTACAGCACCGGCCCCGGTGACGTGAGCTTCACCAGCGCTGCGATCACCAGTAGCAACGGCGACAGCAGCACGAGGGCGATCGCCGCCACCACCACGTCCGTCAGCCGCTTGGCGGCCGCGTACCAGCCGATCAGCGGAGAGTCGTTGATGCGCACCACCGGCACCCCGTCGAAGTCTTCGACCTCGCAGCCGAGCGTCACGTAAGCGTACACGTCGGGCACCAGTCGGACGTCGACGGTCTCGTCTTTCAGCAGCTCCAGCAGGCGCGACACCTCGTCTTGTTGCGACCACGGCAAGGCGATCAGCACCTCGTCGGCTTTGACCTGGGCGATGACCTCGGCAATTTGAGCGAAATGTCCCAACACCGGCTTGCCCGCGACCCCCACCGTGGGCGATTGCTCGTGCGTCACCATGCCGCGCACCCGCAAGCCCAGCTCGGGGAATGCGTCGATGCGGTCGACCAGACGCTCGACGGCTTCGCCCTCGCCCGCGATCACGATGTGGCGCTGGTTGAAGCCGCGCAGGCGCAAGGCGCGAAAGGCACTCCGCACCAACACGCGCGCGACCACCAGACTGAGGGCCGCCAGCACCCCGAAGTACAGCGTGACCAGTCGCGAATACTTGTAGGCTTCGAACAGGTAAGTAAGCGTGACGAATAGCAAGAGCGCGAGGCCGTGTGCCTTGAGCAGCGCGCGCGTCTCCTTCAGCGCCGTGAACGAGCGGCTGAACTGATAGACGCGCAGGGAAGCGAAGACGGCCAGCCACAACACGGCGACGAAGGGAGTCAGGGCCGCGTAGGCCGAGAACTCGGGGAAGCCCTTGGTGACCGGGATGATTGGGTACGAGAAGCGCAGCCAATACGAAACCAGCCATGCGCCCACGATGATGGAGGCATCGAGCAAGCCGAGCACTCCACCGAGCAGGTTTTGATAACGTTTCAACATGGAGCAAACCTATTTCGAGTCGTTGCCGATTCGAGAGGGCCGGTCATGCAATCAACCGGCCAAGCGATGGCTGACTCTCGCGGTGACGCAGACACGTAGAGAGAAGCGGAGCCGCGTACTCGACGCTCGCCGCCAACTGCGCGCTTCAAATTGCTACGCTGCGCCAGCTCGTCGTGGCAATTGACGGCGCTCGCGGCTCGCGCGCGCGCGACAATCGACGATAAAAACCGATGTACAATCGATGTCGGGATCATTTCAAGCTCGCACACGGCACGCACTTCACGCTTCGGCGGAGTGCGGTTTAACGACTCGCAACGCGCGCAATGAGCGCGTCAACAGCTCGGGCCGACTCGCAGGCGCAAAGCGCCAGCGCACGAGCTCCTTGCTGAAGTGAGGAGGCACGAGCAGCGTGGATATGCCCCACGCCCACAACGCGGCCCGCGAACGAGGCGACACGCCCTGAGGGGTGAAGCAAGCGGCCGTGAGATCGCGCGCCAGCTTCCATGACGAGTCGTGCTCGATGGGGTGCTCCGCTGGCAGCAGCTTCAGAGACGCCAAACGGTAGGGCAAAAAGCTCAAGCTGCGATTCAGGGTGTCGTCGTCCGGTACCCCTACGCCCTGCGCTGCCGACCGCGCGAAGCGCAGACGGAAAAGGGCGCGCTTGACCTCGAACCCAAAGCGCTTCGGGTCGAGCGTGGCCATGGCGCCCTGATTTCGACCGTGAACACGATACGACACCAGCGGCTCGGCGATCGTCAGCACGTCGCCCAGGTACGGAGCCGCGGCCAGGCAATACGAGTCAGCCGCGCGGTCACCACCGTTCAAAGGAAAGATCATTTCCAAGAACGCGCGCGAGTAAGCGTTGCCGGAGCCAGGCGGCGTCGGATATGCCGCAGCCCGCTGCGCCCACCGCCTGATCTGCTGACTATTGGGTACGATGTCGAATTGGGGGAAGACGGAGCCGGTCGCGCGCCCGTTTTCGTCGATGATTCGCATCTGAAACTGCACTTTGCTCAAGCCCGGTCGCCAAACGCCGAACAGCCGGCGGAGCAGTGACGGGTCCAGCAAGTCGTCGGAATCGAGGAAAATCACCACGTCACCCCGGCTACGCGCGAAGCCGGCGTTGCACGCGGACCATTGACCCCCATTGCTCTGATGAATGACGGTCACGCGATCGGCATAGGCGTCGATGACTCGTCGCGAGCCGTCGGTCGAGCCATCGTCGACGACAATCACCTCCAAATTCGGCCATTCCAGCGCGAGCGCGCTGTCGATGGCTTGCGCCACGAACGCTTCGTAATTGTGGTTGCAGATGATGATTGAGACGAGCACTGCGTGCGTCACGGCGGGGCGCGAGCGCAAAGGTCGTGCCGAGGCGTGGCTGACGACGTCTCACACCAAAATCTGCGCGCTCTTTGTCGCGCGCTGCGCGCGGTGAATCAAAGCGCGGCTTCATGCAACGCGCACGAGCCGCAACAAAGTTGTCCGGGGCTCGTTTGCGCGCGCCCTGCTTTTTCGCCCCGGCGGCAGCGTTAGCCGAACGTCACCTCACGACTTCACGGATCTGCTTGAATGTGCTGCCGTCGTAGATGACGCGCGCTTCGCAGAGTCTTCCCCGTCAGTTGCGAAATCGTCATGAAGCATAGAGTGCGCCGTTCGAAACACTGGCCATCGCTTTCGCAGCTCAGCACGAAGCGTGCATACGGCCGTCGCTTGGTTTGATTCACGGCGAGCTTTGCGTTCGCATCGATACGAGACATGTCCTTTACTTCGCCCAGCTTCGTCTTGCTCGTGCTGGCGTTCGTTCTGCTCACGAATGCCCTTTCGACGCCGCGTGCCCGTCGCGTCGTGTTGGCAGGCGCGAGCGCCGTGTTCATCGGCAGCTACCTAGAAGGCCCGCTAGAAATGCTGCCTTTTGGCGTCTTTCTACTGTTCGGCTACGCCAGCGTGGAAGCGCTGCGCCGCACGCGCTCACGCGCGTTGATGGTGGCTTCACTGCTCGTGCTCTTGTGCGCTTTCGTCATTTTGAAGCGCTACACGTTCATCGCTCCGGCCGTTCGGTCGCCCTTTCCCTACCTGACGGTCGGCCTTTCCTACGTGCTGTTTCGACTCATTCATTTGATGGTCGACGCACAACAGGGCGAGCTGTCAGAGCGCATCTCGGCGCTGCAATTCGCGAACTACTGCCTCAACTTTCTTTCGTTCACGGCCGGACCCATTCAACCGTATCCCGACTTCGCTCAGCAGCAGCATGACGTCATCGTGCCGAGCCGCGCGGATGTCGCGGCCGCGCTTGCGCGGGTGGTGAGGGGCTTCGTCAAGGTCGGCGTGGCTTCGGCCATCCTCAACTACGCGTTCGTGGCCGTGTCAGGCCGACTGCTGGCGCCCGAAGCGGTGGCCGTCAGCAGCAGCTTCTGGCTCTGGCTGGCAAGCTCGGTGCTGTACACGGGTTACCTGTACGCCAACTTCGCCGGCTACATGGACATCGTGCTCGGCGTGGGCGCGCTCGCGGGGCTGCAGTTGCCCGAGAACTTCAATCGGCCGTTTTCAGCCCGTAATTTCCTGGATTTCTGGTCCCGTTGGCACATGACGCTGTCCAGCTGGTTCAAGACTTACCTGTTCAACCCGCTGCTGAAGGCTCTTGCCAAGCGCTACCCGTCGGGTCGGGTCGCGCCGTACCTGGCCGCGGTCGCGTTCTTCGTCACCTTTCTCGTGATGGGCGTTTGGCACGGCAGCACCTCGGTGTTCGTCGTGTACGGCCTCTTGCTCGGCGCTGGCGTGAGCATCAATCAAGGTTGGCAGGTCTTCGCCACGCGGCGCTGGGGCAAGAAACGATACAAGCAGGCGTGCGAACGACTGCCCGTCATCTACCTTTCTCGCGGTTTGACGTTCGCGTACTTCGCGCTCGCGCTCGCTTGCTTGTGGCTCGACTTGCCGGAGCTCATGGCGCTGACTGGGCGCTTGGGAGTCTTGGGAGTCTTGGCCGGCTACGCCGCGTTGGCGCTCGGCGCCGCGCTCTCGTTCGCAAGTTGGGAAGCGCTGGCCGCCAGCGCGCAGCGCCTCGGCTCGCGGCTACCAAAACCGTTGCCGCGTGAGCTAGCTCAAGACCTGTCAATGGCTGCGCAAATCTTGCTCGTGCTCAGCGTCAGCTCGTTCTTTCACAAGGCTCCCGAGTTCGTTTACAGGGCATTTTAATGAGGAACGTCGTCATCAAGCTGGCGCGCCTCGCGCTCTCACTGCTCTTGCTCTACGGGGCGTTGCTCGCGCTCGCTTGGCTGTTGGTGCAGCGGGATCCCTCGACCCGGCGTATCGACACCGCGCGCGCCGCCGAGACGCTGTACATCACCGAGCCCAAGTACGTGTTCATGGCGCGGCCACGGTTGCAGAGCGCGGCGCCCAAAGTGCTGCTGCTCGGAGCTTCCAACACCATGGCTGGCTTCAAACAACGTGAGCTGCAACCGCTCTTGCCCGAGGTCGAGGTGCACAATTTAGCCGTGGGCGGCGCCAACCTCACCGAGGTCCGTCAAGTGGCGGAGCTGGTGCGCGAGGTGCAAACTCCGCAAGCGCGCCGCGAAACCTCGTACGTGGTTGGCCTGTGGTACGGCTTGTTTGCTTCGGATGCCGCGCGTTGGAACACCGTCGATCGCCACGCGGGTGACACCGACATGGACATCGAGCGCTATCGCTACGGCTTCTATCGGCGCACTCCCGATGGCGCACGTCCTTTACTGCCTGCGCGGTACCTGAGCACGGCCGAAACGCTCGTGTTGCCTTACCTGGCGCTCGACCGCCTGGCGCGCGACTTGACCGTGTCACTGCGAGCGCAGCTGTCGGGTAAAGCTCCCAAGCTGACCGATGAGCAGCGCAACGCGCGTGTCATCAGCGTCGACGAGCAACAGAAGTATCTGGATTTTTGGCGCGGATACATGGGTTCAGAACCCCGCCTGAGCGACCAGCAAGTCGAGCAGCTGCGCGCGCTCGTCGACACTCTGGTGGCCGACGGCAGTCGCGTCATGCTGGTCGACATGCCCATTCCCAGCTGGCACGCGCAAGGAGCGGCGCTGGCCGCCGATTACCGCGAGCGCATGCGGCAACTAGCGCCGACATTCAGCGCCATACCCGGCGTCACCTGGTTGTCCATGACCGGCCGCGACGAGGACAACGGCGACGACCAATTCAGTGACGAGGTGCATCCCAAGCCCCGCGTCAGCCCCCGCTGGGCCGCGCGCCTGGCCGACGCCCTACGTGCGATTCCCATCAACCTATCCGCCACCAACCCCACCGCGAGAAATGATCATGGATAGCCAGACCCACTACGCGACCCTCACCGACGTCTTTCACGACGTGTTCGACGACGACACGATCGTGGTCACCCCCGAGCTTACCGCCAGCGACGTCGACGAATGGGACAGCCTGCGTCATATCCGGTTGGTAGCCGCCATCGAGAAGAAGTACGGCCTCAGCTTCTCGGCGGCCGAGATCGGTCGACTGAAGAACGTCGGGCAGTTCGTATCGCTGATCGAAGCCAAGTCGGCCCGCTAGTCATGGAAGCGCGAGCCCTTGCACTGCCCGACTTGGCGGTAGGCCAAAGCGTCGTCGTCGAGCTCAGCATCGACGACGCGCAGCTGCGGCAGTTTGCCGAGCTTTCTGGTGATTTCAATCCGCTCCACACCGACGACGCCTTCGCCCGCCGGAAGGGGTTTCAAGGTCGCGTGGTGTATGGCGGGCTGCTCGTCGCCAAGATCTCGGAGCTGATTGGTATGCGTTTGCCCGGGCAAAATAGCGTTTGGGCGAGCCTATCGCTGGAGTTTTTGGAGCCCGTGTACGTGAACCAAGCGGTGCAACTGGAGGCGGTGGTGTTGCGCGTTTCACCCGGCACGGGCCTGGTGGAGCTGAAGCTGACCGTGCGGCGCGCCGGTAAAAAGGTGAGCAAGGGTCGCGCGGAGGTGATCGTTGTCGACTGAAGCCAGCCACGATCGCTGGCTGCTCGTGTCCGGCGGCAGCGGCGGCATCGGCTCGGCGGTGTGCGCCGGGCTCGCCGAGCGCGGCATCAGGCCGGTCGTCGGCTACCATCGCAACGAGGTGGCGGCTCGCGTCGTCGCCGAGCGTTGCGGAGGGCGCGCGCTACACCTGGACCTTTCCGACGCCAGCTGTGTCGCCGACGCGACCCAAGAGCTGGCACAGTTGCCAACCCTGCTCGGCGCCGTCCTGGCCGGCTCGCCTCCACTACAGCTCGCTTCGTTCGGCAAGATTTCGTCCGACGAGCTGCTGGACCAGTGGAAGGTCAACGTGCTCGGGCCGCAACAGCTGCTGTCCGAGCTGGTACGACAGTGCTTCCGGCGTCGCAAAGCCGGCGCCGTAGTGGGCGTATTGACGACCGCGATGGGCGGCAGCGATTCACCGGCCGCCGCCGGCATGGGCGCCTACGTGATCGGTAAGCACGGAATGGCGGGCGTGTTGGCGCTGCTGGCCGCTGATTATCCCTGGCTGCGCGTGCGCTCGGTGAGCCCCAGCTTCACGGAAACCAAGATGCTGGAAGCCTTCGATGCGCGCTTCTTGGATCTTCAACGTGCCAAAGCTCCATTTCAGACCCCAGGATTGGTCGCGCGGCAGATCTTGAAAGAGGCACTCGATTCATGACCACCCCGGATCTATTCGCAGACCTTTCGTGGCTACCGGCGGCGCCGACGGAATTCACGGCCGCGTGCAAGACGCTGGCCGGCTCGTCGGGGGCGTCGGGCCGACTCGCTCGACAGCTGGCCAACCATCGGTTGGACGAGAATCAGTTGAACAAGCTCGCCAACGCCATGAACAAGGTCACGGCCAGCGGCGGCTCGCTCTCACCGCTCACGCCGTTCCGGTTGGGTATCGTGAGCAACGCCACCTCGCACTTCTTGGTGCCGGTGTTGATGGCCAGCGCCGCTCGTCACGGCATTTGGCTGCAGTGCGTCGAAGCCGATTACGGGCAAGCCATGCAGATGGCGCTCGATCCGGAGTCGCTGATCAACACCGCACGCTGCGACGCGGTGTTGGTTGCGCTGGACGCGCGGGGCTTGCCGCTCGCGGCCTCGCTCGGTGACGCGGAGACGGCCCGGCACACGGTCGACGCCGCGCTTGGGCAGCTGAACGCCATTCGGCGCGGCCTCTCGCAGAACGGCGCCCTGTGCATCCTGCAGACGCTGCCTCGTCCGGTCGAATCGCTGTTCGGCAGCTTCGATTCGGCGCTGCCCGGCACCTCGCGCCGGCTGATCGACGACCTCAACCGCGCGCTCGCCGAAAACGTCTTGGGCAGCCAAGACCTGCTGCTCGACGTCGCTCATTTGGCGGAGACGGTCGGCCTTGCGCGTTGGCACGACCCCAAGTTGTGGAACTTGGCCAAGTTGCCGTTCGCCAGCGATTTCTTGCCGCTGTACGCCGAGCACGTTTGCCGGCTGATCGCCGCGTTGCGCGGCAAGAGCAAAAAATGCCTGATCTTGGATTTGGACAACACGCTCTGGGGCGGCGTGATCGGCGACGACGGACTCGACGGCATTTTGCTCGGCCAAGGCGACGCCACCGGCGAGGCGCACCTCGAAGTGCAGCGCACCGCGCTCGCGCTGCGGCAACGCGGGGTCGTGCTGGCCGTTTCATCCAAAAACACCGATGAGATTGCGCGTCAGCCGTTCGCCCAGCACCCCGAAATGCTCTTGCGTGAAGAACACATCGCGGTGTTTCAGGCCAATTGGCAAGACAAGGCCAGCAACATCAGGGCCATCGCCGACGAGCTCAAGCTCGGCCTCGATTCGATGGTGTACTTGGACGACAACCCGGTCGAGCGCGAGCTGGTGCGCACGCTCGCGCCCGAAGTCGCGGTCCCGGAGCTGCCCAGTGACCCCGCCTTGTACGCGCGCACGCTGCTGGCGGCCGGCTACTTCGAAGCGATCGGTTTCTCGGACGAAGACAAGCGGCGCGCCGAGCTGTATCGCGACAATGCCCGGCGCGTGGCGCTCGAGAAGCAGTCCGGCGACGTCGACGGCTACTTGGCTTCGCTCGACATGCGCCTCACGCTGCAGCCTTTCGACGATACCGGGCGTGCTCGCATCGCCCAACTGATCAACAAGTCGAACCAGTTCAACCTGACCACCCGCCGCTACACCGAAGCCGACGTGGCGCGCCTGCAACGCGATCCCGACGCCTTCACCCTGCAAATACGGCTAGCCGACACGTTCGGCGACAACGGCATGATAAGCGTGTTGATCTGCCGGCGTATCGACGATGCCTGGGACATCGATACCTGGCTCATGAGCTGTAGGGTGTTGGGACGGAAGGTCGAGCAGGCGGTCTTGGCGGAGCTGGTCGAACAGGCGCGGGCGCGCGGAGTTCGCCGGCTCGTGGGCAGCTACCTACCGACCGAAAAGAACAAGCTCGTAGAAAACCACTACGAAAAGCTGGGCTTCGAGCTGCTGGAACGGAGCGAAACCGGCGGTGCCCGCTGGCAGCTCGAAGTCGACGGGCCGTCGACCGCGGCCGAGCTGCCAATGCGCATCGAGCGCCTCGGCTTTGGAGACGCGGTCGCGGCCTGAGCCGCTCCCAACCACCCAATGAGTACCAACCTTCTTTCTTATGAGCGGTGGCTCTTGCTGCTACTGACGGCGTTGCTCGTCGCCTGCGGCTCGCGGCCGGCGGTCGTGGCGCGAGCCTTACCGTCACCCATCGTCACCCATCGGCAAGAGGTGCTGGACCGCCAATTGGTCCAAGACATCATCGGCGAAAAGGACGGCGAAGCGTACCGGGTAGGCGCCGGCGATACCTTGCTCGTGGCGGTGTACGGCCACCCGGAGCTATCAATCGCGCCTTATGCGGGTATCGGCTCCATCTCCGCCAGCAACAGCCGCCTTTCGGGTCTGGCCATCGACAACGACGGCAGCATCCAGTTCCCTTTGATCGGAACGGTGCAGGTCGCCGGCAAGACCAGCGCTCAACTGCGCACGTATCTCGAAAGCGAGCTTGCGACCTACGTCAAGGACCCCAAGGTCACGGTGCAGGTCGTGTTCACCGGCAGCATTCGTTACTACCTTTTGGGCCAGTTCACCTCGCCGGGCCTCAAGTACAGTGATCGTCCCCTGCGCTTGCTCGAGGCGCTATCTTTGGGCGGCAGCGTTCAGCTCGAGCAGGCAAGCCTGCGCAGCGCCTACGTGGCGCGCGCCGGCAAACGGCTGCCCATCAACTTCTACCGCTTGGTACGACTGGGAGATTTGACCCAAAACGTGCGCCTGCGCTCCGGCGACGTGATCATGGTTCCCGACAACACCAATGAACGCGCGTACGTGTTCGGCGGCGCCAGCGGCAGCAACCCCAAGGGCGGCACCGTCTCGTTCGTCAACGGTCAACTCAGTCTACTGCAAGCGCTAGCTCAAGTCGGCTTTGGCACGACCGAGCACGTACAAGGCAAGCTGTCCGAGACCGTCGTCATTCGCAGCGAGGCCGATCGGGGCGAGCTGTTCGTCATCGACGCCACCCGCTTGCTAGCGGGCGAGGCCGCCGACTTTCAGCTCGCGCCCGGCGACGTGGTCTACGTGCCACCGACCTGGGTTACCAGCTGGAATCAGGTACTTTCACAGCTACTGCCGACCCTGCAGACCATTTCCGGAGTGCTCGCGCCCTTCGTTCAGATCAAATACCTGTCCCAGTAGGGTCTGCGGTAACGAGTCGAGTCATAGCGGCGGCGGTGATACGGACCCCGACGGGATCGGCACCTTCACGCGCACCGTCGTGCCGTGGCCCGGGCTCGAGTCAATCGTCAACGCGCCGTCCACGATCGCCGCGCGTTCGCGCATTCCAGCGATGCCGATGCGTGGCGTGCCGCCGCTGGCATTGAGCGTCTCGAGGTCGAAACCGCAGCCATCGTCCTCGACGATGGTCAAAACGTCGTCTCCGCGCCGCGACACGCTGACACTGACGTTCTTGGCGGAGGCGTGCTTGTACACGTTGGTCATCGCCTCCTGCACGATGCGATAGAGGGTGGTCTCGATCGGCGGTGGCAAGCGCAGCTCGTCGACCCCCACGCTGACGAAATCGACGGCGACGCCGGTCCTCTTCAACCAGGCCTCCAGATAGCCCGAGAGCGCGCGTGAAAGACCGACCTGGTCGAGCGCTACCGGACGCAGCTCGGCGGCCAGCTGATGGATTTCCCGCCCGGCTCGTTCGGCGGTCGCGCGCAGCTCGCGCAGCTTGGCGGTAGTATCGTCACCGACGGCGGTTGCTTCCAGGGCTTTGAGGCTGAGCATCAACGCCATGAGCTGCTGCCCGACCTCATCGTGCAGCTCGCGCGAAATACGCCCGCGCTCTTCTTCTTGCGCCGCCACCAGCCGCCGCTGTAAATACTGACGGGCCTTTTCCGCGCGTTGGTGGTTGCTGACCTCGGACTTGAGCGCGGAGTTGACCGAGTCGAGCTCGGCGGTGCGTTCACGAACGCGCTCTTCCAAGTGCGCCTGGGCACGCTTCAGCTCGTCTTGCGCGAGTTGGCGCTCGGTGACGTCGACGAAGGTGAGCACGACGCCGGCGATGTGGTCGTCGGTGGTGCGGT
>Ga0164241_10001111_pt1 | contig 36325 bp, 26 predicted proteins | sample OricomyardsoilBY_FD_108780 | JGI IMG/M metagenome (GOLD analysis project Ga0164241, IMG submission 108780) | Backyard soil microbial communities from Emeryville, California, USA - Original compost - Back yard soil (BY) | ecosystem: Environmental > Terrestrial > Soil > Unclassified | place: USA... | reverse complement strand
TACCGCGCGGCGGAGATCTGGCACACAGGCAGCGGTTCCGACGAGCGGCTGTATTCGGGCTGGGCGGCAGGCGCGCTCACCGCACTTTCAGCGGAGGGGCGCCCCGTCAGTGCGTATCATGCGGGAGCTATGCGGCCGCGCGTTTTTCAAGACGGGCCTCAATGTATCGAAACTGAAAATACCGGCGCGCGTTCCGGCGGGATCGCCTCTTCTTCGCATGCGTTAAACTCGCAAGACCCGCTCTCCGTGATTGGCGAGATTTCGCGAAAGGCGGGCGACACTGGCGGTGACGAGATCTATTTTATCACCGTTCCCGGTTTCGATACGCACGCGATGCAGGCGGAAATCCATGACGCGCGTCTGTGGACATTTTCGGAAGCGCTCGCGGCGTTTCAGCGCCAGCTCGCCCGGCGCGGGGTCGAAGACCGCGTGCTCACGCTGGCTTTCACGGAATTCGGCCGGAGCGCGGAGGAAAATGCGCAGGGCGGAACGGACCATGGCGTGTCCTCGTCCGCGCTCCTGTTGGGAGGCGGAATCCGGGGCGGCGTTTATCATCGGCCGCGTGGCTTCGCGGACGCCTCCGAGCCGATGGAAGCGCCGATGGATTTTCGGCGAATCGTGCGCGTGGCTGCCTGCGACTGGCTTGGCGCACCGGCGTCGCGGGTGTTCGCGCGTGATCCCGGCGACGTCGCGGGATTGCATGTACCCAGGTTTTCGTGACGCGTCCGACGACTGGTTGCCCCATTTTCCATTCAACCCCTGTTACCGTGAAAACTATATCGCCATTCAAATCCTTCCTCGTCGCGCTCGGCGGCTGCGTTCTGTTTTTCGCGACCGCGCGGGGCGGACAAAGCGTGGACATCTGGATCACTGCGAAAGACAGCGGCGAACATCTGACCAGGATCTCCACGCTGCCGCTCGTTCCCGAAGGTGCGTTCACCGAGAAAGTGCAGCGTGTCTTCGTTGATCCCACGAAAACATTTCAAGCGGTTCTTGGCATTGGCGGCGCGATGACGGATGCGGCGGCGGATACGTACGCGAAGTTGCCCGAGGCGCGCCAGCGGGAGCTCGTCGCAGCCTACTACAACGCGAGCACAGGCATTGGCTATTCGCTCGGACGCACGCACATCAACAGCTGCGATTTTTCCGGCGAGAGTTATACCTACGTTGCTGACGGCGACGTGGCGTTGAAGACGTTTTCGATCGCGCACGACGAGGAGCGGCGGATCCCCTTGATCAAGGCGGCGCTAGCGGAGGCGAAGGGAAAAATCGCACTGTATGCGAGCCCGTGGAGTCCGCCCGCGTGGATGAAAGACAACGGAGACATGTTGCATGGCGGCAAACTAAAGCCCGAGTTCCGGGATGCGTGGGCGAATTATTTCGTCGCGTTCATCAAGGCTTACGAGAAGGCCGGCGTGCCGCTCTGGGGATTGACCGTGCAGAACGAACCGATGGCGGTGCAGCGTTGGGAATCGTGCGTGTTCACGGGCGAAGAGGAGAAAAACTTTGTCCGAAATTTTCTCGGGCCGGTGCTCAAGAAGAACGGCCTCGGTGAAAAAAAGATCATCATCTGGGATCACAACCGCACGTGGATGTATCCGCGCGCGCAGGCGGCGTTCGACGATCCGAAGGCGGCGAAATACATCTGGGGCGTTGGCTTTCATTGGTACGTGAACGACGCCTTCGACAACGTGCGCCGCGTGAAGGAAGCGTTCCCCGCCGCGCATCTGTTGTTCACCGAGGGATGCAATTTCCCCTATGATCGCGCGAAGCTGAACGACTGGCAGTGGGGCGAGACGTACGGCCTTTCGATGATCCGGGATTTCAATAACGGCGCCGAAGGCTGGACCGATTGGAACATCCTGCTCGACGAAACCGGTGGACCCAATCACGTGGGAAATTTTTGCTACGCGCCGGTACATGCGGACACGCGGACGGGCGAGCTGATGTATATGAATTCGTACTACTACATCGGGCACTTTTCGAAATTCGTCCGACCCGGCGCGAAGCGCATCATCAGCTCCTCGACGGTGGATCGCCTGCTCACAACCGCCTTCCGCAATGTGGATGGCTCGGTTGCGGCGATCGTGATGAACGGCTCCGACGAAACGCAGTCGTTTAGGCTCACCATGGGAGCGGAGGATGTTCCGGTGAATGCGCCGGCTCATTCGATTCTCACGCTGGTTGTGAAGTGAGGACGAGAGGGAGCGGCGCGCTCGACCCGTTCGGTTTGTTGTCTCGGGTTTGAGCGCGGCCGGCGCGGGAGGAAGGGAATCGGGTCGTCGAGCCGAACCGGCGAAAGCGGCACCGATGCGCCGCACTCTATAGGGCGGCACGGAGAGGACGCGCTCGAGGACGCGGCTGAGTCGGATTTTGCTTCGTGGCGGAGCGCTCTCTCAGCGCTGCGTGCGCGTTTAACCTCACAGGTGGATGATCCCGCGTTGGAGCGCGGACGTGACCGCCTGGGTGCGATCCGCGACGCGCAGTTTGGCCAGGATATTTTTTAAGTGATCCTTCGCAGTGTATTCGCTGATCCCGAGCCTCTCGGCGATTTCCTTGTTGGCGAGGCCAAGCGCGAGCTCTTTAAGCACCTCCACCTCGCGGGCGGTGAGCTGTTCGTATCCGTTCCGGGACTTCAGCCGGCTGGCGACCTCACGGGGAATCCAGCGTTTTCCGGAGGCGACCGCGTGGATAGCGGGAATCAATTCCTGGCCCGTGGCACTCTTCAAAACATAGCCGTGTGCACCGGCCTCCAGCGCGGTGTGGATGTCTTCGTCGCCGTCGAAAGCGGAAAGCATCAGTACGCGCGCGCCCGTGGTGAGGCGGCGGATTTCACGGGTTGCTTCATGGCCCGATTTTCCCGGCATCCGTGAATCCATCAGCACGAGATCCGGCTTCAATTTTTCGAATAATGCGATCGCTTGCCGGCCGTCGTCGGCCTCGCCCACGACCTTTAATCCGGGCTCGGTGTTGATCAAGGCGACGAGGCCGATGCGGACGATGAAGTGATCATCCACGACGAGGATTTTGATGCCGTTCGCGCCGCTCACAAAAATTCGATGGTCGCAGGCTGCGACGGCGTCGCGGCCGTGTTGAGGTCGAGAGGGATGATCACGCGAACACTCGTGCCCTGACCGGGTGTGCCGCTGACGTCGAGCCGTCCGCCGAGGCGTTTGGCGCGTTCGCTCATGCCGAGGAATCCGAAATGCCGGTCTCCTTGCGAAGCCATCCTGGCTTCGTCGAGGCCGCCGCCGTTGTCCTTGATTTCCAATGACACGAACTCGGGGTTGTATTCGAGGCGGACCGACACGCGCGTGGCGCCGGAGTGTTTCACGACGTTGGTGAGTGCCTCCTGCGCGATGCGGAGGAGATTTTCCTCCACGATTTCCGGAAGTCGGCGGCGTTCGCCGGCCGTTTCCTGATCGATGAAAATGCCGGTCCCCGCGGCGAGCTGGCGGCTGGCGATGGCGAGCGCCTCGGCGAGATCGAACTGCTCGAGCTCTCGCGAGCGCAGATCCCAGATGGAACGACGCAGCTCGAGCTGGCTTTGATGAAGAAAATCGCGGGCGAGCTCGAGCGGCTTGCGCGCCTCGGCGGGGTTGCGCGCGAAAAGCTTCGACGCGGTATCGAGCTGCAGCGCGATGCCGGTCAGTGCCTGTTCCAGTGTGTCGTGCAACTCGCGTGCGAGCCGGGTGCGTTCCGTGAGGACGGCGCGGAACTCCACCTCGGCGGATTTGCGCACGGTCATCTCCAGCTTCAACTGCTCGGTGCGCTCCTTCACGCGCACCTCGAGCTGGTCGTGCGCCTCTTGCAACGCCCGCTGCGCCCTTTCGCGCTCGCCGACGAGAAAGTGGAGCATGGCGTTTTTCTTTGAGACGGTGAGCAGCCAGACGGCCATGGCGGCGAGAAGGATCGAGACGGCGGCGAACCCGATCAGCAGCCGCTCGGCGGTGAACCAGCTCGGCGTAGTCAGTACGCGGAGATTTTCCGAGCCGGGGAGCAGGAGGGAAATCGAGTTCGGTTTTCCGGTGTCGCCGGTTTCAAAATACGCGACGCCAGTCGCCTCCACCGTGCTGCCGACCGGGATCGAGGCCAGCCGCTGGTTCTCACGGGAATCCTCCAGCTCCGCGATGAAGGACTGGTCGCCGCTGCGGATCGTGCAGACGGTGCGCACTCCGGAAAACCCTGTGGTTTCCCGCACGACCGGCCGAACACTGCTGTCCACGAGTGTTCCGCGCAGCACGATCACCTCGGAGCCATGAAGACCTTCCCGCAATTCGGCAAACGGGACGGCCTCTCCGGGGATTTCGCGGGATGGCCCGGGGAATTCGTTGAAAACGGCGTCGCGCAGCACGGGCTGGTAGTTGACGAACTCCAGGAAGCCCACGGCTTCAACGGTGCGGCCGAGTTCGAGGGCGACCGTGCTGCGCGTCTCGACGTGGAGGCCGCCGGTCTCGTCTTGCAGGAAAAAATCGAGGCCGGGCCGTTGGAACGTAAGCGTGCCCTTGATGTGGATACGTTCGCCGAGCGTGGCGTTGGAGCGGTAGCGAGCGATGTCGTCCAGCGGCACGAAGGGCTGGTCAAAGGGCGACTGCTGCTCGGGTTCCTCGACGACGAAGTCATCGGCGGTCGGCACCATGATGTTAACCGCGGTGAGCTGCCGGCGGGCGGCATTGAACGAGGTGGCGGCGGTCCCGCGCACGCGCACCTTGGCGGCGATCAATGAACGCGGGTTCAAGCGCGGCGGAAGCTTGGGGAAAACGCGCACGCGGTATCCGCCGATGGAGACTTCAACCATCGTCTTTTGTGAAGGCACATAGGATACGGCGCGGACGAGGCCGGTGATTTCGATCCGCTGACTCGCCTCCACGCCGGACATCAGGCGCTCGACCGATACCTGGCGCGCCGGCGGCAGCGGCGCGGTGCCGAGTTTTTTCCAGCCGGTGGATTGAATGACCGGCGCGAACCATCCCGGACCGGTGGTTCCCGTGACCTCGACGCGATCACCGATGGCGGGCTGGCGGCCGATGTTTTGTACAAACAAGCCGGCGGTCTCGTCTTGCACGACGAACTTCCCCAGCCAGTCGGGCTCCGCCGCGGTAACCACACCGCGAATCGTCACGTGCAGATGAGTGCTGGCGGACTCGACGGGCAGCGCGAGGACCTCGGCGGCGGTTTTCAGTACGGGCTCCGTCGCGGCGCGAAGAGCGGAGAAATCCATCAAAAAAAATCCGACCAGAAACCACGCGAGCACGGCGCGGGATCGACTGAGGGGCGTCAGTTTCACAGCGGCGCGAGGGAATCCGTCACATCAAACGATTCCAAGAGTTCTTTTCTTGGCATCGCCCGAAGAAAAACGATTTCCGCCAAAGTAACGGTCGAGCGTTTCATCGAGCCTCGCCGCGTAACCACAGCACCGGTTGAGTCACGGCCAGATTGCGGCGCACTTCCAGGTCGGCGGGATCGGCTTCGAGACGTTTCCACAGATCCAGATACTCCGGACATCCGAGCCGGCGTGCGGCAAGCAGCAGGGAAATCTGTCGCACCGGCCAGGCATTGAAGTGGGCGACGTCCGTGGGAAAAGGCCACGCGTCACGGTTTTTTAAATACGGAAAAAGAAACGCGATTGCCTGCCGCACGTTCCGTCCGTCCGGTAGCGTGAATTGCCAGAGATTGTCCTCCGGCGTCGAGAGCACCTCGGTGAGGAGAGCGACGTTATCGAGTTGGAAGATCGAGTAGCCGTAGGGTTTGGTGCGGGCGAGTTCGCGCGGGAAACTACCATCGGGCGCGAGTTGATCCGGCAAGAGCACGTCGCGAAAAACGCGCCGGGTTTCCGCGAGCGTCGCGTCGTCGCCGACGAAGCGCGCAAACACTGCGACCTGAAAGTGGTAGGCGACGCTGTGGTTGTTTTTCGCGGCGGCTTCATCCTTCCCGTTGGGATCGGCGAGCATCCAGCGCAGGTAATCGGAGAACCACGCGCGCACGCCCTCGATGTCGGCGTCCGCGACTCCGCTGGCACCGGCGATCGCATCGACTGCGAGGGGAATTTCGATGAGATGCAGTGTATCGATAATCCCGATGCCGCGGCCCGGCGTGACGCCGGGAATGGCCTGCGCGAAACGCAAATGAGGATTCATGCGGGTGGCGGAATCGACGAAGAAAACCCGCAGCCAGTCCACCGCGCGCTGAGCGTAGCGCACGTCACCGGATACTTGGTAGGCGGCGGCAAGTGCGGCGACATTGTCGCGCATCTCGCGGAGCAGCAGGCGATGCGCGTCGAAGTTGTCGGGATTGCTTTCGCCATCCCGGCGCACGTAAGGGAGGCCGTCGGGCGTTTTTAGATTGGGCCACCAGTAGTCACCCATCGATAGGTAGTCACCGGGACGCGCGCCGAGGATGGCGGCCGACGCGGGCAAGGGGACGGAGCGAAACGAAACGGGTGTGGAAGCCATGGCCTTCTCCGCGAGGCGCAGCACGCGAGCGGCGTCGATTTTGGCCACGGACGTGCGCCAGTCGGTGTCGGTCATCGATCGCAGTGCAGCTGCGTCGCGAGCGGCACTGGCCGAAAGACGTTGGAGCTGTATCATCTCCGTCGGTACACCGGCGACCTGCGCGGTAACGAAGGCGTTTCCCCCTTCGGGGAGCGTGACGTCGATCTGCGCGCGACCATTGGCGAGCTGAACTTTTCGCGAGCCGCCCACGGTGCCGAGATCGTCGACGAGCCGTCCGTCGCCAGCGTGTCCAAAGCGGACGAAATCGGCGGCATCCAAGCACACGACGCCGGCGGCATCGAGGAGCTCGACTTGAACGCGCGCGCGGCCATCGGCGAGAGGACGCTGTTGCAAACGCAGATGATTTTTTGCGCCCCAGTGCCGGGTTTCATAACGGAATGCGATGGCGTCTTCGACAATGACGCCGTGGCTGTGGCCGACTGCACGGAGGGCGTTCATGCCCGGCTCGAACGCGAGTTCCCAGCGCAGGCCGGCGGCGGGAAAGTCCTGGCTGTTGCGGCGGCGGATGCCTTGGGAAACACCGTTGAGCCACAACTCGACCTCGTCGCAATTGGAGTAAACTTTCACCTGACGCTTCTCGCCCGCCACGCCCCAACGTACCGGCCACGAGTGCCCGTAGATGTGCACCATCGGCGCAGCGGTCCAATAGGACTGATAAACATAGAAAGATTCCTTTGGCGTGAGGTCGCGCTCCACCGCGCCTTTTTGATTCACGAAAGGCACGGGATTGTCGGGGCGCAGCGGCGTGGAAAAATCCTTGAAAGGCCACATCGCCGAGCCGGTGAGCCACGGCATGTGTTCCTGTTCCTTCAAGTGCCAGTCCACGAGATCGCACAGATAGGATTCCGACCAATCGCCGTCGCGGGAGGCACGCGCGCTGCCCCCGACGCTCATGAAATCGAGGCCGCGCTCATCGGCGGCGCCGGCGCTTTTCACATTGCGCAAGGCCGCGTACGGATCCTCCGCGTGACGCCCGGCATGGCTGTCACCGCCCCATTCGGCATGAAGGAAGCGGGGAACCCGTTGCATCTCTTTCTTGGAGACGCCCTGGTAGTCCGTGAATTGTCCGCGGTACCAGCCGGCCCAGATCGACGGCGAGTAAACATCCACGAGGTCGCGGCAAAATTCGCAGCGACGGATCGCGGTGAGCCGGGCCGGATCGGACGAATGCGCCAGGGCGTTCAGCTCGCGCATGAACGCGCGGATCTTCTCCTTGTCGAAAGCGGAAAAATCCCCCGGCCAGTCGTTTTCGTTGCCCAAGCCCCAGAGAATTATCGACGGGTGGTTGCGGTGCTGCTCGATCATCGCACGCAACATCGCGCGGGCTTGCTCGCGATAGTTTTCGCCACCCAACCCGCCGCGACACCACGGTATTTCCTCCCACACCAGCATGCCGAGTTCGTCGCAGAGTTCGAGAATGCGCCGCGACTGCTGGTAATGGCCGAGACGGATGAAGTTTACCCCCATCGTCTTCATCAGCCGCATCTCGCGTTCCATCATGTCGATAGTCATGGCCGCGCCGACCCCGGCATGATCTTCGTGCCGATGCGTGCCGCGCAAAAGCAGACGTTCGCCGTTCAATTTGAAGGGGCCGTGCTCAACGAATTCGAAGGTGCGCAGGCCAAATCGCTCCGACGCTTCACTCGCGCCGCCTGCTCCATCGACGGAAACTTCCACCCGGTAGAGGCGCGGCGTGGTGGTGGACCAAAGCTGCGGGTCAGTAATGTGAAAAGTGGTGAGTGCCTGCATCCCGATGGAGTTGCTCTCGCTGGCCGAAGTGCGGGCGATTTCCTGTCCGTCGGGCCCGACGATGCGCACGGCGACAGAACGGGTGGAGGCCGTTTCCGTTTGTGCTGCGAAGCGTGCGGCGATCTCCACGCGCCAGGTGCCATCCGGCAGGCGTGAAGGGCTGGCGTGGATACGCAGGATTCCGCCGGGCGGCAGGTAGACGAGATGAACGGGCCGGCAGAGCCCGCCGTAGCGGTTGAAATCGCTCAGGTCCGATGGGATCGACTCCAGATCGCGTGAGTTGTCGCAGCGAACAGCGAGGGGAACACGCCCGGGCGGGCATTTGATTTCCGTCGCCGGCAGACGGGCGATTTTCGATGCGCGATACGCGGTCACCGCGTCGGTGATGTCGACCGTGAATTCGTCGTAGCCGCCGACGTGGGTCGCGACTTTTTGGTCGCCGATCCAGACGTCGGTTTTTTGTCCGGCGCCTTCGAACTGGAGCAGCGTGCGCCCGTCTTTGTGGGGGTTTTCGATGGCGAGCTGCGTGCGGTACCAGCCCGGACCTTCGTAGTAAGAAATATCGGGATCGACGGCGTCGGTGGCGTTGAAGCAATGAGGGAGCGTAACGTGGGTCCAGACAGGCAGATCAAGCGCGCGGTCGTCGCTGCGGAGCGTTTCCCAAATGCCTCCGAGATCACCGCGCACATACTGCCAGTTGCCGGTCAGCGTCGTCTGCTCCCGCCAATCGCGCGGCGGAGTGTCCGCCGGGGCCAACGGAGTTGCGGTGGTCGCGAACGCGTGAGGACAAACGGTGGCCGCCGCGAGCGCGACCAGGAAAAACCGGCGGATCAAACCGGCAAAGAAAAGAGGCATAAACGGTGCGGGAAAAACGGATACGGACGGGAAGCCGGGCGGGTGAGCGCGTCGCTCAGGGCAATTGCATCACTTGCGAACCGGCGGCCAGGAATGCGCCGGCTCCGTATTCCTGCGAAGTGGTGGAGTCGTAGGCATCGGGCGCGGAGCCGATCGGTTGGACCCAGCCAAGCTGGCCGTCGTCACCGATGCATCCGAGCAGCGCGGCCCACGCGCGTTCGACAACCGGACGATACTCATCGGCGGGGAGAAGGTCGTGATTGATGCCCCACGCGAGGGCGTAGCAAAAGAACGCGCTGCCGCTCGCTTCGCCGTGGTGAGCTTCAGGGTGAAGGAGATTGGCGCGCCACAGGCCGTCTCCTGGCTGCAAGGCGCGCACGCGGGAAGCGATCTCGCGAAACAGCGCAATATAACGCGGCCGCGATGGATGGTTTTCCGGCAGGGCGTCGAGCAATCGCGCCAGCCCGGCCAGCACCCAGCCGTTGCCGCGGCTCCAGAATATTTTCACTCCGTCCGCCGGCTTCAAAAAACGTTTGTCGCGGTAGAAAAGTTTTTCGTCCACGTCGTACAGAGCGTCATGGGCATCCCAATACAGTTGGTCCATGATCTTCAGGTAGCGAGCGTCGCCAGTCGCCCGGGCTAGTTTCGCGAACGTCGGCGGCGACATGTAGAGTGCGTCGCACCACCACCACAATTCGCGCCCGCGCGGGCCTTTGGCGACAATCGCGTCGATGGTCTTTTTGATCGGGACAACGTGCGCAGCCGAAGGATCGAGCGCGTCGAGTTCCAGGTAGGTTTGTCCCACTATCTGATCGTCGGCGTGTTGCGGGCGCGGGCCCGGCTGCCAGCCGTTTGTTTCGGCGGTGGCGCGGGCATAGTCGAGATAGGCGCTGTCATGGGTCGCTCGATACGCTTCCATCACGCCGGTAAGGAGCGCGCCCTCGACCCAGCCCCGCGTGCCCCAGCGATGATCGACCGGATGCCGGGCACTCCACGGATGAGCGGCCTGCCAGTCGAAAACCCGGCGCATCGCGGTGGCGGTATCCGCCGGTTTCGCGAGCAAACTCGCCGCGCCGAGGACGAGGGAAAGCGCGCAGAGTTTTCCTTGCGCGAACAGACGGGGGAGAGAGAGCGAAAGGGAGTTCATGGGGTGGAGGGCGGCCTTCGACGGGGGATGGCGGATACGAGCGGCGCGGAGGAATGCAGTCAGCCTATCATGCCGATGAGGCGGGAAAACGTCATCCCTCTTTCGAGGGAGGCGTGGCCGGCGGGGAAGCGGTTGCGGCTGGAGCGGGCTGAACCGCGGGGGCGAACTCAATGACGACGACGACGGCCTGTTTCCCGGATGGAGCATCGAAGTCGACGGTGAGCGGGTAGCATTCCACGGCAGGAAATGGGCACCAATACGCGGCGGCGTTTTCTCCACAGCCCAGCGTGCTGCCGACGGGAGCGTCTTTGACGGAGAACAACCAAGCGCCATTGGGAAGCCGCAGCCTTGCGGTCGATTCCGAGACCTTTCGGACGATCAGACCGTCAGCGCGAACGAAGGGTTCTACGATGCGCAGGCGGGCGCGACTGCCGCTGCGAACCGAGTACTCCTTTTCGAGCCTGTCGGTGAAAACGCGATACACGATCTTGTACTCGATATCGGCGGTCCGGCCGTCGGCGGCACGGAGCTTTCCGCGCGCGCGAATCTCGCAGTGGCCCGGAAAAGTAGCGGTCTCGAGGATGGCGTCGGTTTCGAAAAGATTGCTGAAATACACTCCGTCGAGCGTGGCCTCGATGCGTGGCGTCAGCGGAAGCAGCGCGGGCTCGTCCGGCATGTGGATTTTTTCTTCACGCCGATAAACCGTGACCGAAGACGTCTGGGTAAAACCATCCGCACCATAACCGTCCATCCAGAGATTGGTGAGGCTGCCTCCGCGGCTCACCGCCTCGCGGCCGTAGCGGCCAATGGCTCCGTAGCCAGAGATGGTCGCCATGATTTTCTGCGTGCGTACGACGGCGACATTGATCGACGGGAAAAGGCGGACCCAGTCGGTCGCGAGCGCAGGCGGTGCGGAGACGATGGGCTTTGCTTCAGGCGGCGCATACATCAATGCGAGCGCCAGGCTCTGGGCTCGCGCGAAGGTTGAATAAAGGCAGGGCGGATCGAGGGAGGCGTGACGTGTGGCGTGGGGGCCGGCCATGACGAGACCGTGGTCCATGGCACGTGTCTCCAGATAGTTGAGACAAAGCCGTCCGACCGGACCGAAACGAGGATCGCGATCGGCGAGCAGCGCGAAGCTGAAGAAAACTCCCGGCGCTGTCTTCGTGCCGCTTTCGTAGGTCCATTTGTAGGAGCGGGTGCCCCAGGAATTATCGATGGAGCCGTTCGGGTAAACGAAGGGCAGGTGGGCGCGCAGCAGAGCGGCGGCGCCGTCGAGTGCGCGTGAATCCGTTTTGAGAATACCGTAGAGCGCGAGATAGCCGGCGGACTGGGCGAGGTTGTAGCCTGCGTCCACCCCACCGCCTTCGCCAACGAGCAGGCCGTCGTCGTTGATGGCCGCGAGTGTTTGGTCGATAAGTGCGGCCGCTTTCGCCTCCCATGCGGGCGGCGGCGTTTCCAGCGATTGCGCGGCCATGACAAGAGCCACCGCGCCGGTCGGCTGGTAGTTGATATTGGAAACGGGAAACGTGTTCACGATGAAGTCCGCCGCTCTGCGGATGGAGGTTTTCCATGCGGAGCGGTCCGCTGGGGTGAGTTCATCGTTCAGGAGAGAAAATGCTCCGACCAGCGAGATGAGCTGGTCGGAGGTTGTGCCGGTCCAGCCGTCATGGCGGGGCGAATTTTCCCCCCACGCCCCACTTGGCTGCTGAACCGAAATGAGCCACCGCGCGAGGTGGATGGCGGCGTCGCGGTAGCGCGTGTCGTGCGTATTTCGATACGCGACGGCGAAAGGATAAGCCGCTTCGCCCGCCCGGGAATGCAGTGGATGATCCTGAGGATTCGTGCTGGGGCAGACCAAGGCGCCGAAATCCGCGGCGGTGCGGTCCACGATCTGGGTGGCGAGGAGCGCGTCGCAGAGTTTTTCCAATGTCTGCTCGTAAGCGGGTTCCAAGGCCCGCGCAGAGACTGCCGCCATGAGCACGACCGCGAAGCGGAAAAGGTCCCGCGCAAAGCGCCGCGTGGACGATGGAGAACTCTCTTTGCCGGGCATAACGGAGGGGCTTTTTGCGGGTTCGTCGCGGATGAAGAAAAGGCGGGCACGGGATGCCGGAAAGTCATTCCACTTTAGCGAACGCGTTGTTTTGTTCATCCCTCTTTCGAGGGGTCGCGTGAAGTGGTCCGCGCTTTGCTTGGCGAGACGCATGGGATCTTCTCCCACGCACGCTGATTGCGCGGCCACGGGTTGCGCTCTGCCTTGCGCGCATGTGAAACGAGTTCCTGGCAAAATCCGTGATGCCCCATTGCGCGAAGGCGCGCGCGTCGCTATCTGATCCGGCATACGCCCCGTGCGTTTCAAACATGGAAAATTTCCCCGTCGCCGCTAATCCGACCGGTCTGCCAGCGCCGCCGTTCGACATGACCGTCCGCGTAGGGTGTCATCTCACATACGAGGTCACCGGGCCGGCGATGTTGTTGCTGAATCTGCAAACGCGGCCGGATCGAACGCACGCCATGATCGAGGAGTCGTTGTCGCTCGGCGAGAATCTGCCGGCGTCGGAATTCACCGACGCGCACGGCAACCGGTTTTGGCGGGTGTCTCTCGCCCCCGGCTCGAACGTGATCCGTCACGACGCGATCGTCGCCGTCTCGTCGAAGCCCGATAATCACGGATTGCCGCCGCCGCGCGCGCTGGCACCGCATGAACTGCCGGCCGAGGTGCTGCGCTACACGCTTCCGAGCCGTTACTGTGATTCGGACCGCCTCACGAATTTCGCCTGGGAAAAATTTGGCCAGGTGGAGCACGGGCTGCCGCGCGTGACCGCCATCAGTCGCTGGATACACGACAACATCGAGTATCGCTACCTGTCCGGCCGGCCCGATCTCTCGGCGAGCGATATCCTTCAGCGCGGTTACGGCGTGTGCCGCGATTTTGCGCATCTCGCGATCGCGTTGAATCGCACCTTCAACGTGCCTGCGCGTTATGTGACCGGTCACTTGCCGGACGTGGGTTTTCCCGATCCGGAAAATCACATGGATTTCCACGCGTACGCGGAAGTTTACCTCGGTGGACAATGGTACACGACGGACGCGCGGTTTCACGTTCCTCGCATCGCGCGCATCAAAATTTCCTGCGGGCAGGACGCGGTGGACGGCGCTTTTTCGACGATCTATGGCGGCGCGTCGCTGACGTATTTTCAAGTGTACGCCTATCAAGTGGCGCGCGGCACTGTGCGTGTCGGCGACCCGCTGGATTTTTCGCTGCGTTTGGATAATCGCGTGGCCGTTCACACGGAAGCGCCGTATCCGGTTGCCTGACACGGACGCGTTGGCGGCGACGGGAGCGCTCAGCCGCGCGTGAGATAATCGGCAAACGTCAGCAGGCCGATCAGGCTCAGCCAGAAAAACCCGGCGACGGCGAAGAGCCGCACCAAGCCGGTCTGATAACGAAGACGCATGAAGAACACGAAGATGAGCGTCGTTTTCACCACGGCCAGAAACAGTCCGAGCGCCGAGCCCCACGGACCGGTGATCACTCGCGAAGACGCTGCGCTCAAGGCGAGCAGTCCGAGCAACGCGGCGAAAACCAGCGTGAGAACTTTGGGCGAAGGGCTCGAGGGATGCGCGTTCATCGGACGAGGTAGAGGAGCGGATAAAGGAACACCCACACGCAATCGACGAAGTGCCAGTAAAGGCCGGTCATCTCGACGGGCGCCGGCCGGTCGGCCGTGAGCGTGCCGCGTGAAGCCCGGACGAAAAGCCACGTAATGACGCCCAGGCCGATCATCATGTGCAGTGCGTGCAGCCCGGTCATCGCAAAATAGAGCACGAAGAAAAGCTGTTCGGGCGGAGCGGCACCGCCGTCGGGATGAAAACCCGCGCCGGGCACGAGGTGCTCGACGAATTTTTGATGGTACTCGTAGAACTTCAGCCCGAGGAAAATCACGCCGAGGAGCCAGACGGCGGCGAGGCAGCGCCGGAGCGTTTCGCGCCGGCCGAGTTTCACGGCGTGGTCCGCGAACGCCATGAAGAGGCTGCTCGTGAGGAGCACGCCTGTATTCAAAGTCCCGATCCAGAAATCCATCCGCGCGCTGCCGGCTGCGAACGCTTCGGGGTAGGTATGGCGATAAATCGCGTAGCACGCGAAAAGGCCGCCGAAGAAGAGGATCTCCGTGGCCAGAAACGTCCACATCCCCAGATGCTGCGCAACCGAGCGCTGCGTGGCGTCAGTGTACGGTGAAGCGTCGATGGATGAAGGCGGTTTCATAACGAGAGGTCGGGATAGTCGTACGCCTCTTGGGTCACGACCGGTGTGCGTTCGAAGTTGTGCTCTGCCGGAGGAGACGGCGTGGTCCATTCCAGGCCGGTGGCGTCCCAGGGATTGGACCCGGCGCGCGGGCCGAAAAACAGCGACCAGCCGAGATAGAACAACGGCAGCGTGTAGCCGATCGCGAGAACGACGGCGCCGCTGGTGGACACGATGTTCAACGTTTGAAACTCGGGTGGGTAGATATGGAACCGCCGGGGCATCCCGAGGTATCCAAGAATAAACTGCGGGAAGAAGGTCAGGTTGAACCCGATGAAAATCGTGACGGCGGAAATGCGCGCGAGCCATTCGTGATAGAGGCGGCCGGAGATTTTCGGCCACCAATAGTGAATGCCGCCCATGTACGCCATGACCATGCCGCCGACCATGATGTAGTGGAAATGCGCGATGACGAAGTACGTGTCGTGAAGGTGAACGTCCACCGCGAGCGTCGCCAGAAACAATCCCGTGAGCCCGCCGACGGTGAACAAAGCGAGAAAGCCCAGCGCATAAAGAAACGGCGTATCGAAGCGGATGGAGGCGCGGTGCAAAGTGGCGACCCAGTTGAAGACCTTGATCGCGGAAGGCACTGACACGAGAAAGCTGAGCAAGGAGAAAACCACGCCCGCGTACACCGACTGGCTGCTCACGAACATGTGATGGCCCCAGACGAGAAATCCGAGCGCGGCGATGGCGAGAATGGCAATGGCGGCGATGCGGTAGCCGAAGATGCGTTTGCGGGAAAAACACGCGATGATCTCGCTCACCACGCCCATGCCGGGAAGGATCATGATGTACACCGCAGGGTGGGAATAGAACCAGAAGAGATGCTGGAACAGCAGCGGGTCGCCACCGAGTTTCGGATCGAAAACGCCCACGCCGAGGAAGCGCTCCAGCATGATGAGCAACAGCGTGATCGCCAGCACCGGCGTCGCCAGGACGAGGATCAGACTCGTCGCGTAGATCGACCACGCGAACAGCGGCAGGCGAAACCACGTGAGGCCCGGCGCGCGCAGCTTGTGCAACGTCACGATGAAGTTGAGCCCGGTGGCGATCGATGAAAAACCGGCGATGAACACGCCAGAGGCCATGAGCATGACGTGGCCGTTTGAATACACGCTGCTGTAGGGCGTGTAGAACGTCCACCCGGTGTCCACGCCGCCGATCAAAATCGCGTACAGGACCAGCAGGCCGCCGGTCATGAAAAGATACCAGCTCGCGAGATTGAGCCGCGGGAAGGCGACGTCGCGCGCGCCGATCATCAGCGGGAGTATGAAGTTTCCCAGGACGGCGGGGATCGAGGGAATCAGGAAGAACCACACCATCAATACGCCGTGCAGCGTGAAGAGGCGGTTGTAGATGTCGGAGACCACGAGATCGCCCTGCGGCGTGAGCAGCTCCCAGCGCATGAGCGCGGCGGCGATGGCGGCGATGGAAAAGAAAAACGTGATGGAAATCAGGTAGAGCAGCCCGATCCGTTTGTGATCGCGCGTGAACAACCACGAACGCAGCGAGTAGTCGCGGGTGAAATAATTCACGGGCGTATCCGCCGAGACATCACGAGAAGAAAACGCGTCGATTTTCATGGCGCGGAAGAATTGAGGGCTGGCGGATTTTCCGATGCGAGGGACTTCAGGTAAGCGAGCAGATCGAGGACGTCGCCCTCGGGGATCACACCTTGATACGAGGGCATGACGGCAGCGTAGCCCGCGGTGACGTGCTTGTTGGGAAGCAGGATCGAGTCGCGCAGATACGCGTCGTCCGCCGTGACGATTTTGCCGTCCTCCACCGGCACGTCGCGTCCCGCGAGGCCTTCGAGCCGGGGAGCGCGCACGGAAGAATTTCCCGCGTGGCAACCAGCGCAGCCGTAGCGCACGAAGAGCGCGCGACCCCGGGTTTCGGCGCTGTCCGCGCCGGCTCCGGTTGCGAGCCACGCGGCGTAGTCTTCAGGTGTTTGCACGATCACGCGCCCGCCCATTTCGGCGTGCTTGGTTCCACAATACTGATCGCAAAAAATGGGGTAGCTTCCGGGCACCGTCGCCTCGAACCACGCGAGCACGGTTTTTCCGGGGACGACATCCTGCTTCAGGCGGAAAGCCGGCACCGCGAAACTGTGGATCACGTCCTCGGACGTCATCCGCAGCGCGATTGGCTGGTTCACCGGCACGTGCAGTTCGGCGAGTTCGCGCCGGCCGTCTTGGTGGCGGATGTCCCACATCCATTGCCGGCCGATGACGGCGATCTCCATCGCACCGGCGGGCACTTTGGCCATGCGAAGATAGATGCGGGCGCCCCAAAAAAAGAATCCGAGAAACACCACCGTCGTACCGACGATCCAGGTGGCTTCAAATTTCCAGATGGCGATTTTCAAACGCGGACGTGGCGCGGGTGAGCCGCGACGGTAACGAATAAGGAAATACACGATCGCGATTGTGAGCGCCGCGACGAGCGCCGCGCTGGTGAGCAGCAGCGCGAGGAAAACCGCGTTGACGGCGGGCGAGATCCGACTGGCGCTTGGCAGCACGCCATCGATCAACGCGAACACGGAGGGCGAGGCCGGCGTCATGTGGCGTCGCCCTCCTGTTGAGCGCGTAGCGCCTTTTTCTCGCACCACAGCATCCAGCCAATGCCGGTGCCGAGCGCCACGACGGTGAGCGCGACGGCGGCTTCCAGCGTGCGCCAGATGAGCGGCCCATAGCGCCCGCCGATCGCGCCGCCGCGAAAACACACGAGCAGCAGGTCCGCGACTTTTTGGCCGATGCCGTTTCGCCCGGCCCGCCCGATCGCCGCGGCGACTTCCTTCGGAGCGAAATCCACGCCGGGGAAATAGGCGGAGATTTGTCCTTTCGGTGTGAGCACGAGAAATCCGCTCGCGTGCGAATACTGGCGGGAGCGCTCGTCGTAGGTGAAATGAAAACCGGCCGCCCCGGTCGTGGCGCGGATGCCGGCTTCGTCGCCCGTAAGATAATACCAGCCCGCCCCGGAATCCGTGCGCCCGTAGCGCTTCAGCGAACGCGTGCGTCGCTCGCTGGCTTCGTCAGGCGTCTCCGCCGGATCGATACTGATCATGACAACGTCGAACTCCTTTCCAGCCGAGGCTTCCAGCGGACGCAGCGCGGCGACAAGACCGTCGGCGACCACCGAGCAGAGTTGCGGGCAGCGCGCGTAGCCGAACCACAACACCACTGGCCGCCCGTCGCGGAACCAGGTGCTGAGCGGTCCGGTGCGCCCGGTGGTGTCGCGAAACGTGGCGGTGAGCGGAAGCGTTTCGCCGAGTCGTTGCTCGAAACCCACCGAGGGCGCGGGCGCGGCGCGGAGGCCGGCGGCGGCAGTGAGCGTGGTCGCGAAGAGGAGAAGCGTGAGTATCGAAACGCGCATCGTCATCGGGCGCCTTTTGCCGGTTGACCGGCGTTTTCCGCCGCGAGGATTTCCATCGCACGGGAGATTGGAATGCGCACGAAGCCGGCGTCACGATCCTGCCATGCGTAGTGGTCGAGGTGATCGCGAACCGCCGCATCCTGCGCGCGCCAGTCACGCACGATACTCGATTCCTCGGCGGTCCCGTGCTGGAAAACCAGCTCAGGTGCGGCCGCGTGGGATTCACTGAGATTGTCCCGCATCAGCAGTCCGGCGACGACGAGGCACGCGACGATGCCGACGGCGAGGATAATGGCGCTGGCCACAATGAGGCCGACGGAGGCGTCGCGAGTTTCATAGCCGGTCGCGCTTCCGTGCGTGTGTATCGAGGAATTCATGACGCGAGTTCCTTCCGGGCGGCGGCAAGGTAGCGATTGGTGAACACGCCGCCGAGCGCGACCGTCAGGACGAGCGCTAGGCCAGGCATCGTCCGGGAAGTGTGGGGAAACGCGGGGAGGATGATCCACGCGGTCTGGAGCGACTGCCCGGCGAAGAGCAATCCGGCGACCACCGCGAGTGCGCGGCGTTTTTGTTTCGCCTCCCGCGAAAGCAGCACACCGAGAGGCGCGACGAAGTTGAGCAGTACGAGTGCGAGCGGGAGATAGCGCCACACGCCGGACGAGCGCTGCGTGTACCAGCTGGCCTCGTGCGGGAGATTGCCCGACCAGATGATGAGGAACTGGCAGAACGCGACGTAGCACCAGAACATGGCTGCCGCGAACAACAGCGTTCCCCAATCGATGCCGAGGTGCCGGTGATAGCCGAGGCGGCGTGTGAGATCGGCACCACCCGCGATGGCCGCGAGGACGGCGACGGAGAGACCCGCCACGGCCTGCCCACAAAGCCAGACAGCGGGAAACGCCGTGGAGCGCCAGTGCGGGTCGAGCGACTCCAGCCAGTCGGCCGCGAGCAGGTGTGTCATGAAAAGCACTACAATCGATCCGAACGCGCCGACCCAACGCCAGCCCGGTGGCGTTTCCCGCTGCCTGGGCCAGGCGCGTCCGCACGCCCACGCGAGAAAGAGGAACATCGCTCCGTACAAAACCGCGCGCGCGGTGAAAAATCCCGGCGACGCGTATTGCGACCAAGCCCCGTGTTCTGCGCCGCGAGGGAGGATGACGGCGAGCGGCAGGACGAGCCACCAGGCCCACGGTAGCAGGCGCGCGCCGCTCAGGAGAAACGGTCGCAACGCGCGGCCCCATTCGCCGCCGGTGAGCGCGTAGATGAGCGCGAACACCAGTGAACCCAACGCGGGGCCGGCGCACAAAAACACCGCGCAACGCCACGCGGGCGCGAGTGAGTCCGGCGTGATCCACGCCCACACCACGGCGACGGCCAGCGCGACGGCGCCGATGATTCCGGCGGTGCGTTGACCACGCTCGAAAGAGGAGGACGCGGCATTCATGGTTGGGAAAAGTGTGCACGATCCGCCGGCGAAAGATCGCGCAGCGCGCTGTGCTGGCTGCGTTGGAGGGCGCGGATGTATGCGACGACCGCCCAGCGATCGTCGGGCGTGAGTTTGTCGGCGAAAGGCAGCATCACGCCGTAGCCGCGCGTCATCACGTCGAAGAGATGACCGTCGCCGACCCGCCGCAGACGCTCGTCGTGATAGGAAGGCGGCGCGGGAAAACCGCGACGGACGACGATGCCTTGCGCGTAGCCGTCTTCGCCGTGGCAGACGGCGCAGTAGATGTTGAAACGTTCCTGGCCGCGCGCGAGCAGCGCGGGCGTGATCGGGCGGGGATTTTTTTCCAGCGCTCGGCCGTCGGAGAAACCGGTGAACGCGGGATCGCCCGGTGCGGGTGCGCCGCGGGCGACAGTGTGCGCGGGAGCTTGCGCGGGTGCGGCCGTGGCGAGAGTGGCGTGCGCGGCCCCCGCGGTGTCGCGTGAGTTGGGCTGATGCTTCATGTTGTCGCAGCCGGTCACGCCGACGCCGAGGCCGAGCGCGATGAACACGCGACGCAGCGCGCGTATCGAGAAAGCACGCACACCGGCGTGCGCTGAATCGTGCCTGTTCATGCCGGCACCTCCGTGACGGATTCAGGTTTCAAGGCGTCGAGAAATATCTGCGCGGCGTCCGCCGAATACTGCGGGTCGTCGTCGCGCAGCCAGAGGAAGAAACGGTCGGAGCTGGCGCGCGCGAACCGTTTCACCGCGAAGGCGGGGTGGTCGTAACGCGGCAAACCCGCACGGACGAGAAACGTGGCGATGCCCACGAGCACGGCGGTGAGGACTCCGAGTTCGAACGAGACGGGCACAAACGCGGGCCAGCTGAAAAGGGGGCGGCCGCCGACGTCGACCGGGTAGTCTTGCGCCGCATACACCTGAAGGAAGAAGCCACCGAGCGCGCCCAGCAACCCCGCCACGAGCATGATGCCGGGAACGGGCGAGGGTTTTCTCCTCGCGACCTTTTCGAGATCTTCCACCGGGTACGGCGCGAAGGTTTCGAACCGCGTGAAGCCCGCTTCACGCGCGCGACGGACGGCGTCGAGCAGCCCATCCGGCTCCGTGAACTCGATCAAGATCCCCTGGGTGCGCGCGGTCATACGTGCGTCTCCTTTTCCCCGACGAGCGATCGCATCTCCGCCATGGACACCGCCGGCAGGAAGCGGAGGAAGAGAAAGAGCAGCGCAACGAACAGGCCGATCGTTCCGAGGAAAGTGGTCCAGTCCCAGAAAGTCGGATGGTACATTCCCCACGACGACGGCAGGAAATCGCGGTGCAGGCTCGTCACCACGATGATGAAACGCTCGACCCACATGCCGACGTTGACCGCGAGAGCGACGCCGAAAAGCACGCAGGTGTTTTGTCGGAGCGCGCGGGGCCAGAGCAGTTGCGGCGCGAGGATGTTGCACGCCATGAGCGCCCAGAACCAGGGCGCGTACGGCCCGGTGGCGCGGTTTGCCGCGACGAAGCGTTCATAGAGATCGCCGGTCCGCCACGCGTCGAAGAACTCCGCGAAATATCCGTAGGCGACGATCCAGCCCATCGCCATCAGTACCTTCGCCATAAGTTCGAGGTGGCGGACGGTGATGTAGTTTTCCAGCCGGTACACGCGACGCAGCGGGATCACGAGCGTCAGCACCATCGCGAAGCCGGAGAAAATCGCGCCGGCGACGAAGTAGGGCGGGAAGATGGTCGAGTGCCAGCCGGGCAGAATCGCCACGGCGAAATCGAGACCGACGATGCTGTGGACGGAAACGACCAGCGGCGCGGCGAGGCCGGCGAGCGTCAGGTACAGCCGTTCGTAGTGCGCCCAATGGCGCCCGTCGCCGCGCCAGCCGAGGCTGAACAGGCCGTAGAGTCGCTGTTTCAAACGCGTACCCGCCTTGTCGCGGAGTGTCGCGAGATCGGGCAGCAGGCCGATGTACCAGAAAAGCAATGACACGGTGGCGTAGGTCGAGACGGCGAACACGTCCCACACCAGCGGACTGCGAAATTGCGGCCACAGTCCCATCGTGTCCGGGTACGGCACGAGCCAGTAAAAAAACTGCGGGCGGCCGAGATGCAGCAGCGGGTAAATGCCCGCGCAGGCAACGGCGAAGAGTGTCATCGCCTCCGTGAACCGGCTGATCGACGTGCGCCAGCGCTGATGCAGCAGGAGCAGGATCGCCGAGATGAACGTACCCGCGTGGCCGATACCGATCCACCAGACGAAGTTGACGATCGCGAAGCCCCAGGCGACCGGCATGTTGATGCCCCACACGCCGACGCCGCGCAGAAAGAGCCAGCCGATCGAGGCGACGAGCGCCATCACTCCGGCGAACGCGACGAGAAAGCCGGTCCACCAAAAGCGCGAGCGGGGCCGCTCCAGCGGCAGGTGGCTGATGTCAGCGGTTATCGAGGAAAACGTCATGCCCGTCCTTGATGGATTCGGAACGTCCGTCTGGCGGGAATGCGGTTCGTGCGAGATCATGCGAACGACTCCTGTGCGCGAGGACTTTCACCGGCGGAATCGGGGACGATTTTGGCGAGATAGGTGGTGCGCGGCCGCGTGTTGAGTTCGCCGAGCAAGCGATAGGAAGACCGCTCCTGTTTCCGCTGCGTCACATGGCTGGACGGATCGTTGAGATCGCCGAAAACGATCGCTTCCGTCGGGCAGACTTGCTGGCACGCGGTGCGAAGTTCGCCGTCGCGGATGCGGCGGTTTTCTTTTTCGGCGGTGATGCGCGCCGCGTTGATGCGTTGCGTGCAATACGTGCATTTCTCCATCACGCCGCGTTCGCGCACCGTCACGTCGGGATTGCTCTGAAGATAAACGGGCGAGCCTTCGGGCGCGCGGTAATCGAGGAAATTAAACCGGCGCACTTTGTACGGGCAGTTGTTGGAGCAATAGCGCGTGCCGATGCAGCGGTTGTACACCATGTCGTTGACGCCCTCGCTGGTGTGAACCGTCGCGCCGACCGGGCAGACGACTTCGCACGGCGCGTTCTCGCAATGCATGCACGGTATTGGCTGATGCAGTACGCGCGGCGCGGCGGGATCGCCATCGAAGTAACGGTCGATACGGATCCAGTGCATCTCCCGTCCGCGCGCCACCTGCTCGCGGCCGACGACCGGGATGTTGTTCTCGGCCTGACAGGCGATGACGCACGCGTTGCAGCCGAAGCAGGTGCCCAGATCGATCGACATTCCCCACGCGTAACCCTCGCGCGCCCAGGCGGGGAAAAGCGTCACGGCCGGGTCCTCCTCGCGTTTCGCCTTTGCGAATTCTGACGCGGTCAGGCTGCGCGCGAGATCGCGGCCTTCCATGGTGAAATGGCCCTGCGTGCAAACGAGCGTCGCGGATTTTCCGATACGCCGCACCCGCACGTCATCGCGCTGCCACGGGTTGGAGCCACCGAGGAGAATGTACGCGGAAAAGCCGCGCGCGTTGGCGACGCCGCCGCCGTGCGTGCGTCCGTAGCCGAGCGGCAGCGTAATCGTTTCGGGCGCCTGACCGGGTAAAATCCAGACGGGGGCCTCGAGACGCGCGTCGCTGGTTTCGAGCGAAATCACGTCGCCATTTTTAAGGGATAGCCGCGCGGCGAGACCGGCGTCGATGAGCGCGGCGTTTTCCCACACCAGCGCGGTGAAAGGCTGCGGGAGTTCCTGGAGCCACGCGTTGTTCGCCCAGCGGCCGTCGTGGAGATTGGCGCTCGCGCGAAAAAGCACGGTGACACCGCGCGGTGCCATTTCTCCAGGGAAGCGGGGAAAGCTGGCGGTTGCGGTCGCTGTGGGTGACGGCGTCCGAGTCCGGGGAGCGGATACAGCGTCGATCACGCCCCGATCCAGCCAGCCATGCCAGCGGGTTTCGAAATCCGAATCGTTTCCGGCGCGCCAGGTTTCCCGCACGAGGTCGTAGGCGCTGCGGGACTCGCCGGTTCGGAGCGTGTGGATGAACTCCGCGGCGGAGCGTCCGGCGTGGCGCGGTTCAACGAGCGGTTGAAGCACTGTCGCGGTGCCGGAATAGGCGCGAAGGTCCGACCACGTCTCCAGGAAGTGCGCCTCGGGCAGATGCCACGCGCACTCCCGCGCGGTTTCGTCCACGTATTCGCCGAGGTGCACCGGGAAAGCGACGCGCCGCAGTGCGCCCGCGACATCGAGCCCGGCCGGCGCGGTGTACGCCGGATTGGCGCCGAGGATGCATAAATTGGATACGCGGCCGGCTTCGATCTCCTCGATCAACGCGCCCAGACCGCCGCTTGCGCGTTGATCGCCGTCGGAGCGAAGTGCGGGTTTTTTCTTCGCGGCGTCGCGGGCGAAGCGCGCGTTGAAGGCGTCGGCCCATGCGTGAAACTCGCCGGGCAATTCGGGGCCGACCACGCAAAGAGCCGAGCGAGAATTTTCGCGAAGAAGCGCGGAGCATTCGCGGACGAGGCGGCGCTCGATTTCGCTGAGAGCGGCGGTCGCGGAGTCGAGATCGTCACCCTCGAGGGCGCGGCTGAGGGCGTTGAGCACAACGCCGATCCTCGCGGGCGTGAGTCCAAGGCGCAGATCGGCTTGGTTGCCGGTGAGCGAGAGGGTGGGTTCCAGCGCGAAGACGTGGTTGAGCCGGAGAGCGTTGTTTTCGGACCGGCGGCGGGAGGCGAAAGCGCGAATGTGGCGGAGCGCAGCGGGGTGTTGATAAAAGGAATCGGCGCCCAGCGAGAGAATGATGTCGGGGGCGGAGAAATCGAAATCGTCCTGCGTGCCGTCACGATCGTAGCGCGGAAGCGCGGTGTGCTGGAACCAGCGCGCTTCGGGCCACGCGTCGAGCAGCGCGTGGATTTCACGCAGGAGCGTGGGCGAGGTCGTCGGCTCGGTGAGCAACGCGAAGCCCGCGCCTTTGCGCGCGGCGAGGTCGCTGTGGCGGACGAGCCATTCGCGTTCGAAAATTTCCCAACTGGATACCTGCGCGTCGCGGAGTGGCGCGGGTGAGCGGTCGGGATCGTAGAGCGAGAGGATCGCGGCCTGGGTAATCGCGTCGGTCGCACCGAGGCTTTCAGGGTGATCGGGGTTCCCCTCGAGCTTGATGGGCCGGCCGTGTATTGACTTTGCCAGCACGCCGCGCGCGTAGCCCTGCCAAGGCATCGCGGTGGCGTACCACGCGGCGTCGGGCGATGGCGTCATTTCGGGCGGGCGCACGTACGGCACGATTTTTTCCGAGCTTGGACGACCGCAGCCGGCGAGGCCGGCGAGCGCGAGGGAGGCGCCCATCAACTGGAGAAATTCGCGCCGGCTCAGATCCGCGGGCCAGTGCGAAGCGCCGGGGAGAAATTCGTTTCCTTTACGCGGGGGAAACGCGGGTGGCGTGGAGGAATGGCAATGCGCGGACATGGCTCAGTGGTGGCAGGTCGAGCAATTCGTGAGCGGGCGCGCGTGAAGCGCGGGCAGGCGGAGGCGCGCGGCGGCATCGGGACGCGCGGGATGGGCGGAGAAAACGTCGCCGGCGGCGACTTGTTGCGGCGCGGGATCGCGGTGGCAGGCGATGCACTCGCGCATTGAAAGCGCGCGCGCTTTGGCGGTGAGCGCCATGTCGGCGACTTCGCCATGGCAGCTCGCGCAGGCGATGCCTTTGGCCACGTGAATGGAGTGATTGAAATGCACGTGGTCGGGCAGCGTGTTCACGCGCGACCAGGCGAGCGGACGGTTTTTCTCCGCGCTCGCCATGACGGGCGCGAGCATCGGCGCATCGTGGAAAAGCTGCGAGTGACACGTCAGGCAGGTCTGCGTTGACGGCATTCCGGCCGAAGCGGATGTCTCCACGGAGGTATGACAAAACCGGCAGTCGATCCGCAGTTCTCCGGCGTGATGGCGGTGGCTGAAGAGGACCGGTTGATCCGGCGCGAGTCCGACGCGGCTCCAATACGGTGAGTGGTAGTAGTGATAGACCGAGACGCCGGCAGTCGTTGTCACGAGAACCAATCCGACCAGCGCCAGACGCACCGCGTGTGTCGCCCGCGCTGTGAAAAGCGGGCGGCGGAAAGGATCGCGGTTGTCGGCGGGTTCCATGGAGCGGCGGTGACTGAGGCGTGACGACGGGTTTCGTTGCGAGTTGAAGCGGAGTTTTTGGTGGCGCGCGAAAAGAGGCGGTTATGCGGGTGGCATTGCTGGATCGACGATAGTGACGGTGAAGTCGCGGCCTTCCCATTTTTCCTGCCATTGGAAAGTGAATACGATCGCACCGCCGGGTTTCAGCGCCGCGTCGTTCAGGTCGGCAAACCAGAGGCCGAGGCCAGTGTTTTGGGTTTCGAGGTCGGCGGCCGTTTTCCATGCGTCGGCGCTCCAGTGGATTTTGCCGGCGGCATTGGTGATGACGCGAAGTGTTTTCCCGGCGGGCATTGTTTGTAGCTGATGCGCGAAGGTCCACATCTCGAAATCGCTGCCGGTGCGGCCTTGGGCGTAGCGACGGTGCACGGGTTCAGGACGGTCGAAGCACACGCCCTCTTTGCGGCTGCGGACGAGGGCGATAAATTCCGCGTGTGCCCAGCAAAGGGGCATCGCGGAGCCGGCGGGTTCGCCGCGTTTCATTTTTCCATCGGAAAGATCGCCGGCGTCCCAGACCTGCTCGGGCAACATGCCGCCGACGTTGGCAAATTTCTCCATCGTCTTCACGTAAGGGGAAGGATCGCGGCCGGCGGCGAGTTCGTAATGGCCGCGCTCGCCGGTGAGGATCGGCCAGCAGCGACCTTCGCCGCGGCCATCGAAGGCGCGGCCGTCCGGCTTCTGGCCGTATCCGTCGAAGTTATACCGCCGCCAGCACGGGCCTTGCGGGAGTTCGCGTTTCAAAATCCGGTCGATGACCGTGAGGGAATCCACGATCAGCGGATCGTGCGCGTCGCGGATGCCCATGCGGACCAGCTGGAGAAAATCGCCGCTCACGATGCGGCGCGCGGGATGAAGGCCGCCGCCATTGGCGATCATGATTTCCGCGGAGTCGGGACGCGGCGCGGCGAGCGGATCCGTCCAGTCGGCGGGCGTGAGCCGGATGTAGTGTCGTGAGATTTCGGGTACGAGATCGCCGTGAGAAGTGACCGTCCAGTCTTCGATGTGCGCGGCGACCCAGTCGGCATAGGCGAGCACGAAGTTCGCGGCCATCTCGTCCTTGCGACCGCGGGCAAACTCAGCGGCGCAGACGAGACTCGCCACGATGACGGCGAGTGTGGAAGGGGAGTAGCCGGAGTTTTCCTCCCAGCGTTCCTGCCCGGTGACGGGACCGCGCTCGATGAGAAAGCCGGCGGCGCGCGACACCAGTATCCACGGATCGAAGTCGCGCAGCGCGTCGGAGGCTTTCAACCGCCAGGCGAGCAGTATCGGCACGGCCACTTCATCGAGCTGAATGCCTTTCCAATAAGGTTCTCCATTGATCGCGCTGTTCTGCGGGATGCAGCCATCGAAGTCCTGAACCGCCGCGAGCCAGACGAGTGCGCGAAGGGGCGATTCGGTTTCGCCGCAGGCGAGCAAGGCTGTCGCGGTGTGAACCATGTCGCGCGTCCAGACGAGGTGGTAGCCGCCCTGATCGCGATCGTCCTTCGTATCGCCCCAAGGAATACTCAAGGAGGCGACGAAGGCGCCGGGGAAACATTTATCCTCGTGAGCGAGCAGGACGCAGTGACTGAGCCTGACGAGCGACTGGCTGGCGGCGTCGGGAGCTTCCAGGTCCACGTCGAGGCGCGCGCGGTGCCATTGCGCGATGTACTTTCTCCGCTGGTGATCGAACGGCGTGGCGAGCGCTTGCAGCAACTGCGTGGATGCGCTTTGCGCGCTGGAGCCGAAGGCGACGGCGAGCGTGAACGTGTTTTCGCGCGAAAGATCGATCTCGCCGATGAGAGCGATGTTGCCGCCATCCGCCCGCTCGTATTCCCAATCCATGTGGAAGTTGTCGCGCAGATCGCGCCAGCCATCGCTGGTCCCGACGAAGCCGACGGAACGTTTCGTGAAATCGGGGCCGCAACCCATGACGAGGTGAACATCCTCGCGAAACGCGTGGAGCAGCGGGCGGCCGCCGACGTTGCTCCAGCGAGCGGAGTTGTTGAAGCCGGTGCCCTTCATGTGCGGCGCGAGCAAGGCGTAGAGTCGCAGTTTACCCTTCAGCGCGGCGTCGAGGATCTCGACGCGAGTGTGGATCAGCAGAACGGAAGAGTGCGCCTCACCGATGAGCTCCTTGACGATCCGGTAGCGCCCATCGCGGTCGGTGTTGGTTATCCGATAAAGCAATACGTTCTGCTCGGGGTACTCGATCTGGTGAACGAGGTCGCTCTTCTCCTCGTGGAAAAAACTCTCGCCGTCGGTGATCAGGAACTGGAGGTCGCGCGTGTTCGGCAGATCGACATTCGGGTAGTAGATCTCGTTCACGATGCCGTGGCTCAGCGTGAACCAAAGGTTCGACATCGCGGAGTAGGCCGTGCCGATGCCTTCCTTGGCGCTCGACGTCCAGCGCGGTTCGATGCCGGGGGCTCCGGGCGCATTGGAGGAAGTGGGTTCCATGGCAGCGATGGGGAAAGGCGCGCCGATCAACCGCCGTGGGCGAAATCCGGATAATCCGTCATGCCGCCATCGACGTAGATCGTGCGGCCGGTGACGTAGGAAGCGGCGTCGGAGACGAGGACGACCGCCATGTTGGCGACCTCGTCGATTTTGCCGATGCGGTTGAGCGGGATCTTTTTTTCCAGATCACGCAGGCCCTTGGGGTCGCCCCAGACGGAACGGTTGATCGGGGTTTTGATGGCGCCGGGAGCGAGCGAGAGCACGCGGACGCCATGGGGCGCGCCCTCCTGCGCGAGGGTTTTCGCGAGCATGCCGACGGCGGCCTTGCTGCTCGTGTAGGCGCTGTAGCCGGACCACGCGATCTCCTCATGCACCGAACTGATGTTGAGAATGACGCCTTGTTTCTGCGGCACCATGCGCTTCATCGCCTCGCTCGCGCAGTAGAACACGCCGAATAAATTCACCTCGATCACCTTTCGCCACGCCGGCAAATCGGCCTCCCAGCTGATCGCGCGCGCACCATCCATGCCGGCATTGTTGACGAGAATGTCGATGCCGCCCCACGCGTCATCGATCTGTTTGAACAACGAAATCACCGCCGCCGGATCGGAGACATCGGTCTCGATCGCGAGGGCCTTGCCGCGCCTTTTTTTGATCGCGCTCACGAACGCCTGTGCCGCGCGCGGATGCGTGCGATAAGTGATCGCGACTTGCGCGCCGGCCTTTGCGAGCGCGAACGCGATGCCGTTGCCAATGCCTGAACTGCCGCCGGTCACCAGCGCGCGTTTCCCTGTCAGTTTGATGGTCATGAAATGTTGTCCTTTTGAAAAGCCGCCCAGCGCGGCCGGTAGTTTATTCTTGGATGCGCGTGTGCGTGTCGTCATGGCGCGTCATCGCGCGCCCTTGCTCAGTTCGGGAGCGATCAAGGCGAGACCGCTTTCCGGATCGTAACGGCGCTCGAGTGCGCCCGCCTGACTGAGCGAAACTTCGAGCGTGGGCCGCACGAGGGCGTGTCGCAAATGGCCGCCGCGCGTGGAGCCGTCGCGACAGCCGAGGACGGTGTGCACATGGACCACCGGATCGTTTTCGTTCCACGCGATGTCGCCCGCGAGCACCAGCACCTCCACCTGGTTCGGAACGGGAATGTCCTGATAGCTTTTCGTCTCCCAATCGAAGTAGGCGAGAATCGCGGAGCTGAAAGCGCCGATGCCGGTGAAGTGGGCGGCGCGGATTTTTTCCCGGCGTGCGAAGTCGGTGAGGATCGAGACCACTTCGTCGCCGCGTTCGAAGATGAGCGCGAAGGTCTTTTCTCCCGAGTCGCTGAGTTGTTTGTATTTCATGGGGCTGATTTTGGGGCGTGGCGGTCGATCAAGGGGCGGGAGTCGCTCCGATGCGTTCGCGATAGGCGAGGTCGAGGAGTTGGGCGAGGTGGAGGGCCTCCCTTGGGGTCGTCTGCGCGATCTGCTCGTGACAACTGAACCCGTTGGTCACGATAAGCGTGGCCGGCTCCGCCTCGCGTACCCGCGGAAGCAATACGCGTTCGCCGCATTGGAGGGAGACCTCATAGTGAGCCTTTTCGAAACCGAAGGCGCCGGCCATGCCGCAGCAGCCGGAATCGAGCAGTTCATAGTCGAGCTCCATGCGTTTGAAGACGCGCTCTTCGGCGGTCATCTTCATGAGGGCTTTCTGGTGGCAATGGCCATGCACGAGCGCGCGACGTTTCAGTTTTGGCAGCGGATAGTCCGGCATTTTCTGGTCGATGAATTCGCTCAGCAAAAACGTCTGCTGGCAGAGTCGTTTCGCGTCCTTGTCGTGCGGGAGCAGGTTGATGAGTTCATCGCGAAAAATCGCGGTGCAGCTCGGCTCCAGGCCGATCAGCGGGATGCCGGCGCGGATTTCCTCGCGGAGAGCGCCGAGGATTTTTTCCAGCCACGAACGCGCGGTCTTCAGCATCCCGTAATCATAGAGCGGGCGTCCGCAGCACAGCGCGGCGCGCGGGACGATCACGCGCCAGCCTGCACGCTCAAGAAACTCCGCGGCGGCCTGCGCGACGTGCGGATGGTAGTGGTTGTTGAACGTATCCGCCCAGAGGATAACCGGTGGGCCGGCGGGGTTTTGCGGCGGACGGGAGAAGAACCAGTCCTTGAACGTGTGCCGCGCCACCTGCGGCAGTTTCCGCTCGGGCGCCACGCTGAGCACGGCTTTCATCGCGCGGCCCAGAAGCGGCGCGGATTGCACGAAGTTTGTGATCCGTGGAAACGCGGACGCCACGCGCACCCAGCGGCCGATCAATCCGAAGGCGTACGCATGCAGCGGACGCAGCCGGCCCTCATAGTGATGCGCGAGAAACTCCGCCTTGTAGGTCGCGACATCGACATGCACAGGGCAGTCGCCTTTGCAGCCCTTGCACGCGAGGCAAAGATCCAGCGCCTCCTTCACGCTTTCGTTGCGGAAGCCGTCTTTGATCAAGTCGCCTTGCAGCATTTCGAAAAGCAGATGCGTGCGCCCCCGCGTCGAGTGTTTCTCCTCGCGCGTGGCCATGTAGCTCGGGCACATCGTGCCGCCTTCGTGCCGGCGGCATTCGCCGACGCCGACGCAGCGCAGCGCCGCCCGGCTGAAATCGCCGTAGTCGTCGGCAAAATTGAAATACGTGCGGCGGCTCGCGGGATTGTAGTTCGTCCCGAGCCGCAGGTGTTCGGTAATCGGATACGGATCGATGACCTTGCCCGGGTTCATCTTCCAAGCCGGATCCCAGAGTGCCTTGAAGGTGTGAAACGCCTCCATCACCTCCGGGCCGTACATCTTGGGAAGGAGCGCGGCGCGGGCCTGGCCGTCACCGTGTTCGCCCGAAAAGGAACCGCCATAGCTCACGACAAGATCGGCGGCCTCGTCCACGAACGCGCGATAGTTTTTCACGCCCTCCGCGCTCACGAGATCGAAGTCCACGCGGCAATGAATGCAGCCCTGGCCGAAGTGGCCGTAGAGCGCGGGGTCGTGGCCGAAGCGCTCGAACACCTTGCGCAGATCGCGCAGATACGGGCCGACTTTTTCGGGCGCGACCGCGGTGTCCTCCCAGCCGGGCCAGGTGTCTTTGCGGTTTTTCACGAAAGCCGTCGCGCCGAGCCCGGCCTCACGCGCCTCCCAGACCTTGGCGGTCTCTTCGGGATCGTCGTAGAGCTTCATCGACGGCGGTTCGTCGCGTTCGCGGAGTTCGGCCATCAACTTTCGCGCGAGCGCATCGCAGGCATCTTTGGTGTCGCCGCCGAATTCCACGAGCAGCCAGCCATGACCTTCAGGCAGCAGCTCGAGCGCGTCCGCGTGGATGTGGTGATGCTGCATGTTTTCGACCAGACGACGGTCGATGCCTTCGAGGCCGATGGGCTTGAACGGGAAAATCGCCGTGACGTCATCGGCCGCTTTGAACGCGTCGGGATAACCGAGAACGAGCAGTGAGCGCGCCTCCGGTTTCGGGACGAGGCGAAAGGTCGCGGATAAAATCGTGACCAGCGTGCCCTCGGAGCCGGCGAGTGCGCGGGCGACGTTGAATCCCTTTTCAGGAAGAAGGTCGTCGAGATTGTAGCCCGAAACGCGGCGCGGGATTTTCGGGAAACGGTCGCGGATCGCGTCGCCGTGGCTGTCGCGAAGTTTTTTCAGCCCGGCGTAGATTTCACCGCGGCGCCCGCCCTCGTCGATGATTCGGGAAAGCTCGTCGTCGCTGGTGGGACCGACGCGGAGAATCGTGCCGTCGTAGGTGAGGACTTCGAGTTCTTCGAGATTGTCGGACGTGCGGTATCCATTTCCATGATTCGCGGCCAGCATCGAGTTGATGCCGCAGGAGTTGTTGCCGAGCATGCCGCCCAGCGTGCAGTGGTTATGGGTCGCGGGATTGGGACCAAAAATGAGACCGTGTGGAGCGACCGCTTTTTGCATTTCATCCAGAACGATACCGGGCTCGACTGTGACCAGCTTCCGCGCTGGATCGACGTCGAGGACGTGGTTGAAATATTTGGAAAGATCCATGACGACGGCCGTGTTGCAGCACTGCCCGGCGAGGCTCGTGCCGCCGCCACGTGAGACGATCGGCGCGCCGTATTCGCGGCAGACGCGCACCGCGGCGATGACATCGTGACGATCGCGCGGGATGACGACGCCGATGGGCGGCATCCGGTAATTGGATGCGTCGGTCGCGTAGAGCGCGCGGCTGCCGGGATCGAAGCGGACCTCGCCTTTCACCGCGGAGCGCAAGGCGTCCACGAGCGTGTCGGTTTCCAGTGGCCGCTTCGTGGGTGGAGCGGAAGGAGCCGGAAATTCCGGGGCGATTGTTTCAGCGGGCATAACGTTCGGCGTCGGGCCATTTGAATTCCAATCCGTGGCCGACGCGGGACAGATCGGGTGTGAGCGCGCCATCGACGAGCGCGGGGGCGCCATCGAAAAGCATCCGCTCGATGCGCGCGTGATCGTGAAAATATTCCGCGTGGCGCAGGGCGGGAACGGCGCATCCAGGATGAACGTGGAGCGCCGGCGCGCAGTGGGACGAGAGAGGCAAAGACCACGCGTCGCAGAGCGCAGCGACTTTCAGGAAGCCGGTGATGCCGCCGCAGCGTGTGAGGTCGGCCATCACGACATCAATGGCGTCGGCTTCCAGCACGCGGCGGAAATAATCGAGATCATACCCGTATTCGCCGTCGGCGATTTCGAGCTTCGCGGGCGTGCGCTCGCGGAGAAAACGAAGGCCGTTCAAGTCCTCCGGTGGCAACGGCTGTTCGAGCCAGCGCACGTCGCAGTCGTCGGCGAAGCGCGTGCCGAACTCGAGCGCTTCGCTGCGCGAATACGCGCTATTCGCATCGACGAAGAGCTGCGCGTCGGGACCGATCACGGCGCGCGCCGAACGGACTCTTTCCGGATCGCGGACGAACTCGCGGCCGACCTTCATCTTGAAGCGAGTCACGCCGCGGGCCGCCCAATCGGAGAATTGCTCCTCCAACTGGCGGTCCGTGTATGACGTGAAGCCGCCGCTGCCGTAAACGAGAAGCCGTGAGCGTGCGGCGCCCAGTAGTTGAATCAAGGGTACGCTGAGGTGACGCGCCTTCAGATCCCACAGAGCGACATCGATCGCGGAGATCGCCATCGCGCTGACGCCTTGCCGGCCGACATTGCGAAGACGCGCGGAAAGCGCGCTCCAGAGCGCGGGAATGTCCGCGGCGTCGCGGCCTTCGAGCATCCCGGCGAGAGGTGACGCGAGTATTTCGGCGACGCTGGCATTTCCGTAGGTGTAACCCAGGCCGGTGGTTTTCCCGCTGGCGATTTCGATGACCACCAGGGTGGTCGCATCCCACTCGAGCGTGCCGTCCGATTCGGGGAGGTCGGTCGGAATTTGAAATGTGCCGATACGCACGCTCTCGACCGGCAGCATCGCTGTGTGGGAAATGGCGCGCGACATGTCAGACGAGTTCCCTCACGACGTCTTCGGCGATTGTCGTGGCTATCTTGATACGGTCGGGCGTTCCGCGCGCGAGGGACTCGGCGAGATGCAGGGCCTGCTTGGCCTTGATTTTTCCGGGCATCGGCGGCTCGTGGGGGTCCACGATGGCTTCGACGAGGACGGGGCCTGGCGTCGCGAGGGCTTGCGCGATGATGTCGCCGCACTTTTCCGGATCGTCGATGGTGAAGCCGGTGCCGCCGCAGGCGCGCGCGATGCCGGCGAAGTCGATCGGGTGAAGTTCGCAGGCGTACTCGGGGTTTCCGAGAAACACCATTTGCTCCCATTTGATCTGCCCGAGGGAATTGTTTTTTATCACAAACACCTTGATCGGCAGCTTGTATTTCACCGCGGTCGCAAACTCGCCCATGAGCATCGTGAACCCGCCGTCGCCGACGAAGGCGATACTCTGGCGGGAGGGGTGCGCGATCTGCGCGGCGATGGAGTAGGGAAGGCCGGGGGCCATCGTGGCGAGCGTGCCCGAGAGCGAATGCATCTGCCCGCGGCGAACGGGAATCTGGCGCGCGAACCACGTGGTGATCGTGCCGCTGTCGCAGCTCACGATCGCGTCGTCGCGAAGGCGCTTGCCGATTTCCCACGCGACGACCTGGGGCTTCATCGGCAGGTCGCGACGGGTGCCGCGCTCCTCCATGAGCTTCCACCAGTCGGTCATGCCGTGCTGCGCTTTTTCCAGAAACTTCCGGTCGGCTTTCTTTTCGAGCATCGGCTCGAGCAGCGCGAGGGTGCGCCGCGCGTCGCCGGCGAGTCCCGCCTCGACCGGATAGCGCAGGCCGATGCGCGCGGGATCGAGGTCGATCTGGACGGCGCGCGCCTTGCCGGGCTTCGGATAAAATTCGATGTAGGGAAACGACGTGCCGACGAGGAGCAGCGTGTCGCAATTTTCCATCGCTTCGAGCGACGGCTCCGTACCCAGCAAGCCGATACCGCCGGTGGTGTACGGGGAATCGTCGGGCACGCAGGCTTTTCCCAGGAGCGCCTTCACGATGGGTGCGCCGAGCTTTTCCGCGATCGCTTCGAGTTCGTCGCAGGCGCCGAGCGCGCCCTGACCCGCGAGGATGACGATGTGTTTTCCCTCGTTCAGAACGGCGGCGGCGCGGCGCACTTCCTCGAGCGACGGAAGGCCGGCGCGATGGCCGAACACCTGCGTATTGGCGTGGCCTTTCACGTTTCGCTCGGAACGGAGCCCGGTTTTCACGGGCATGGATTGGAAATCGACGGGGAAATTAATGTGGGCGACGCCGCGTCGCGTGAGCGCGGTGCGACAGGCGAGATTCGTGACGCCGGCCACGTGTTCGGGGCCCATCACGCGGACGTTATAGACGGCGACATCGATGAAGAGTTTATCGAGATCCACGTCTTGCTGCGTCTTTGTATCGATCAAGTCGTGGAACTGGTGGCCGGTGATCGCGAGCACGGGCTGTCCGTCGAGTTTCGCGTCGTACAAGCCGTTCAAGAGATGGATCCCGCCCGGGCCGGAAGTGGCGAGACACACGCCGAGGCGGCCGGTGTATTTGGCGTAGCCGCACGCCATGAATGCGGCGGCTTCCTCGTGGCGGACCTGGATGAAACGCAGCTTGTCCTCCACTTTGCGCAGCGACTCGATGATGCCGTTGATGCCATCACCGGGGATGCCGAAGATGACATCGACGTTCCAGTCGATGAGCGTTTGCACGAGAATGTCAGCGGCGGTGGGCGTGGCCATGAATGGAGTCCTTTCTAGTGGATGGTTACGGGAGGAAAATGCGGCGGCGTGGTGGCTCTCGCGACGTGCGCCAAAGAGTTCGCGAGCGCGGGACCCGGGAATTGAAACCGCGCGGGCCTCTGGCGTATTCGGACTTTAAGCACGCAGACATGGACGGAGCGGCGCGAGCCGGCGGGGCCGGCGGGGCCGAAACAGGGTGCGAGCCGCCGTGGTGGCTCTCAACCGGCGCGGCCTGAAATCGACTCCCATAAGCCCATCGGTGCACGTCTGGTATGCTGTATGGGGTAAATGCTGAACAGAGGCCTTTGGCGGCGCGGAAAGCCGGCATGATGCGGATGCGTTTCGCCGCAGCGTGCGCGGCCTTGGACCAAGGTCGCCGCGCAAAAGTACGGCCAGTGCTTCGGTGGTTTTCCGGATGCACAAGGGGTCGCAACCGGGGAACACCTCGCTTCGGCGCGAGCACTATGGCGTGCTATGAAAACTAAAATCCCTGCACTTGGTTTGATTCTGATATCCGCGCTGTCCTTGAATGGCGCATTGTCCGCGGCGGATGCGTCCTCCGCATCGTCCATGAAGCAGCGCTCCGATATGGACGGAGCATCCCTGAGCCACGCGGACCGGACATTTTTCGAAAAGGCGGCAAAGTCCGGCATGAAGGAGGTCTCCGTCAGCCAGGCGGTGAGCGCACGGTTGAAAAATACGGACGTCGCGCAATTCGCGCAGATGATGGTATCCGATCATACGGCGGCCAACACCGAGCTCACTGCGCTGGCTCATCGCAAGGGCGTCACTCTTCCGGCCGCCGATCCTAAAACGGACGACAAGTGGATGAAGAAGGATAAGGGCCTCGATGAAGATTATCTCGAGGAGATGATTTCCGATCACAAGGACGCCATTGATCTGTTCGAGAAGGCGTCGGAGAGCTCCGACGCCGACATTGCCGCCTTCGCGTCGAAAACCTTGCCGACGCTTCGCGAGCACCTTGAGAAGGCGCAGACGTTGGAGAAACAGGTGGACTAAATCCGCTTCGATCGCCGTATCCGCTGTCCGGATGCGGCTGGCGGCGGCGACACGGAATGCGTTCGGCGTAACGTGTCGCCACCCCGGACGGCGTTCGTTCGCGGCACTGGCAGGTGTGTCAGCCGATGAGGTTTTTCAGCGCGGCGAGGTATTTGGCCTGAGTGCCGGC
>Ga0164241_10001110_pt1 | contig 36339 bp, 27 predicted proteins | sample OricomyardsoilBY_FD_108780 | JGI IMG/M metagenome (GOLD analysis project Ga0164241, IMG submission 108780) | Backyard soil microbial communities from Emeryville, California, USA - Original compost - Back yard soil (BY) | ecosystem: Environmental > Terrestrial > Soil > Unclassified | place: USA... | reverse complement strand
CTCGAGCGCCTGGCCGGCGTCTACGACGAGGAGTTCTTGGATCATGGCCGGGCCGCGGCCGCGCTCGAGCAGGTGCTCGCGCTCGACCCGAGCCGCCCCGACGCCGCCCGCGAGCTCGGTCGACACTACCGGTCGCTCGAGAAATTCGTGGAGCTGTCGCAGCTTTACCAAGCCCAGCTCGACAAGAGCGAAGACGAAAAGCTACGCCTCGACGCCGCGCTGTCGCTCGGGCGCGTGCTCGCCACCGAGCTGTCGGCGCCGCAGCGCGCCATCGAGGCCTACGAGCTGGCGCTCACGCTGGCGCCGGGGCACAAGGCCGCCCTCGACGCGCTCGCCACCCTGCGCGCCACGGCGGGAGACTCGGCGAGCGCGCTCGACGCGATCGAAGCCCTGGCGGAAGCGGCCAAGACGCCGAGGGAGCGCGCCGAACAGTACCTGCGCGCCTCCGCGCTCCTCGAGCAGCGCGGCGATCTCGAAGCTTCGATCGCTCAGCTCAAGCGCGCGATTGACGCCCACCCCGACGACGGCGCGGCGCGGAGCAAGCTCAAAGCCAAATACGTGGCGATGGGCAACTTCGCCGGCGTCGTCGATCTGCTCGAGGAAGAGCTGGAGAACGCGCGCGGCGAGCACCAGCGGGCCACGCTCGCCGGCCAGATCGCAGTCTTGTGCCAGCGCCACCTGCAAGACCTCGAGCGTGCCTCGTCGATGGCGCAGCTGGCGTTCCACCTCGACCCGAGCGAGCCGGGCGCGCTGCGGGTCTTGGGCAAAATTGCTTACGAAGATGGGCGCTTCGTCGAGGCCGTCAAGCGCATCGAGCCGGTGGTGTCGGTGCTGGAAGGCATGGATCCGGCCGAGGCGGCCGACGTGGCGCGGCTCTACATCGAGGCGCTGGTCAAGGCGGGCTCGGCCGAGAAGGCGATGGTGATGGTCGACGGCCTGCGCCGCTTCTTTGCCGATGACGCGCGCGCGATGCTGGCGATCGCAGACCTGGCGTCGAAGCACGAGGCCTACGAGCAAGCGTACGCGTTGTCCGACGAGCTGCTGCAGCGGCTGTCGGCGTCGCTGAGCCGACCTGACAGCGCGCGCGCCGAGCGGCTGCGTGGCGAGGCGCTGATCGAGCTCGGACGCTCGGATCAGGGCATCGCCGCCCTCGAGCGCGCGCTCGAGACAGATCCGCGCGATCTCTCGCCGCTCGACGGCATCGCCAAGGCGCACGCCATGCGCGGGCGCTTCGATCAGGCGCTCGAGACGCTGTACCGAAAGCTCGAGCGCAGCATCGGCGATGATCGGGCCAAGCTGCTGCTCCAGATCGGCGATCTGGCGGCCACGCGCCTGAAGAACCCCGACTACGCCGCCAAGAGCTACCTGCTGGCGCTCAGCGAAAAGCCCAACGATCGCGACATCTTGGCCAAGCTGATGCAGCTGTACGGCGCCGAAAAGGACTGGCCGAAGCTGATCCAGGTCATCACCAAGCTCTCCGAGGTCGTCGGCGAGAAGAAGCACAAGGCCAAGTACCTGCACACCGCGAGCATGATCGCCTCACGCGAGCTGGGCGACATGAGCCTCGCCCAGCAGCTCTTGGAGCAATCGCTGGAATACGATCCGTCGCTGGTAGCGGCCCTCGACGAGGCGCTCGCGCAACGTCAAAAGGCGCGCGATTGGGAGGGCGTCAAGAAGCTGCTCAAGCTGCGCGTGACCCACGCCCAAGACGCTGGCGACACGGAGCTGCTGCTCACCACGCTGTGGCAGCTCGCCGACGTCTACGAGCGCCACCTCAAGCGCATCGAACAGGCGATCGCGGTCTGCACGTCGGCGCACGGCATCGAGCCCGAGAACACGCGCTGGGCGGAGCGGCTGGCGCGGCTGTACGCCGAAGATCCGGCGGGCTCGTTCGCCGAGGCGGTGCCGCTGCTCGGTGAGTGGATCGAGCGGCAGCCGTACGAGAGCGAGCCGTACCAGCTGCTGCGCCGCATCTACACCGGCGTGCGGCACGCCGACGGCGCCTGGAGCGCGTGTCAGGCCCTGCACACCCTCAAACGAGCCGAGCCCGACGAAGAGCGCTTCTACGGGCGCATGCGCAACGAGGAGCCGATCACGCCCGGCGATCGTCTGGCCCTGTCCGACTGGCCCGAATACATCTTGCCCCACGAGCACGATCCGTCGGTCACGGCCCTGATGGCGCTGCTCGAGCCGATGGCGCTCGCGGCCCGCGGTCGCGGTATCGACGCCTACGGCCTCACCGCCGAGCACCTGATAAGCTCCTCCACTTACCCGTACGGCATCGTGCAGGCGATCGGGGCGGCCGCCAATGCGCTCGGCTTGCCCGAGCCCCCCGTGTTTCAGAATCAAGCCGACGCGGGTGTGCTCGCGTTCTTGCCGACGACGCCGGCCTCGATCGCCCTCGGCGCGGGCGCGTTCACATCGGAGCTGGCGCCCGTCACCGCCACCTTCGTCGCCGGCCGCGCTGTCGCCTACTTCGTACCGGGCTTCTTCTTGCGCCAGGTGCTGAGCAACATGACGGCGCTGAAGAGCTGGGTGTTCGCCGCGATTCGCCTCGTCAAGCCGCGCTTTCCGGTGTCGGCCGATCTGGAATCGCTCGTGCTCCAGGCGTCACGCGAGCTGGCGCTCACGCCGCTGCCGGCCGCTCAACGCGAGCAGCTGACCGACGTCGTCTCCAAGCTGCTGAGGTCCGCCGAGTCGCTCGATCTGAAAAAGTGGGCCCACTCCGTCGACTACGCCGCCGATCGCGCCGGCCTCGTCATGTGCCAGGACCTCGAGCACGCCGCGTCCCTGATCAAGGCGATCCCGGCCGAGGAGGGCTCGCCGCCCCCCAACCTGCGCATCGAGAAGCTGATCACGTACTCGGTCAGCACCGCCCACCTCACGCTGCGCGAGCGGCTCGGCACCGGCGTCGACAGTTAGGCTCCGCCGGCGAGGTAGGCGTCGTACTCCGCGATCGGCGGCGCCGCTCGGGCGAGCTCTTCGAGCTCCTTCACGAACGGCAACGCGAACAGCTGGTCGGAGTAAGCCTGGGCGTCGGCGGGGAGCGACACGCCGTAGGTGCGGAAGCGGCTCGCGACCGGGAAATACATGCAGTCGGCGATGCTGAGCTCGCCGAGCAGGAACGGCCCACCGGAGCTCGACAGCGACGCCCGCCAGATGTCCAAGATACGCGCGATGTCGCGGTCGATTTCGGGGCTCTTGGGCGTGACCTGTGCCCGCCCGCGCAGGTTCATGCTCATCGCGCCGCGCAAGCTCGAAAATCCGCTGTGCATCTCGCAGGCTATGGCGCGACCGCGCGCTCGCAGCTTGGCGTCGGCGGGCCACAGCCGCGCCGCTGGCGCCAGCTCCGCCACGTACTCGCAGATCGCCAGCGATTCGTGGATGCTGAGCGGGCCGTCGATCAAGATCGGAACCTGACCCGCCCCCGAGAACGAGAAGATGCGCTCCTTCCAGCCGTCCTCCGTCTTCAGGCCCACGTCATGGGTGCGAAAGGCGAGGCCGGCGTGCTTGAGCGCCAGCCAGGGGCGAACGCTCCAAGAAGAGTAGTTCAGACTGCCGCAAACGAGGCGCAACATGGCGCAAGCTCAGCAGCTCAACGCGCGACAGGCAAGCGCCGACTTCGAAACTCGATCGGCTGCCGCTGGCGATCGACGACGCTGCCGCTGCCCTCGTCCGCGCTCAACGGCGCCGCCCGCGGCGGCGTCGTGTCCCACGCCGCGAAGTCGTCCGGCAGCGCCCCGGGCAGGGCCGGCTGCTCAGTGCGCTCGAGCAGCTGAAAGTCGTGGCGACCAATCAGCTCGAGCGGCACGTTGCGCTCCGGGCCACGCTCCGCGAACCAGGCGCGCGCCCGCTGCACGTTGCTGATCAATACCTGGTGCTGGGGATCGGTCTTGGCCGCCGTCAAGAACTGGTGCTGCATTTCCGGAATGTCGCCGCGCTGGTGAGCGATGCAGGCCAGGTAGTTGTGAGCCAAACCCGGGGTCGGGTGCCCGAAATCGAGCGCCTTTTGCGCGTGGTCAGCCGCTCGCAAAAGCTCCCCGTCGCGATAAAAAGCGCCCGCGACGTCGAGGTGGGCGGGGGCGTGATCGCCGAGCCGGGCGAGGACGGCGCGACAGTCGTCGGTCGTCTCGACGAAGCCCTCGCGCAAGCCCTTGTTCTGCGCAAACCAGGAGTTGAGCATCGCCGTCGTGTCGTCGGAGGCGTCGAACGGCACCTTGAGCTCCTGAAAGTCTTCCGTGAAGTAGCGCTCGCGATCGAGCCAGCCCGCGCGCTCGGCGTCTTGGAAGTCGTGGGTGCCAGGGAACACCGACAGGCACGAGAAGATGTACTGATGCGGCTTGGCGCGCTCGAGAAAGTCGAGCGTCTCGCGGAAGGTCTGGGCCGTCTCGCCGCGGTTGCCCAGCATCATGTAGAAGCGCACGTGCACGCCGTATTTCTTGGCCATCTCGGCGGCGGCGATGATCTCGTCGACGGTGATCTTCTTGTCGATGTTCTTGAGGATGCTGGGGGAGCCGGTCTCGACGCCCAGGCTGAGCCGTTGGCAACCGGCCAACCGCATCTCCTGCAGCAGCTCCTCGTTGAGCACGTCGACGCGAGTGTCGCAGCTCCACAAGAATTTCAACTTGCGCTCGCGAATGCCCCGGCAGAGCTCCAGCACCCGCTTCTTGTTGGTCGTGAAGGTATCGTCCTTGATTTGCAGCATCTTGACGCGCGCGCGCGCCGTCGCCTGCTCCAGGGCGTCGAGCACGTACGGCACCGATTGGCCGCGAAAACCTCGGCCCCAGCTGCTCTCGGCGCCGCAGAAGGTGCAGGCCCACGGGCAGCCGCGCGACGTCATGAAGATGTGCGTGTCGAAGTAGGCGTGGGGCGACGCCAGCGTGTCGAGGTTGCGGATCGAGTCGCGCGACGCCGCTTGCACGACGTCCCCGCCCTCGCGGTACCACGTCCCGGCGATGCCTTTGGTGGAGGCGCCCCGAGCCAGGCGCTCGACGAGCTCCATGAAGCTAGCCTCGCTCTCACCGGCGCACAGCGTGTCGATCTCGGGATAGTGGCGCATCACCTCGCGCGGCAGCGGAGTGGCGTGCGGACCTCCGACGACGATGTGGGCGCGGGGATGCCGTCGGCGAATCTCTTTGACCGTCGTGCCCACGCCGCGCCGGTTCGCGGTCCAACACGAGAGCGCAAACACGTCGGCGTCGAGCGCCGCCACGACCTCTTCGACCCGAGTCCAGGCGAAGCCGGATAGGTTGAAGACCTTGACCTGATGCCCGGCTCGCAACGCCTGCGCGCCGAGGCTCAGCAGCCCGTACGGCGTCTGGAAGAAATCCGCGTCGAGGTCGCCTTCCTGATAGTCCGCGGGAGGACCGCCGTCACGGGGCGGGAGCCGAGCCTCGCCCGGCGCAGGGATTTTCCAAGGTGGCGGGTAGATCAGGGCGATCCGCATCCAGCCGCACTGTCGCACCGCGCGCGATCGGAGGCAAATCGCTCGGCACCGGCCGGCGGCGCCCGCTTTTGCTATCCGAGCTCGGCGGCGAGCTGGCGCTCCATCTCCGCGAAAACGCCGCGCAGCTCCGTGTAGAGCGCGGACGGCTCGCCGTCGCCGGCTTCGAGCGCGCGACAGAGCTCGGCCACGCGCAGCGCGCCGATGGCCAGGCAGCTACCGCGCAGCTTGTGAGCAACCGCCTGCAGCCCGGCCGCGTCTGCCGCCGCGAGCTGTCGGCCGAGAGCTTCGACCTGCCCGGGCGCGTACTTCAAGAAAATCTTCACCACCGTCGCGCTCCGCTTCACGCTCGGATCCAGCAGAGGCTGCGGGGGCGGAGTCGCCCCGAGCGGCGACGGAGCTCTTCGCCGACGAGCGCGGTCGAACGCGACGTGCCCGACGACGGCGGCCACGAGCAGCGCTGCCAGCGCCATCGCCGCCAGCCCGCCCGCCCCCGCTCCCGACGAGCGGCTACGCGCAAGCTCGTGGGTGGCGGCTGCAGGAGCGGCCGCGGCGACGCCGGGCACGCCCAGGCCCAGGCCGGCCAGCAGAGCCCCCAGCGTCGCTTGGCGCCTAGCTCCTCGCGCGACGGAATGGCGACAAATAGTCACGTCTCGCGATCGGAGAACGGCCAGCACGGGGCTGCGCGTAAGGCGGAGTAACTTAAAACGGATCGACGCCTGGCCGTCTACTCCGCCTGTAGGATGAGCTCCCCGAGCATCAAACCGTCATTGGCCATGGCCCCGCGTCGCCGCGGCAAGGTGCTGGTCGTCGACGATGATCCGGTGATCTTGGAGGTGGTTCGAGAAAGGCTCGAAAGCGCCGGCTACGCCGTGTACGTGCGCGCAGACGCGCTCGGCACCTCGCAGTGGGTAGCGCGCGAGCAACCCGACTTCGTCCTGCTCGACGTGATGATGCCGGCGCTCAGCGGCGGAGACCTCGGTGAGCTGCTGAAGCGCAGCACCGCCACCACCGATACCAAGGTGATCCTACATTCGAGCATGACAGCCGACGCGCTACTGCCAGTGGTCGGGCGCACGGGCGCGATCGGAGCCATCACGAAGACCCATGATGGTGGGCAATTTCTGGACGACTTCGAACGCATCGTCGACCGCGCCAACGCCGCGCGCAGCAAGTAGCGCGCCGCTCAGTCTTCCGGGTCGGGGGGCAGGGCCCGGGCCTGGCCGATCCAGTCATCGCTTACGATGCGCTCGGCGCGGATTTTGAGCTTTTCAGCGAAAGCCGCCACGTCGTCGTCGGTCCAAGCCGCCAGTTGTTGGGCTCGCGTCACGCCAAGCTGCTCGAGCGCACGCTGGTAGGCGGGTCCAATGCCCCGGATACGACGTAAGCCCAGCGTGAGCCTCGGCGCCGCGACCACCGCCGCGGCGGCGGATGCTTCTAGCTCGAGCCGGGCTCGTTCGAGCGACGTCTGAGCTCGCGAGAGCTCTTCGGCGCGACGCGCCAGCTCTCGCTCCTTCTCGGCTTCGACCTCGCTCAGCCGCGCGCGAAGCCCGGATAGGGCGGCGTAGTGCTCGTCGGTCGCTTGTCGGCGGAGCTCTTGCTCGGCTCGCAAAGCCGACTCCAGCTCGCGGACGCGGTCTCCTTCGCGGCGCAAACGCGCGCGCAGCGTGTGCCGCTCGCTGCCCAGCTTTCGCAGCTCGACCTGGGCCGCCGCCAAGCGTTGCTCGAGCTGCGCGTTGGGGTTCACGCTGGGCCGCGGGGCGCTCGGCGCGAGGCTGGGAGGATACGAGCTCCGCTGCGGCGGCGGGGGCGGCGTCGCCGGCGCGCGCGGCACCACGCTGGGCGAAGCCGCCACGTGGGATTGCCCTTCGAACGGCGGCGCGGACGGCGCGCGCGGGGGCGGCGGCGTCGATGAGCGCAGAGCACCTGGCCCGGACGCCGGGAAAATGCCGCGCGAGGACGGTGGCGGCGGCATGCGCGAGGCGCCCGCGACGTGGCCGCTCGGCCTTGGCACGACGCTCACCGGTCGAGGTGGCACCACCGCCGGCGAGGGCGGCGTCGGCGAATGCGCCGCATCGGCGGCGTCCTTCTCGTCACCCATCGAACGTGTGGCAGCGCGATCTCGGCACGGCTCGAGGACTTTACCCCGACGCGCCGCTATTCGCGCACGATTTCGTAGTGCATCGCGTGGTGCTGCGCAGAAAGGCCGAAGCTCAGGCCACCAGCGCGCTCGGCGGCGTCGACGACGTGGTCGCGTTCGCCGCTCGGTCCGAGCGCATGGACGGCCACGTGACCTTTGGCGGTCAAGCCGAACAAGGTGAGCCGCCCGACGATCGGCTCGACCAAGACCGGTGACGTGCCTGCCGCCGCGAGGCGATCTCGACCCGGTCCGAGCATCATCCCGGAATTGACGGCGTTGCCGAGGGCGGAGACCAAAAGGTGCTTGGAAGCGGCGATCGGCTCGTCGTCTAGAGCCGTGACGATCACGACTGCGAACGCGTTCTCGAGCGCGAGCTCGACGTTGCCGAGTCGAACCGGCGCCGTGGGCGGAAAACCGGCGAACGCCTGGGACCGAGCCGTGTCGACGCGCAGCGTGCCGTGCATCGCGTCATGCACCAGCTCCCCAGCGTTCGCGCGAGCCACGCCGTCCTTGATCTGTTCCGAGGACAGCTGCTTCAGCTGCTCGAGGGTCTGCCCCTGCCCAAAGGAGACGCCGGTCTTGCCGAGCCGTGCCAGCTCCTTGGGGAGACCGCCGCGAAATGCGGGCGAAAAAACGCTGCTCGCGTCGATCTCGAGGACGGCGTCTTGCTTCGACTCCGCCACGTCGTGACGATGGAAGAGCAACGACACCGCCGGCCACGCCCCGAGCAGGCTCGGCTGCTCGATGACGTCGAAGTTGCTCGACAATCGAGCGACATTCTCGGCGCGCTTGGCGCCGTCGTGACTGAAGGCAAACTCGATCGGGCTGAAGTTGCCGAGCGCCGCGTACGCGCCGACGGCGAGCACGCCTTCGTGACGGTAGTCGTTGGGCGCCGCCGTTTGCCATTCACTCGCGGTGTACGGCAAACCTTTGACGCGGCGCGTGGCCAGCGAACCGACGACCCCGAGACCGGCGTCCTTGAGCATCGACTCCGGATTCCACCAAATTCCCGGGGTATAGTCCCAACCGCCGCTCGGATGAGCCCAGTAAGCGTGGCGATCGACGAAATCGAGCTGCGCGTTGGCGTACAGGTCAATCGGCGTCTCCAGCCAATGATTGCTGCCGGTGATCGCGCCGCGAAAGCCGAGCCCATGGAGCCGGGCTTGGATGCGACGGTAGTACCCGAGCGTCGTGTCGTAATAGAAGCGCCACGTGTCGGCGGCCCGCGCCGGGCTCAGCCGCCGCTCGTCGCCAGTCGAAAAGCTCACCACCGCCGCGACGTTGCCGCGCGCGGGATCTTCGTCGGCAGCCAGCCCCTGCCCCGCCCCGGCGCTGGCCTGCCAGCGCTTCTCGAGCGCCGCGCGTCCGCCTGGCACTCGCTTCACGAGCCACCTCGAAAATAGCTGACTCAGAATCGTTCGATATTCGGGAGCGCCGACCGCAAACTGCCCCTCGTCTTGAATCCAGAACAGACTATCTTCGTTGATCACCTCCACGAGCGCGACGGCGGGATCTTTGGCGTAGGTGCGCTGCGTATACGGGTTTCGGTGGCCCATGAATCGATCGACGAACTTCTCCTGGAGCTCGATCAACTGCGGCGCGAACTCACCCTCGATTTTGAAGCCCGCCGCCACGTCGCCCGCCGCCGTCACGCCATCGGCAGGGGCAGGCTCTCGGTTCACGAGCAGGTCGAAGAACTGATAAATGCCGCGCTTTTGTAGGGCGGCCACCAGGTAGTCGAAGCGCTCCAGCGCGTTCGGATCGAGTGAGAGGGTGCTCGGACCGTTGCCGAAGATGTTGGGCTTCGACCAGGCCGCATCCATGTGATGGTGGCGCGTCATGTTCACGCCGAGCTGCGCGAGCAGCTCCGCCAAACGATCGGCGTCGGCGTGAGTGGGGAAATTCGCCGACGCCACGAGGTTGACTCCCCAGAACCGAATCGGCTTGCCGCTCGCGAAGGCAAACGTCTCTCCGCGACGATGGACGGGCCCGTGCTTGCCGGCGGGCGCGTCGAGCAGCCGGCTCACGTCGAGCGCGGTGCCACGACGCTTGCTGGGATCGGTGCCGCGGTACTCGAACCAACCTCGCGTATCGTACGCGACGGGAGCGAGCACCGCGTCGTCGCGGCTCAGCTCCAGGTGATCGACGCTGAGATCGAACGGCCGCGAGTAGCCGCCAGGTGAGAACTGGATCAGCTCCACGTCGTCGAATACGGCGGGGAGCTTCTTGCCCCAGCCGGCCTGCGCGAAGCCGCTGATCGGCAGCACGACCTGCGACCACTCCGTTCCAGCGACGAACTCCTGCTTGAAGTGATCGTGATCGGTGACCGCCCGCCGGGCGAGCACGACCGAGTAGCGCTGTCCGTCGCCTTTGACCCAGAAGCGAACGCTGCGAAACGCACGCAAGTCTTTGGGCGTATTGTGCGGGCTCAGCGACACTTGGAGCTGTGCCCACGAATACGGCGCGCGATTGTCGCCTAGCGTGCCGAAATAGCGCGCGCTGTGGCCGGGCGAGGGAGGAGCTCCACCGGGCGTGACCTCGAAAGGGTCGGGGCTCACGGCGGTGCCAATGCCGTTGTGATCGAAGACACACCAAAAGCCACCCGACTTGCCCTGGGGCGCCTCGAAGTCTTCGACGAGCCAAGCGCGCGGCTCCGGTCTGGCGGCGGGAGACGGTGTAGGCGGAGGCAGCGGCGTCGCGCGCCGGCTCGGAGAAGCATCCGCGCAACCGCTGCCCTGCGCCAGAACGAGCAGGGCGATGGCGGGGGCGAGCGCGAAAAGTCGGCGCCCGGCGTGGGGCGTGCTCCCGGCGCGTAGCGGCAAATCGAGGGCGAAAGGCCAGGCGCGACGCGGGACGGGACACATCGACGGCGGAGCGTAGGACAAAGCTCCAAGCGCGCGCTACACTCCTTCAGTTACGTCAATTCTTTGCCCGCCCCGCGGGCGGTCTGTCACCTTCGTATTCTTCAGCTTCGAGGTTTGATGCGTCAGATTCACGTCTGCGCCTTGCTGCTATTTCTCTCTGCTTGCGGCGGAGAAGCGTTCTCCTCCGACGGCGTCCCCACCACGACCAAGGGCGGGCGCAGCAGCACGACGGCTGGCGCCACGAGCAGTCCGGGCGCAGTCGCTAACGGCAGCTCGGGAACGTCTGTCGACATCTCCGGCGGCGCCTCCGCCGACATCGGCGGCGCGGGTGGGAGCAAGCTCTCGATGGGTGCGGCCGGCCCGCACGCGGGCGGCGCGAGCGGCGAGGGCGGCGAGGGCGGCGAGGGCGGGCCGGACAGCGGCGGGTCCGGCAGCGAGGATTGCGCCAGCGGCGCGATCACGTTCCGCATGCTGCCGGGGCCCAACCTTTCGCCCGATTACTTGTGTGACGCCGGCTGCGGCACGGGCTGGCTCTCGATCACCGACGCCGAGGGCGCGGCCGCGTTCTCGATCTTCCCCGCCTGTGGCACCGCCAGCTGCGACTCGTGCGAGGTGCAGCAGTGCATGGCCGCCGCCTGCCTCGCGACGCCGCTCACGGCCAAGGGCAGCGAGCTGGTTTGGTACGGCACCTACCTCGAGAAAGACAAGTGCGGCGCCGCGAGCATGGTCTGTCAGCGGCAGGCGTGCGTGAAGCCCGGTAAGTACAAGGCCCGCGCCTGCGCCGCCCTCAACACCGGTGTCAACAGCATGAACGGAGGGTGCATGCCCAAAGACGAGCAGCTGTGCGCCGAGGCCGAGTTCGAGTTTCCGGCCACCGAGACAGTGCCGCTCGTGCTCACCAAGTAGCGCCGGCGCCGCCAGCGGCTCGTAGTCCCCCGGTTTGGGCAGCGGCGCTGGCTCAATACTTCTTCACGGGGCACCCGGCACGCCCTTCACATTCGCGCCCGAAGCTCCAATCGTCGCCGCGTATCACGCCCCGGATATCCCGGCGGCGGCGGGGCACGAAAGGAACGCTACGATGTTCGGATTTTTCATCGGGGCTGCTTGTCTGGTCGGGCTCGCGGCGGTGGCTCGAGGGCACCGCCACCACCACTACGGCTACGGCGGGTTCGGCCACCACGGCCACCACGGCCACCGTCGGGGCTTCGGCGGGCGCTTCTTCTTCCGCCGCGTGCTGGAGCGGCTCGACACGACGCCTGGTCAAGAGAAGGTGATCCGCGAAGCCATCCACGACCTGCGCGACGAAGCCGGGAGCCTGCGCAGCGAAGTGCGACGGACGCGCGGTGACCTCGCGCAGGCGCTGCGAGGCCCGGAGCTCGATCGCGCCGTGCTCGACCGCGTCTTCGCCAAGCACGACGAGGTGATCGAAAAACTGCGCGTGTCGCTGCTGACGAGCGCGGACAAGGTGCACTCCACGCTCGACGAGCAGCAGCGCAAGCGACTGGCGGACATGATCGAATCGGGCCCGTGGGGTCTTGCCGGTTGCTGAAAGGAGCCGCCTCATGCCCAGAAAATTGTTGATGGTGCTACTGGGTTTCGGAGCGGCCGCGGGCTTCGCGTCAGGGTTTGCTCACCTGTGCCACGGCTACGGTCACTTTGGTCCGGGGGCGCGGTTCGGTCGCCACGGCGACTTCGAACGGCGGGTGGCCGACACCTGCGCGGAGTCGGCGCTGCGCGTGTATCAGCGCCAGCCGAAGCCGGGGCCGACGCCGTGAGCGCGCCGGCAATGCTGGGATTCGGAGCGCCTGCTCCGATCCCTACGCGGGCGGATAAACCCGTGGCATTCTCGGCGCGTGCCATGGACCTGAACGTGCTCATCGTGGACGACGACGAGCGCCTGTACGAGCTGCTCGCCCAGTATCTCGCCGAAAATGGCGTAATCGCCAAGCGAGCTGCCACCGGGCCGCTCGGCCTCAGGGCGATCGAGAGCGGCGAGTCGTTCGACGCGGTGCTGCTCGACGTGATGCTGCCCGGGCTCGACGGCTTGAGCGTGCTCAAACGCGTGCGCGAGCGCAGCCAGATCCCGGTCATCATGCTCACCGCGAAAGGTGACGAGACGGATCGCGTCGTTGGCCTCGAGCTCGGCGCGGACGACTACCTCGCCAAGCCGTTCAGCCCGCGCGAGCTCCTGGCACGACTGCGCGCGGTGCTCCGCCGCACCCAGGTAGATCCGAACAAAGAACAGCTCACTGTCGGCGGCATGTCGTTCGACGTCGCCGCCCGCAGCGTGGAGCGCGACGGCCGTCCCGTCGAGCTCACCGGCCTCGAGTTCGATCTACTGCTGGCGCTGGCGCGACGCGCCGGCCGCGTCGTGCCCCGCAGCAACTTGCTCGAGCTCGCGGGGCGCAACGACGTCAACGTCAGCGATCGGACCGTCGACGTGCACGTGTCGCACATCCGCAAGAAGCTGGGCGACGACGACGCGATGCTGCTCAAGACGGTGCGCGGCGTCGGCTACGTGCTGACGCGCGAGTGAGCATGCGTCACCACCGAGAACATCGTCGATTTCGCTTTCGCCACGACTTTCGCCTCCAGCGGCGGCTGTTCTGGTGGTTCGGCCTGACCACGTTCGTCACCTGCTTGGTCTCGTTCGCGGTGATGCGGCTCGTATCGCCGGACGTGCACAGCTGGCGCGAAGGTGCCCAGCGGCTCGAGCTCTTCGCGGCGGGACGCTTCGCGCGCGTCTGGGACGATCCGCCGGCGCGGCGCGAGCTCGCGGAAGCGGCCGCGCGGGCCTTCAGCGCTGCCGTCAAGCTCCAAGACAGCCGCGGCCACGTGCTCGAAGAAGTGGGCGGAGTGTGCGACGAGGGCTCGGTCACGCTCGACGTCGTGCGCGAAGGCGTTGCCCTCGGCACCGTCCACGGCTGCCCAAGCCACGCGCACGGGCCCTACTGGGGCGGCGTCCTCGCCACGCTGTTCGCCGCATTTCTGACGATTTGGGCCGCCACCGGCAAGCTTGCGCGCCACATCACGCGGCCGTTGCAAGATCTCACCCGCGTCACGCGCGAGCTCGGTGAAGGCAAGCTCGAGAGCCGCGTGCGCCTGGGGCACCACCACCGCGGCGAGGTCGGCATTCTGGCCGATTCGATCAACGAGATGGCCAAGCGCATCGAGCGCCAGCTGCGCGATCAGCGCGAGCTATTGGCCGGCGTTTCGCACGAAATCAGGAGCCCGCTGGCGCGCTTGCGGGTGCTGGCAGAGCTGCTGCAAGGCGGCGCGCCATCACCGGATTTGCACGCGAAGATCGAGCGCGAGGTGGCAGAGATCGATGAGCTGGTCGGCAAGCTCCTCGCAAGCTCGCGGCTCGATTTCGGGGCGCTCGATCTGCAGCTGCTGTGCGCGCACGACGTGGCGCTGCGCGCGCTCGAGCGCGCGGGACTCGCCGCTAGCCTGCTTCGCGACACGTCGGAGGCGGCCGCGATTCGTGGTGATGCCACGCTGCTGGCGCGCGCGCTCGGCAACTTCCTCGAGAACGCTCAGCACCACGCGGGTGGGGTCGAGGCCCTGACCCTCCGCCTCGAAGGCGCCCGCGTCGTCTTCGAGGTCACCGACGGGGGACCAGGCCTGAGCCCGGAAGCGCTAGCGCGCGGCTTCGATCCGTTCTTCCGTGGCACAAGCGACGGTCAGAGCTCCTCGCGCGGCGCGCTGGGCTTGGGCCTCTCGCTGGTGCGCCGCATCGCACGCGCCCACGGCGGCGACGCGGCGATCGAGAACCGCACCAGCCAGGGCGCTGTCGCGACGGTGTGGCTACCGCGCGTCGAAGGCTAGGGCGTGTCCGTAAATTGCGAGCGCTCGGGCGCGCCCGTAAACGTGCCCGTAACGTCACGGGCACGGGCACGTTTACGGCGAGACCAGGGCACGCCCTCAGGAGCCGGCCTGCGGCTTGCCGCCAGCTGCCGCGTCGAGCGGGAATGATCAACTTTTGGACCGTCGGCCGCGGATGTTGCCATATTGCCTCGCGCCACACCGCCCCGCGGCCAGGTGCGGCAAAACACCCCATTTCGGACGCAAGGCCAAGCTGTTTTTCAGCATATGCGTGATTGGCACAGTTGCTGCTGTGGGGCGATCCGACGCGATGGACGAGACCATCACTTCTTCCGCCGACCCTGTGATTCGCTCCGATGTGGCGCAGCCGACCTTCATCGTCGGCATCGGCGCCTCCGCGGGAGGCCTCGAAGCGTTGGAGGCTTTCTTCGAGCAGGTGCCGATCGATTCGGGGATGGCGTTCGTCGTCGTGCAGCACCTCTCGCCCGACTTCAAGAGCTTGATGGACGAGATCCTGTCGCGCCGCACCAAGTTGCCGGTGCACCTGGTGAACGACGGAGTGCAGGTCGAGCGCGACCGCGTGTACCTGATCCCGGCCAAGAAAGAGATGATCATCTCGCAAGGGCGGTTGCTCTTGAGCGATCGGGGGCGGGAGCAGGAGCTCTCGCTGCCGATCGACGTTTTCTTCCGCTCGCTCGCCCAAGACTGTGAAGGACGCGCGGTAGCGGTCGTGCTGTCCGGAGGCGGCAGCGACGGCTCGCGCGGGATCTGCGACGTGCACGAAGCGGGTGGGCTGGTGTTGATCCAAGATCCGGAAAGCGCCCAGTTCGACGGCATGCCCCGCACCGCGCGCGACGCGGGCGTCGCCGACGCCATCATGCCGCCGCAAGAGATGCCGAAATTCTTGTTGGCGCACGCAGCAGGGGCGGGCTCGCGGCGATCGGAGGTCGTGCGTTCGGGCGATCAAGGCATGAGCGCCGTGTATCGCATGCTCGAGCGAGAGTTCGGCATCGACTTCACCCACTACAAGCCGAGCACGGTGACCCGCCGCATCGAGCGGCGCCTGCAGTTGTCGCGCATCGACAACATCGAGACGTACGTCAAACGTCTGCGTGAAGAGCGCGAAGAGCTGGACGTGCTCTATCGCGATCTGCTGATCGGGGTGACGCGCTTCTTCCGCAACGACGAGGCGTTTCGCTTGATGGAAGAGCGAATTTTGCCCGAGCTGTGGCAGACCTTGCCCGCAGATCAGCCGCTCCGCGTCTGGGTCGCCGGCTGCGCCACCGGTGAAGAGGTGTATTCGCTGGCGATCTTGCTGCACGAGCTCGGGCAAAAGCTCGGCGAGCGCCCGGTCAAGATCTTCGCGACCGACGTACACCGCGGCTCGCTCGACGTAGCGACGCGCGGGCTCTACGACGAGCAGGCCGTCGCGGGCGTCTCCTCCGAGCGGCTGGAGCGCTACTTCTTACGTCGCGGGCAGAGTTACCAGGTCACGCCCGAGATCCGGCAAATGGTGGTGTTCGCGGCTCACAACGTGATCAAGGACGCTCCGTTCACGCGCGTGCACTTCGTCAGCTGCCGAAACATGCTGATCTACCTGCAGCCAGCCGTGCAGCAGCGCGTGCTCAGCCTGTTCCATTTCTCGCTCAACCTCGGCGGGGTGATGTTCCTCGGGCCGAGTGAGAGCCCGGGCGCGCTCGCGCGTGATTTCGAGACCGTCGACAAGCACTGGCGCATCTACAAGAAAACCAGCGACTCGCGGGTGTCAGTCGATACGCGACCGCAGCTGAGCGCGCGAAACACACGGAATCAACCGCCGAGCTCGACCCGCTCCCTCCCGTCGTCTTCCAACCGCTACTCGGTGCCGCAGTTGCTCGGTGTTTACGACTCGCTGCTCGGCGAGGTCATGCCGCCGAGCCTGCTCGTGAACGACGCCGCGGAGCTGGTGCACGTCTTCGGAGGTGCCAGCAAGTTCTTGCGGCTTCATGACGGTCGTCAGGGTCTCAGCGTCCTCGAGCTGGTCGACGGCGAGCTGAAGACGGTGCTGACGAGCATGCTGCAGCGCGCCCTCAAGTTGTCGACGCCGCTGAGCTCGCGCGGCGTCCACGTGCTCGATGGCGCCGCCAGCGGTAACTACGACATCACGGTGCGTCCGGTGCGTAACCGCCCCGACGGCGCGCCCCACGCGCTGATCTCGTTCGAGCTGAACGAGCTGGACAGCGAGCGCGTCGCGCCGACGGAGCTCAGCCTGGCCGAGGTCTCGCGCGAGCAGCTGAGCGCCCTCGAAGCGGAGCTGAAGTACACCAAAGAGAACCTCCAGTCTGCCACCGAGGAGCTCGAGACCAGCAACGAAGAGCTGCAGGCCGCCAACGAAGAGTTGCTCGCTTCCAACGAGGAGCTGCAGAGCACGAACGAGGAGCTGCAGAGCGTCAACGAGGAGCTTTACTCGGTGAACGCCGAGTACCAGCGCAAAATCAGCGACCTGACGGAGCTGGCGAACGACATGGAGAACCTGCTCGCCAGCACCGACATCGGCACGGTGTTTTTGGACGCGCAGCTGCGGATCCGCAATTTTACCTCCCGCGCCGCCGAGATCTTCAATCTCCTGCCGCACGACATCGGCAGGCCGATCGAGAACCTGACCCACAGCATGGACTACCCGGAGCTTGCCGCGGATTTCCGCAGCGTGCTCGAGACGGGCCGGCCCGTCGAAAAGGAGCTGCGCCACGGGGCCCAAGACGCCTTCTTCACACGTATCCTGCCCTACCGCGCGAAGGGCACGATCGACGGCGTGGTGCTCACGCTGATCGACGTCACCGGCCTCAAGAGCGCCGAGGACGCGCTGTTTCACGAGCGCTACCTGCTCAACAGCCTACTATCGAGCGTGCCGGACGCGATCTACTTCAAGGACGCGCGCGGCCGCTTCATCCGCGCCAACCACGCCCTGGCGGCGCGGCTCGGGCTCCAAGATCCGCGAGAAGCGGTGGGCAAGACCGGGTTCGAGCTGCCCGGCTACGAGCACGCGTTGAGCGCCCACCAGCAGGACGATCTAGTGCTCCGCTCGGGCGTGGCTCAACATTACCAGCTGGAGCGCCGCGAAGGCGGCGACGGGCAAGACGCGTGGGATTTGGTGACGCGCCTGCCGCTGTCGGACGCCGACGGCGGCGTCGTCGGCATCATCGGCATCTTCCGCGACGTCACCGAACAGAAGAACAACCAGCAAAAGATCCACGAAGCGGTGGTGCGACGCGACCAGTTCCTGGCGATGTTGTCGCACGAGCTGCGCAATCCGCTCGGCGCGATCGTCGCCGCCACCCAGCTGCTGCAAGATGGAGCCAGCGTCGACCGCCGTCAGCGGTTGCTCGACGTGCTCACGCGTCAGTCTCAGCAGATGTCACGGTTGCTCGACGACCTGCTCGAGGCGAGCCGCGTGACCCAAGACAAGATCGAGCTGCGCAAGCAAACCCTCGACATGCGCCCGATCGTGCGCGAGGCGGTCGAGGCGGCGCGCGAGCAGCTGCAGGCGCGGCAAATCGAGCTGAGGGCCGAGATCGACGCCGAGCCCCTGATGGTCGACTGCGATCCGGCGCGGCTGCTGCAGATCCAGGCCAACCTGCTGAGCAACGCCGCGAAATACACGCCCGTCGGCGGCCACGTCGAATTGAGCGCGCGGCGGGTGGATCAAGAGGTCGTGCTGCGCGTCAAAGACGACGGCGTCGGTATCCCCCAAGACATGCTCGGCGACGTGTTCGAGCTGTTCGTGCAGTCGAAGCGCACGCTGGATCGCTCGGAGGGCGGGCTGGGGGTCGGGCTCACGCTGGTGCGCGGCCTCGTCGAGCGCCACGGCGGCCGCGTCCACGCCCACAGCGACGGCATCGGCAAAGGCAGCGAATTTAGCGTGTATCTCCCGATTTCGGCGACGCCGCCCGCGGCTTTGCCGCTTGAACAAGAAGAAAATATGTCCAATCGTTCGCAATCTCCGCTCCGAATCGTGATCGTCGAAGACAACGACGACAGCCGCATGATGTTGTGCGAGCTGCTCGAGCTGTCTGGCTTCGAATGCCATAGCGCCGCCGACGGCAAGCTGGGCGTGGAGATGATCGGGGAGGTGAAGCCGGACGTGGCGCTGGTCGACATCGGCTTGCCCGGGCTCGACGGCTTGGAGGTCGCGCGGTTGTTGCGACAAGATCCGCTGCACGACGAGCTGCTGTTGATCGCGCTCACCGGCTACGGCCAGCGCGAGGACCGCGAGGCGGCGCGCCGTGCCGGCTTCGACACCCATCTGGTCAAGCCCGTCGACTTCGACGCGCTGCGCGCCCTGCTCCGCGCCCACGCCGCCAAGCGCGCTGCCCGCGCCGCCGGCCAGCGAGAAGCCGCTCCCGTAGCCTGAGCCCCCGCGAGCGGGGTCGACTCAGCTTCCGAACGCCGCGCGCAGCGCGAGCGCGGTGTCGCGCCATCGCGGCAGACGCTCGGCTGCGCGCCAGGCGGCGCGGCGCAGCCTGACTCTCAGGCTCGCGTCGGCGACGAACGCGGTCAGGGTCGCTCCGAGCCCGGCCGCGTCGCGCGGATCGAAGAGCAGACCGGCGCCCGTCAGCGCGACGAGCTGCTCGGCGGCCCCGACACGCGCCGCGATCACCGGCACCCCCGACCAGAGCGCTTCGCTCAGCACCATGCCGTAACCCTCGAGCTCGGACGGCAGGACCAGCGCGTCGGCGAGCGCGAGCTGCTCCGCGACCCCAGCCGCCGGCAGCGCTCCCAATGATCGGATGCGCGCGGCCTCGCCCGTGCTCGCGATCAAATCCCTCACCTCGGCGGCGTAGTCGACCTCGAGCTCGGCCCCGACCAACAGCAGCTCGGCGTTGGACGCGGGCAACCCCGCGAAGGTCGCACACAGCTCGAGCACGCGCTTACGGCGCAAGATATTGCCGACGTACAGCAGGCGCAGCAGCGCGCCGCTCGGCTCTTGGCCGCCGGTGGCCGACCTCGGCAAGCGATCGGCGCCGGGCTCGGCCACGCTGACGCGGCGCGCGAGGCCCTCGACGTGGAGGCGGTCGGCGGTCGCGCCGCTCGTCGCGACGCAGGCGTCGGCGGCGGCGAGCACCGCCCCCTCGAGCGCGAGCAGCTCGGCGCGCACGGCGCCCGGCGGGTGCTCCCACGCCGTGAGGTGATGGATCAGCAGCACGCGCCGCAAGCCGGCCGGGGCCAGGCGAAATATCGTCGGCAGGTCGCGGAAGCACAGCGCGTCGGCGACCAGCACGTCGAGGGCTCCGGTTCGGAGCTCCGGAACGTCGCGCGCCCCCGGCTCGAGCGAAATGACGGTGACTTCGTCGCCCAGCTCGCGCAGTTGCTCCACCACCAAGCGGTCGTAGATGTAGCCGCCGTTCACCTGATCGAGGGGACCGTAGACGACGAAGCCGACGCGCAAGCTCACTTCTCCGACGCGCGAGGCAACGCCAGCTCGAAGCTCGCCCAGGCGACCGGTGACTCGCGCAGCACCAGCACCAACGTCGCCGGCGCGGGCGGGGCGGCGTCGTCCGGCAGCGCTGCGATCGGCTTTGCCAACGCGTGTGCCAGATACTCGGCCAGACGCTCGGTGGTGGACGTGCGCCCGGGAAATGCCGGGTGCTCGTCCAGGTTCATGTAGTCGAGAGTGGCCAGCGTTTCGCGCAAGATGCGGCGCATCGCGCCGATATCCATCACGACGTGGTGCGGTCCTAGCGAGGGCGCGCGCACCGTGAGCTCGACGGCGTAGGTTGCGCCGTGCAAGCGCTGCGCGGGTCCGAAGAACGGATCGGCGAAGCTGTGAGCTACCATGATGTGATCGGTGACGCTCAGGCTGAACATATAGCCCGATTTCTAGCACTCACGGCGTCAGGGCGCGTAGCCGAACAGCGTCTGCAGCGCCGATCCGGGCGCGTTCGCTAGACGAGCGTACGCGGCGGGGGCGTCGTCGAAAGGCGTGGGCGGCTCCAGCAGGCGATCGAGCACCGGATCTTTCAGCAGCTCGCAGACCAGCGCGAAGCGGCGCTCGAACGACCAGCGCGGCGCGCGCGCGGGCGGTAACCTCGAGACCTGGCTCGCGCGCAACGTGAGGCGCCGGCGGTGAAAATCGGAGCCCAGCCCCAGCGGCGCCACGCGTGCGCCGTAGAAGGACGCCGCGACGATCGTGGCTTCGTCGCGCGCCAGCGCAATCGCAAGCTCGAGGCAGGCGGGGTTGCCGCTCGCTTCGATCACGACGTCAGCCATCGCCGGCACATGGATGCCATCAGGCGAGCTCGCCGAGTCGAAGCCCAGCGCCAGAGCCGCTTCTCGACGGGCGGCGGCGGGCTCGACCAACAGCACGCGCGATGCGCCGCTGCGCTTGGCGAGATGGCCGGCGAGCAGACCGACAACGCCGCCGCCGATCACGACGACCTCGTCACCCAGACCGAGGCCGGCGTCCCACACGACGTTGATGGCGGTCTCGAGGTTCGCCGAAAGCACCGCGCGCGCAGCCGGCACGTCCGCCGGTAACAGCCGCGCCTGCGCGCCGTCCAGGCAATGCTCGTCTCCGTGAGGACGCAGCGCGAACACACGGGCGCCGAGCCGATGCGCGGCGCTCAGCGACTCCACCACTTCGCCGACCCAAGCATAGCCATAACGGCGCGGGTAGGTCGGCGCGCCCGCCTCGTCGAGCGACGGGTCGAACGGAGTCGGCCCTTCACCCTTGAACAAGAGTAGCTCCGTGCCTTGACTGATGCCCGAGGCGAGCGCGCGTGCTCGCAGCTGGCCAGGACGGAGCCGCTCGCGCTCGCGGGCTCGGCGCAGCTCGACGCTGAATGGCGCCGTGAACCAGAGCTCCCGCAGCATCACGCGAGCCCCCGAGGCGGGTACACGATGTCGCCGCGCACGAGCAGGCTCGAGCCGAGTGACTCGACCCGCAGCGCGTCGAGGCGGAGCGCCTTTCCGAGCTCGGTCACGCCCACGTCACCGAGCGCCGGCGTCCCCGGGTTACCCAGCCAGAGCGGGGTGATCTCGACCTCGGCGTGCTGCGCCAACCCGGCGTGCAAGAACGACGTCAACACTTTGCCGCCGCCCTCCACCAGCAACCGCTTCACGCCGCGCTCGGCCAAGGTTTCGAGGGCCTCGTTGAGCTCGACGCGCCCGTTCACGTCCGACGACGTCAGACTCACGGCCGCCCCTGCGGCTTCGAGCGCGCGCTGGCGCGAGGGCGACGCGCGGCCGGCGCAGCCGAAGACCAGGATGGGACCGGCGCTGGCGTCGGGCGACAGCAGGCGGGCGTCGAGCGGTATCCGTAGGTCGGAGTCGAGCACGACGCGTAGCGGCTGCGAGCCCTCACCGGCGCGCGCGGTCAGCAACGGATCGTCGTGCAGCAACGTCTCGATGCCAACCAGCACCGCGTCGTGGCGGCGGCGCGCGGCGTGCGCGGAAGCGATGCCGGCTTCGCTGCTCAACACCGCGCGCTCACGGCCCTTGCCGAGGCCGATCCGGCCGTCGAGCGACTGCGCAAAATGAAGCGTGACGACCGGTCGCGCCACGCGCCTACTCGCTTGCTTTCCGCGAAAAGCCGGTCCCTGCCATGGCCTCCGGGGTCTACTACCGGTGCTGCTCGACTCCAAGCCCGCCGCGCCGATTGGCAGTGGCGCTCTTTCGCGACCCGTGCGAGAGCCCAGGCATGGCCAGCGTGCGGCTCGTCGTCAGGACCACCAAGAAACTCGCGCCGCTCGTCAGCGAGGCTCTGTTTCTGGCCGGCGCGCAGGGGCTCGAAGAACGACCTGGCCGGCGCGCGACGCTCGTGACCTATGGCGAGACCCGCCAGGCCGTTTCTGCCATCTGGCAGCGCGCCGAGCGGGTCCTCGCGGCGGCGCTGCCCGCACAGCAGCTGCCGGAGGTCGAGCTCGAGGTCGATGAGCAAGAAGCCTGGCGGCACGGCTGGATCGAGCATCTCAAACCCGTCGCGCTCACGAGGCGGCTCGTGCTCGCGCCGACCACGGCGGAGCCACCGGCGTTGGGCGCTCGTCGCACGCTGATCCGGTACGAGCCGGCGCTCGCGTTCGGCGACGGAGATCATCCGACGACCCGGCTCGCCTCGCGTGCGATCGAGGCGCACTACCGTCGAGCCCCCGGCGGAGCCTTGCTGGACATCGGTGCCGGCACGGGCGTGCTCTCGTTCGTGGCCTTAGCCAGCGGCGCAGGGCGCGCCGTCGGCACCGACGTCGATCCAGAGGCCCTGCGCGCCGCTCGCCAGAACGCGGCGCTCAACGGCCTATCGAAGCGCGCCCGCTTCCTTCATTCCAGCGAGAGCGTGCGAGGCACCTTCGATCTGGTCGTGATCAACATCGAGCTACGACCGCTGCTCGAGGTGCTAGCGGCTTTGCCGCGCGCCGCGCGCCGCGCGCCGCAGCTGCTCGTCACCGGTTTTCTGGCCTCTCAGATCGCAGAGGTCAGGCGCGCCGTCGAGCAGGCCGGCTTCACGCCGCGTCGGCGCCGCGCCGAGGCCGACTGGCGGCTGCTGCTCGCCGAGCATCCATGACCAAGCTGTTAGCGGCGCCCAACGCCTTCAAGGGCAGCCTTTCGCCGTTCGCGGCCGCGGCCGCCATCGCCGTCGGTGCCCGACGCGCCGTCCCGGCCATCGAGGTCGTGGAGCTCGGCATCGCCGACGGTGGAGACGGCACCGCCGAGGTCCTGTGCCGCGCGCGCGGCGGCTGCTTTCGGGAGGCGCCGGCGAGCGACGCGCTCGGTCGCACCATCACGGCGCGCTACGGCCTGCTCGAAGACGGCACCGCCCTCGTCGACGTCGCGAGCGCTTCCGGCTTGGCGCGGCTCGGGCCGAGCGAGCGTGACGCTCTGGTGGCGACCAGTTACGGCACCGGCGAGCTGCTGAGCGCGGCCCTAGCGGCGGGGGCCGAGCGCATCGTGCTCGGCGTGGGCGGCAGCGCCAGCGTCGACGGCGGAGCGGGGCTGCTACGAGCGCTCGGCGTGCGTTTCCTCGATCGCGATGGCCGCGAGCTCGGGCGTGGCGGCGCCGAGCTCGCACGGCTCGAGCGCATCGACGACAGCGGCCTTTCGGAGCGAGCGCGCCGCGTGCCGATCGAGCTAGCGTGCGACGTCGACAGCCCCCTGCTCGGCGAGCACGGCGCAGCGCAGCTGTTCGGGCCGCAGAAAGGCGCCTCACCAGCCGCTGTCGCCCAGCTAGAGGCCAGCCTCGCGCATTTCGCGGCCGTGATCGCCCGCGCCGCCGGCGCCGACGTCACGCGCCTTGCCGGCGGCGGCGCCGCCGGCGGTTTGGCGGCAGGCCTGCACGGCGTGCTCGGCGCGCGGCTATCGCCCGGTATCGAGCTGGTGCTCGACATCGTCGGCTTCGATCGGGCGCTCCGCGGCGCCCAGCTGTGCATCACCGGTGAAGGTCGCCTGGATCGTCAGAGCCTCCGCAACAAGGGCCCGCTCGGGGTGGCCCGACGCGCGGCGGCGCAGGGCGTTGCCGTGGTGGCGCTGGTGGGTCAGGTGAGCGCAGACGTGACCGCCGGCGATTTTCCGGAGCTCACCTGCATTTCCGCGATTTGCTCCGATACGATCGCGCTCGAGACGGCCATCGGCGAGGCGCAGCCCCTGCTCGAGGCGGCGGCGGAGCGCGCCGTCCGCGCGTGCTTCAACCCTGACGGGACGCCGCGAGCGCCGAGCGAGTAGCGCCCGCGCGCTGCCAGTACAGCTCCGCCAGCGCTCGACACTCGGGCCCGCAAATCGTGGCCGCGTGCTCCGACCATTCGAGGTACTCGAGCTTGCGCTCCTCGGACCAGTTCGGGGGCAAGAGCTTGATATTGCTGGTCAGGTCCGCAAGCTTCACGACTTTGACGTGGGCCTCCATTTGCGGCAGCTCCTCGAGGGCGATCTCACGACGACGCCGGCGGGGCAGCGACTTGTCGTCCGACAACGCCTGCACGAAGCGGCAAACGCGCGCGCCGAAGCGCTCGGAGACCTCGCTCGAGGTGGTGGGCGTATCTTCGAGCACGTCGTGGAGCACGGCCGCGATCAGCACCTCGACGTCGTCGACCTCCGCCACCGTCGCGAGCAGCGTCGCCACTTCGATCAGGTGGTTGACGTAGGGCGCGGCGTCCGGACCTTTGCGCCGCTGCGCGCTGTGTCGCTGGGCTGCAAAGTCCAGCGCGTCCAGAAGGCGAGGAATAGCCACCTTTGCCGGACAATAATCCATGGGCCGGGGCGCCGCGAGCACAACCGCCTCGCGCTCCACCCCGAATGGGTCGGAACAGCCCGAGTGTAACGCGGAGGCTTCGCGCGCGTTCCCGGGCCGTGGCGCTGGCGATCGCGGCCCCTGAGCGGCGCGCCCTCGGCGCGCGTCTACCCCACGAAATTGCCAGAAATCGCGCGGCGGCGGCCGTGCAGGGCCTTGCCGATTCGGTGCTGTCCGTGCGACACCGAAAGTCGTGAAACCTGCCGAAGCACGACCTGAAGACCGCGCCCTGCAAGACGACATGCGATGGCTGGCGAGCCTGCTCGGCAGGGTCATTCAGCGCCTGCAGGGCGACGCCGTGTTTCGCGCCGTCGAGGACCTGCGCGTGGCGTGCCGCGCCCGGCGCCGCGGCGATCCGACGGCGCCGTCGCTGCGCGATCTGCTGTCGAAGGTCGACGCGCTGCCGTTCGAGATCGCGGCCCCGACCGCGCGCGCGTTCACGGTGTTCTTCTTCTTGATCAACACGGCGGAGCAGGTCCACCGCGTTCGACGCCGGCAGAGCTACGCCACCGCCGAGGGCACGTCTCCGCACGCGGCTCAGCCGGCCAGCGCGCTGTGGGCGTTCCAAGAGCTGAAGAAACGCGGCAAGAGCGCGGAGCAGGTGCGCAAGTACATCGCCGATCTCGAGGTCCGTCCGGTGCTGACCGCGCACCCGACCGAAGCGACACGCCGCACGCTGCTGGAGCTGCAAGCCCGCCTCGCGGACGCGCTGATCAGTCGCGAACGCGCCTCCGCCGGCGAGCTGCGCCGGCTCGAAGAGCACGTCGAGGCCGAGATCGAGCTACTTTGGCTGACGGACGAGGTCCGGCGCAATCGACCGAGCGTGCTCGACGAAGTGAGCCAGGTCATCTGGTACCTGGAAGATCGCCTGCTCGACGCCTCCGCCGAGGTCGGCGAAGCCGCCAGCAACGCCTTCCGCGAAGTGTTCGGAGAAGAGCTGGGGGTGACGCTTCACGTGCCGCTCGGCAGCTGGGTGGCCGGCGATCGCGACGGCAACCCGTTCGTCACGCCGGAGATCACGCTGGCGGCCGCGCGCCGCAACGCGCACGCGATCTTGGGTCACTACGCCAAGAAGGTCGGCAGCTTGATCAACCGCTTGTCGATTTCGGACCGCATCGCTTCGCCGCCGCAGGCGTTGCTCGACTCTCTCGAGCGCGACAAACCGCTCTTGCCGCTGGCGTGGGAGAAGAACAAGCGCCGCAACGCCAACGAAAGCCTGCGCCTGAAGCTGACGTTCATGGTCGGGCGCCTCGAGGCGACGCGCCAAGAAGTCGCCTCGCGTGACGCCAATCGGCCCGAAAAGCTCGAGGGCGCCTACGCCAACGCCGAAGAGTTCATGGCCGACTTGAAGATCGTCGAGACGGCGGTGCGGGCGGGCGGCGCGGAGCACGCCGTGCGCAGCCTGGTGGCGCCGCTGGTCGCTCAGGTCGAGACGCTCGGCTTTGCCGGCTACTACCTCGACCTGCGCGACGACTCGGAAATGCACACGCGCACGGTGGACGCGATCACCACCAGCGTGGGCGTCGGCAAGCTCGACGAAGAGGGGCTGCGCCGCGAGCTGCTCGGCAAGCGTCCGTTGCTGTCACCGCACACGACGCTCGATGAAGAAGCCACCAAGGTCATCGACGTATTTCGCATCATGCGCCAGGTGCAAGACGAGTTCGGCGAGCGCGCCGCCGCGACGTACATCATCTCGATGTGCCGCCGTGGCGAAGACCTGCTGCGCGTGCTGCTGCTCGCCCGTGAGGTCGGCCTGTGCGATTTGACGGCCGACACGCCCGTCTCCCGGCTCGACGTCGCGCCGCTGTTCGAGACCCAGCAAGATCTGGCGAACGCGCCCAAGGTCCTGCGCGAGCTCGTCACGGATCCGGTCTACGCGCGGCAGCTCAAAGCGCGCGGCATGCACCAAGAGATCATGCTCGGCTACTCCGACTCGGCCAAAGACGTCGGCGTAGTGGCGGCGTCGTGGGAGCTTTATCGCTCGCAGGAGCTGCTGTCGGCGGTCGCGCGCGAGCACGGCGTCTCGCTCAGCCTGTTCCACGGTCGTGGCGGCACCGTCGGTCGCGGCGGCGGCTCGCCCGTGTATCGCGCGCTGACGGCGCTGCCTCCCCAAACTCTGTCAGGTAAGATCAAGATCACGGAGCAGGGCGAGATAATCTCCCAAAAGTTCGGTCTGCCCTCGATCGCGGAGCGCAGCCTCGAGGTGATGCTCACTGGGACGATCATGGCGCATTTCTCGGATTGGCGAGAAGGCCTGCCGAGCGGCACCGAAGAGCGCTTCCGCACCGCGATGGAGCAGCTGAGCGAGCAGTCGCGGCTCGCGTTCCGGCGCCTGGTGCACGATCAAACGGCGGTGTTCGATCTTTTCCTCACCGCCACCCCGGTGCGCGAGCTGACGCACGTACACTTCGGCTCACGCCCCGCGTATCGCGAGCGCGGAGCCGGCACCATGAAGGGCATCCGCGCGATTCCCTGGAACTTCGGTTGGACACAGATGCGGCTGATGGTCTCTGCCTGGCTCGGCGCGGGGGCGGCGCTCGAGAACATGATGAAGGAGCCGGGCGGCGAGGCGCTCCTGAAAGACATGGCCAAGTGCTGGCCCTTCTTCGGCGATTTGCTCGACAAGCTCGAGATGGTGTGCGCGAAAGCCGATCTCGAGATCGCCAAGATGTACGTACAAGAGCTCGGCGGCAACGCCGAGGTCACCGCGGAAATCGAGCGCGACTTTGGCCGGACCGTACGCACCCTGAACGCTATTCGCGGGCGCGACCTGCTCGCCGACCACCGCTTTTTGCAAGGCTCGCTGGGGCTTAGAAACCCCTACGTGGATCCGCTCAGTCTGCTTCAGGTCTCGCTGCTGAAGAAGAAGCGCACCCTTTCCGAAGATCATCCCGATCGCCCCTTGCTGGATCAGGCCCTCGGGACCACGTTGAACGGCATTGCGCAGGGTATGCGGAACACCGGCTAGAGGGCGCGGCCCTCGATTTTCGACGGGCAGCCGGCGACCAGCCCGGCCTCGCTCACAAACGCTTGAAATCACAACCATTCTTAACTCGGCCGCCGCGGGGGCGGGCGCATGACGCCCGGCTCTGGAGCGGCGGAAGGGCCAGACGTCGCTGCCGCCGTCGAGCTGGTGGGCGACGGCCGCTACGTGGTGGTGGGGTCGCTCGGCGCCGGCTCCCAGGGCGAGACGCTCGACGCCGTCGACAAGCGCGAGGGCCGCCCCGTCGCGATCAAGCGCTTCACCCTCCGCGGCGCCAAGTCGTGGAAAGACGTGGAGCTGGCCGAGCGCGAAGCGACAGTGCTCTCGTCGATCAGTCACCCCGGCTTGCCGCGTTACATCGAGCACTTCGAGGAGAACGGCGCGCTCTACCTAGTGATGGAAAAAGTCGAAGGCGAGAGCCTTGCCGCCCGCCGCCGGCGCGGGCAAGCCCTCGACCAAGCGCAGGTCGCGCGCTTCTTGGACGACGCGGCCGAGTGCCTGCGCTACCTCCACGGCCACGCGCCGCCCATCGTGCACCGCGACATCAAGCCCGGCAACGTGATCCGGCGGCCTGACGGCTCGTACTGCCTCGTCGATTTCGGCTCCGTGCGCGATCGGTTGAAGCCGGAGGGTGGCAGTACCGTCGTCGGCACGTTCGGCTTCATGGCGCCGGAGCAGTTCCAGGGTCGCGCCGGCCCCGGCAGTGACGTCTACGCCGTCGGCGCCACCGCGCTCAGCCTGCTCACCGGGCGCGAGCCCGAAGACTTACCGCACAAAGGTCTGGGCATCGACGTCGAAGCGGCGCTACGCGGCCAGGTCGATCGCCGGCTGATCACCGCCCTTTCGCGGATGCTCGAGCCCGATCCCGACCAACGCGCGGCGACCGTCGACGAGGCGCTGCGCGGCGCTGGTCTGCGCGAGCAGCCGGCCCCTACGGCTGCCAGCGCCGCCGCTGCCAAGAGTGAGCGCCGGGCGCGCATCGAGGCCGAAGCCGCGCGCAGCCGGCGCGCTTGGGACGACATCGACGCCCACTACCAGAGCAAGGCCGAACGCCGGCGCGAGCGTGAAGCGCGCCGCCACGCCGAACGCGAACAGCGCCGCGCCCGCAAGGCGTCGGGCCACGCCGAGCGCCGCGCCCCCCGTCACGCTCGCGGCGGTCGGCACCGCCCCGGCCCGCCCGTGCCGCCCGGCCGCGTACTGGCCGCGGTGGTGCTGATCGCGCTGCACATCGCCGGCGTGGCGACGTTCGCGCTGTTTCAGGTGCTGCTGCCGCTGCTGTTCACCTTCCTCCCCAATCCGCGCCGGCGGCAGCGCATGCTCGAGATCGGCCGCGCCGGTCAACGCGGCCTCGAGCGCGCCCGCGAGCACGTCAAATACCAGTTCCTGGGCGGCCCGACGCCGAGCGATCTCGCCGCGATCTTCGAACGCTACGGCGAGCCGCGCCCGCGATCGACCGAGTCGCGCGTCGGTGAGCCGCCGCCACGAACGCGGGTCAGCGAGCCGCCGCCACGAGCGCGCGTCGCCATCGACGCCGAAGCCGAAGAGCTCGATCTCGAAGCGGACCCTGCCGACTCCAAGCAACGCCGCTAGCGTCCGATGGGCTGCCGAGCTGCCGCCTGCTTGCAGAAGCTCACGTGGCGTCTTCGGGCCGATCCACGCGATGAGCCGCGACGCGCGCGCACCGCGTCATCGACACCGCACGAGCCGCCCCGCTGGGCGGCGGCCGCACGCCCGAGACGGGGCCTACCCCCTCGATCGTTCAGTCGCCTTTGCGCTTGTCGTTCTTGTCGAGGTCGGGCACGACGCGCGCAACGCGCTGGCGGACGACGTCTTTGACGAGCGCCCACAAAGTTTCTTCGTCTTCGGTCTCCGCCATCAACCCGAGCGGCACGCGAAAGCCGCCCATGTCGGCGCGACCGCCGCCGTAGGGGCGCCCCTGGCTGTCGTCGCCGAAGGCATTTTGCATGAAGGCGGCCGGATCGACCGACGCACGGCGGGTGCGCAGGCTGCCGTCGATCCGATCTTCGACGATGCCGTAAACGACGACGGTGTCGATGTCTTCGCGGCGCAAGATGTAGTCGGCCGCCATCGGAATGGCGTCGCGGTTGGGGGCCGAAACACGCCCCACGCCCGCGATCGCGAAGTCGCGCACCACCTCGAGGTCGCGCAGAGCATAGCCGACAGCTTCCATCGCCTCCGCGGTCAGGGTGCGACGGCCGACGCGGCTCAGCGTCTCGGCGTCGGAGAACTGCTTGAGGTACGCGGCGGCGCGGAAGTCGTTGGGGGTCGCGAAAGCGAAGTCATCGGTGTCGGTCTGGATACCGAAGAACATGGCCGTCGCGACCACGCCGTCGTCGTTGCCGTTCGCGCTGAACGGGGCGAGCCCGCGCTCGCTGTACTCGGCGTAGATGGTGGCGGTCGCGCCGACGTCGTGACGAATGTCGACGAACGGCGCCTTGGGGATCGCGGCGGGCCGATGGTGATCGACGACCGTGAGCAGCTGCAGGCTCTCGGGCACCCGGATCGCTTGCTCGCTCTGGCTCGCGTCGACCAGCGAGATGTACCCGTAGGTCTGCAGCTCCTCGGAGTCGGTGACCTTCACCATCGGCACGTTGAGCAGCTTCACCATCGCGCGATTTTCAGCGCGCGATATCGGCAGCACGTGGGCGATGGTGGCTGACACCCCGAGTCGTTCGCACAGGCGCTTGTGCGCGAGCGCGCTGCCGATGCTGTCGGGATCGGGATGGCCCCCGAGCAGGATGACGTGGGGTTTATCGGTCGCGCCTGCGAGCACGCGCTCGAGATCCTGCCACTTATCGGCGTGACCCATGGCTCTTTGCTGCCTGTGGCATTGAAGAGGCTTTGTATACACCAGTGGCGGCCGCGTGCCGGGAAAGCAGAATAACAGCCTATGATTTCGATAGGTTACGGTTTCGGTCGCAGGCCATGCCCGCCGTTCGTCAGAAATGCGTGGTCCGTCCGGCAACGCCTGTACACTCCCGCCCGTGACCTGCGTGCCCCGCGCGGCAGGCCTCGTTTTGGCCCTGGCCGCGTGCCAGGGCCAGCACGACGCCAGCCCGAGCTCGAGCCAAGCTAGCCTCAAGGCGGCGCCGATCGCGGCGTCGGCGAGCGCGGCACCGAGCGTTCGTGTGGCGAGCGCGGTTGCGCCGATAGTCGGCAGCGCCGAGACGACGCCGCGAGCGCCGTACGTGGCCGACCCCAAGCGCTATGCGTGGCTCGGCGACGAGCGCGAGCTCCCGAAGCCGGACGGCTCGCTGGAAGAGCGCTTCCCGGCGCCGCCCGGTTACAAGCGCGTCAGGGTCGAGCCAGGCAGCTTCGCGGAGTGGCTGCGTGGCTTGCCGATGGCGCCCGAGAACACTCCCGTCCAAAGCTTCGACGGCCGCGAAACCCTCACCGCCGACGACGACTACTTGGCAGGCGTCGTCGCCATCGACACCGGCTCCGCCGATCTGCAGCAGAGCTCGGACGTGATCATCCGCCTGCACGCCGAGTACCTCTGGGCGCGCGGCGACAAGGACGCGATCAGCTACGTCAGCGCGACGCGATTGAGCATGCCCTTCTCGCGTTGGGAGAAGGGACAACGGCTGATCCCCGACGGGCCCAACGTGTTCTGGGTGGTCAAGGGCAAGCCAAGCGAGGTCGATCACGCGGAGTTTCGCCGCTACCTCGACGCCGTCTTCAACTGGGCCAACAGCACTTCAGTTGCGGCGCGATCGCAACCGGTGGCTTCTGCCGAAGACCTGCAGGTCGGCGACTTCTTTTTACAGAGCCAAGAGCCGAGCCACGTGGCGGTCGTGCTCGACGTCGCCGAAAAATCTAGCGGCGAGCGCGTCGCGCTTCTCGGCCAGGCGCGCAGCCCGGCCGAGAGCGTCCACGTCGTGAGACCGGGCAAAGCCACGCCGTGGTTCAGCGTGCGTCCACCGGTGCCGATCCTCACGCCGCACTCCAAGGCGCTCAAGTGGAGCGATCTGCGGCGCATGACCGCACCCAGTCCGCCGACCGAGACGGAAAAGTAGCGCCGGTCGATCTTCGGTGCGCGAGTCGATTGGGGGCCAGAGCAGCGGATTGGGGGCGACAGTGGGCACGACTTTCGAGTCACGCCTAAAAGACCCGTAGAAATCGGTCTCGTGCTGCCTCGTACGCTGCGTCCGCGGGTACGACTGCCATGTCTGGATTCGGTTCCAGTATTCATCGATCTGTTTACTAAAAGACTCTTAATAACGGCCCAGGACCTATGGGACCAGTTCCAGAAATCGACCCGATCGGCTGGACAGACCGAAACCCGTCACGCATAGTCCCGATCGCCGTCTGGCACTTGGAGGACTCCGCATATGTCGATTAAGGCTTCTCGTTTTCACGGAATTGGTCTGGCCCTGCTGGCCGCGGGCGCGTTCGCAGCCTGCAGCAGCGATCCGGATCCGGGCACCGGCGGCACGGCGGGCACCCCCGGCGCGAGCGGCAGCACCGGCACGGCGGGTACGGGCGGCACGGCGGGTAGCGGCACGGCCGGCACGGCCACGACCGCCGGTACCGCTGCCGGCGGCGCCGGCACCGCCGGCAGCGGTACCGGCGGTAGCGGCGGCGGAGGCTCGGCCAACGCGTGCAAGGGCACCAAGCCGACCTCGAACGTGATCAGCTCGTTCGGTGACCTGGTCGCCGGCACCTCCGGCCAGCTGACGTTCATGGCCGGCATCCCGGGCGGCAGCTTCACCTACCCGACCACGGCCATCACGGCGGCCGACAGCGGCATGGCCCTGAACATCAAGGGCAACGTCGGCACGTACAGCGGCTTCGGCATCTACCTGAACGACTGCGCGGACATGTCGCTCTACACGGGCGTCTCTTTCCACATCAAGGGCAACGCGGGCGGGAGCGGCACGCTCAACTTCCGCGTTCAGCTCAACTCCGACACGCCGGTCGACAACGCGAACAAGAAGGGCACCTGCGTAGCCACCGATCCGATGGACACGTACGCGAGCTGCCACCACCCCGCCATCGACATCACCGGCATCACGGCCGATGGCAAGACGGTCATGGTCAACTTCACCGACCTGACCGGCGGCAAGCCGACCGTCGCCGTCGATCCGAAGGAGATCGTCGGCTTCGAGTGGGCGTTCACCTACCCTGACGTGAGCGCGGGCGGCACCGGCGGCGGCGGCTCCGGCGGCGCGACGGGCGGCTCCGGCGGCGCGACGGGCGGCTCCGGCGGCGCAGCCGCTGGCAGTGGCGGAACCGGTGGCGCTGCCGGCGGTACGTCGGCCGGAACCGGCGGCACGACCGGCGGCTCAGCCTCGGGCTACCCGATCGACTTGACGATCGACGACTTCATGCTGCTCGGTGGCCCCGCTGGCGGCGGCTCCGGTGGCTCGGGCGGCGCAGCGGGCGGCTCGGGTGGCGCAGCGGCCGGCTCCGGCGGCGCAGCGGCCGGCTCCGGCGGCACGGGTGGCGCAGCGGCCGGCTCGGGTGGCGCAGCGGCCGGCTCCGGCGGCTCCGGCGGCAATCCGTAATCGGACCGGCCCATAGCGTAGCGCGGGCGAGGGCCTTGGTGCCCTTGCCCGCTTGCCTACGCCGAGTCGCGCGCGGAAGATGCGCGACATGGTTACCCGGCTCTATCTGATTCGGCACGGAGCGACGACGCTCAGCGCCGAGGACCGCTTCGCCGGCGCCGTCGACGTCCCGCTTTCGGACGAAGGCCGGGCGCAGGCGCGTAGCCTCGGCGAGCGTTTGGCCAGTACCAAGCTCACCGCGCTGTACGCCAGCCCTCTTTCGCGGACGCTCGAGACGGCGCGCCTGGTCGGTGAGCGGCAGGGCCTCGAACCCCGACTCGACGCCGGTTTACGCGAGATCGCGCACGGCCACTGGGAAGGGCTGCGACGAAAAGACGTCGAGCAAAAATTCGCGGCCGAATACGAAGCTTGGGAAGAAGATCCGTTCACTTTCGCGCCGCCGGACGGCGAGACGGGGCTTTCGGTGATGGCCCGCGCGCTGCCCGTCGTCCGCGCGATCGTGACGCGGCACCCCGGCGAGAACGTGGCCGTGGTCTCCCACAAGGCTACGATCCGGCTGCTGCTCGCGAGCCTGCTCGGATTCGACGCTCGCGGTTACCGCGATCGGCTCGATCAGGCCCCCGCGTGCCTGAACATCGTCGATTTCAAGGACCCGGTGCGAGCCCGGCTCATGCTCTACAACGACACCTCACACTACGCGTCGGAGGCGCGGCGCGCGGCCGGTCAGCTCTCCAAGTGGTGGGATCCGGCGCCTTAGGCGCGGCTCCGGCGCGGACGGCGCACGGCGCGTACCTTGCCGCTCGGGCCGCCGCCGCAAAAGAAGCGTTCACCGCCGTCGCTCTCCAGACCCGACACGTTGGCGCCGCGCGGCATCTCGAGCCGCTCCAGCACCGCGCCGCTGTCGGGGTCGACGCGACGCAGCTCGCTGTCCTCGGCTTCCCAGGTTGCGTGCCACAGCTCGCCGTCGACCCAGCTCACTCCCGTCACGAACCGGTCGGACTCGATGGTGCGCACGATGTCGCCTGTCGCCGGATCGATGCAATAGATCTTGCGGTCGCGGTGCTGACCGACCCACAGCGTTCCTTCGGCCCAGGCCATACCGGAGTCGCCGCCATTGCCGGGAGCGGGGATGGTTCCGAGCAGCTTGCCACTCTTCGCATCGACCTTCTGAATGACCTTTCCCGTCAGTTGGTAGAAGTGCTTGCCATCGAAGGCGGTGCCGGCGTCGGCGGCGACGGTCAACCGCTCACCCGGCTCGCCGCTTTCGGGATCGAAGGCTTGCAGGTGCGTGCCGGCGGCGACCCACGCCCGGCGGCCGTCGTAGGTGACGCCAGCGACCTTCTCCACCCCGGGAAATGGCCCATATTCACGCAGAATTTCCGCGGGGCGGGCGACAGTCTTGGATGCGTTCGACATGCGGTAGAGCTAACCCAAACTGCCGGGCGCGACGAGTAACAAGGTCGTCGCGAAACCGGCGGTAGGCGTCGCGATCCAGCGCTGCGCGGGGCCGCGCCCGGAGGCTCGGACCCGACCGTCCGCGGTCAGCCCCGCGAGCGCGCGCTGCACCGCGCGCTGACTCTTGCCGATCGCAGCCGCGAGCGCCGAAGTGGACCACGCTTCACCGCCCCGCAACAGCGCGAGCAGCGCGCTCGCTTCGCCCGCCGCGGGCGGCAGCAACGACGCGACTTCGCCGGCGTCGAGCGGCGCCAGCGCGAAGCCCGAAGGTGTGGCCTCGAGCCGCGCGAGGCTCCTCACCAACTTGCGCAGGCGCCCGACCTCGACCCGCAGCCGTACGCGATGTGATTCGTTGACGCGCCGCGCCCCGAACACTCGTGAGATGAGCTGCTCGCGCGGTACGCCTTCGCGCCCCGCTTCGGCGAGCGCTACGAGCAGCTCGAGCAACAGCGGACGACGAATCAGCGAGACGGTGCGCGCGCCGCAGCGAGCTTCGCGCCGACAGGCATCGACAACCAGCGCTCCGGAAGCAAACAACGGCTCGAGCTCGCGGAGCTGTAGCAACCGCGACTCGCCCGCCTGCCGCAGGCGCGCCACCGGCGCCGCGAGCTGCTGCTCGGCGCGCTCGACCTCGGCGAGCAAGGCGGGAATCCGCGCGCCGACGGCGGCGGTGCGGGCTCGCGCCAGCGCTGTTTGCGCCGTCCGAGCGTCCGCGCGCCGCATGGCCAGATCGCCTTCGATCAAGGCAGCTAACGCCGCGAGCCGGTGGGGCGCGGCCGACAACACGAGTCGGCGCAGCTCGCGCACGGCGGCGTCAGCCCGGCCGAGCAGCGCGAGCCGCCGCACCTGCACCAGCCGGCCGAGCGCGGCGTTGGCGGCGTCGCCGGTGCGGAACAACAGCTCGATCGCCTGCTCGAGCTCGTCCGACGCGCCGCCCACCTCCCGCAGCGCGAGCGTGACCTCCGCTTCGGCCACCCGCACCCGGGCGCGTGCTACCGGCTCGGTAGCGCCGAACGCGGCCGCGGCACGCTTGAGCAACTGACGCGCGCGCCCGAGCTCGCCGAGCTGGGCCATCGCGATGCCCCGGAGCGCCAGCGCTGGTGCGTCTCCGCGCAACGCCACGAGCTTCAGCGCCGACAGCGGATCACCGCTCGAGAGCGAGCGCGCGGCGGTGCTCAACGCGGAATCCATCGCCCTTCTTGCCGGCGCTCCCTCGACGCCCCGAGCACACTCAAAGCCGGTCGGACCGTCATCTGCAGAGCCGGCCAAGGTTACCTGGAAAATGATTGATGAAGCATCACGCCCGGTTGTGAAGCCCGCACGCTAGCTGCCGCGTCAGCGCAATTTTCTTCCTTGACTGTTCTTGTGCGCGGCCGGAAGCTTCGACTGCTGGAGCGTCTGAAAGCTCGCTTTTAGCGATCAGATCACTCGAGCGAGGAGGAAACATGGACAAGCTCGCCAAACGAGCTGGTGTCGCGATGCTGGTCGTCGTCGCGGCAGCAGGCTCAGCGTTCGCTATGGGATTGGCTCGATTCGCCAGCTCCGTCGAAACGGAGCGGGTCGCCGGCACCCCGCACCTGCAGGCGTTTCGAGCGCCCCCCCCCCCCCCCCCCCCCCCCCCCCCCCCCGCCCCCCGGAAAATGGAGGGAAAACCACTTCCCCTCCCCCGTCTCCGCCCCCCACCCCCCCATCCCCCCGCGCGCCCCCCCCCCCCCCCCCCCCCCCCCCCCCCCCCCCCCGCCCCACCCTCTCGCGCCGGCGGGCCCGCGCTCCGAGCGGCGCACCCCATCGACCGCGCGGCCCACAGCAAGGTAACCCCTGGACCCAGCCCCACCTTGAGCGCCCATTTGAG
>Ga0164241_10001109_pt1 | contig 36342 bp, 34 predicted proteins | sample OricomyardsoilBY_FD_108780 | JGI IMG/M metagenome (GOLD analysis project Ga0164241, IMG submission 108780) | Backyard soil microbial communities from Emeryville, California, USA - Original compost - Back yard soil (BY) | ecosystem: Environmental > Terrestrial > Soil > Unclassified | place: USA... | reverse complement strand
TGGGTTGGATGGTGCCGACCTCGTTGTTCGCGAGCATCACGGAAACCAAGATCGTCTTGTCAGTGATGGCGGCTTCGATATCCGCGGGGTTCACCAGACCATCATGGCCCGCGCTCACGTAGGTGACCGAGTAACCCTCTTTCTCGAGGCGCTTGCACGAATCGAGCACGGCCTTGTGCTCGATGGTCGTGGTAATGATGTGGTTGCCCTTGCTCTTGTAGTACTCGGCGACGCCTTTGATGGCCAGGTTGTCGCTCTCGGTAGCACCCGAGGTGAACACGATCTCCTTGCCGGATTCAGCGCCGATATAATCGGCGATCGTGTCACGCGCGTCTTCCACCGCGGCTTCGGCATGCCAGCCGTAGGCGTGGGTGCGACTGGCCGCGTTCCCGAAATCTTGCGTAAAATACGGCAACATCGCTTCGAGCACGCGCTTGTCGAGCGGCGTCGTTGCGTGGTTGTCCATGTAGATCGGAAACTTGAGTGCCATGTTCTGCGATTCCTTCAATTCACGCGGCTGCCGGCGACCAGCTCCGGAGGATTGGGCTGTTCGGCGTGGTGCGCGCAGGACGTGCACGAATGAACCGAGGAAACCTCGGACTCGCACACATTGTGACAGGTAGAGAGAAACTCGAGGCTAGCCACGAGCTCCGATTCGAGCGCTTTCAGCTCCGCGAGCTTGCTGCGCGTTTCGACCAGCTTGGCGAGGTAAACCTCTTGCAGGCGGATGGCCGCGAACTTGGCGGAGGCGGCGTCATTCTGTCCGCGCACCAAGGCTTGGATGTCCGACAAAGACAGCCCCAAGTTCTGCAACTTGATGATCCACCGCACGCGCACGAGCGCGTCTTGCGCGAACAACCGATAGCGTCCCTTGGAGCGCTCGTGTGCCCGCACCAAGCCGAGCTCTTCATAGAGATGAATCGCTCGAACGGTCTTGCCCACGGCTTTGGCGAGATCACCCACGAGCAGCAGCTCCCCCTCGTCCGCGCTGGCGCTATTCACGCACGAAGCGGCTGGACTCACCGGGCGCGACGAAGCGTCCGGGGAGGAACCCGGCGCGACGACGGCGAGGTGGCGATGGGAGTTACGGTCGCTCATGGACTACATTGTAACCCTAACCCTAACGTATGCGTCAGGGTTAACTTGTTCGCCTGATATAGTGAGCCGTCACGCTTCTGTCAATCACCGAATAACTCTAATAAAATCCGACTATTGACGCCCAAGTTCGGCGTTAAGTCGGAGTAACCGCAAAAACTCGCCGGCCGCGCGTGGCGTCGGTAGGCTCGTTGACCGGCGCCGGATGAGCCACAAGTCCCGGCGCGGCGTCGGGTCCTTGAGCCGGACAGCCACCAGGCCATCCGGGCCCGAGCCCGTGGGCCGGAGGTAGCCCGCGGGAAGGATAGTGAGGGCCAGCCCTGCTCGGACGACCTCACAGAGTGCCTCCGCCGAGGACAGCGTGAGCGCGACCTTCGGCACGAATCCCGCCGCGTGACACGCCTCATGAATGATCTCGCCGGTAAATGTCGCCGCGGGTACGAGCACCAGCGGACGAGCCGCGAGCGTCGCCAAGCGCACCGTCTTCCGACGCGCGAGGGGATCAGTGCGACGCACGAGAGCCACGAGCTCCTCGCGACGAAGGAGCTCGCGATCGACGTCGCGCAACGCGAAGCTCGGGGCGCCTGCAACGAAACCGAGGTCCGCCTGACCGCTCGCCACCGCGCGCGCGATCTTCTCCGCGGCGAGCATCCGCACCGACAGGTCGACGTTGGGGTAAGCACTCACGAAGGCCGACAAGGCTCGGGGCAAGAGACTCACGCACACGCTCTGAACAGCGCACAGCCGCAGCTGTCCGCGCGCGCCTCGAGTCACTTCCGCCAAATCATCGTGCACGGCGCCGAGCGCAGCCAATGCCTGCCGAGCGCGCTCCGCGAGGCGCTGTCCGGATTCCGTCACGCGCATTGGTGCACGGGCGCCGCGCTCCAAGACACGCACCCCGAGCTCTGCCTCGAGCCGTGACAGCGCGTGGGAAATCGTCGGTTGCGCGGCGTGCATCTGGCGGGCCGCGGCGGTCACACTCCCGCTGTCGACGCAGGCCAGAAAGTACGAGAGGTCACGGAGCTCCATGCCGACTCATTCTTTCAGAGAATGATAATCATTGATATGTATCATTGGTCAGAATGCGCCGCACCTGTCAGGTTGCAGCGCATGAACAGCCCCTGGAACCCAGTCCTGTACGACGATCGCGCGGCCTTCGTTTCGGACCTGGCCTCGGATCTCGTGCTCTGGCTACGCCCCCATGAAGGCGAAAAGATCTTGGACCTCGGTTGTGGCACCGGCACCCTCACCGCGCAGATCGCTCGCCGAGGCGCGCGTGTCACGGGCGTGGATCGCTCGCCACAGATGATCGAGAGCGCTCGCGAAAAGTACGCAGGCCTGGCGTTCGACGTCGTCGATGGCCAAGAGCTGAACTATACTGCCGAGTTCGACGCCGTGTTTTCGAACGCAGCGCTGCACTGGATGCCACGCGCCGCAGACGTGCTCTGCGGCGTCGAACGCGCGCTCGTTCCAGGCGGGCGCTTCGTGGCCGAGTTCGGCGGCGCGGGCTGCGTACAAACGGTGGTCAGTGCAGTCGCTGATATCTTGCGCGAGTGGGGCATCGATCCCGCGCCGTACCTCGTATGGTTCTTTCCAAGTCCAGGCCGCTATGCCGGGCTGATCGAAGCAAGCGGATTGACGGTACGCGAGCTGCGCTACTTCGAACGCCCCACGCCAATGCCAGGGGAAGCCGGCCTTGCCAGCTGGCTCGCGGTATTTCAAGCGCGCTTGATGCACGACTTGGGTGATCGCTGGACGGAGCTTTGTCGCCAGGCATCCGAGCACTGCCGCGACTCGCTGTTTCGCGATGGCCAATGGTGGCTCGACTACGTGCGCCTGCGCGTCGTCGCCACAAAGCCTCTGATTGTCGCGCGCTGAGATGCACGCAAAGGCGCGCGGCTTCCGGTCGCCAGCGTGCCGCGTAACGCCCCGGTGTACGGCTCGGAAACGTGCGCGAAATACCGCACGCGCTAGCAAGGAGCGTCATCCGAGGACGCCGTGACTCAATCTCTGACAGGCCTCCAAGTGATCTCCTTCGAGAGTCGCTTGAAGAGTGAAACCACGGCGCTACTCGAAAAGCATGGCGCCCGCGTGCTCGCCGCTCCTGCCCTGAGGGAGGCTCCCCTCAGCGAGATCCCGGAGGCGAAAGCCTTCGCCGAAGCCGTGTGTGAGGGGGCGATCGATGTGCTCGTGCTACTCACGGGCGTCGGCGCAACTCTCTTGCTCAGGGCCGCGTGCAATTACCGACCGCGTGCTGAACTGTCGCTCGCGCTCTCCAAGCTGACGCTCGTCTGTCGCGGCCCCAAACCAGCAAACGCGCTCAAACCGTTCGGTCTCCGGCCCACCTTCAACGTGCCCGAGCCCAACACCTGGCGTGAAGTAGTGCGAAAGCTAGACAGCGAGCGCGCGGTCGTCGGTAGGCGCATCTGGATCCAAGAGTATGGCAGCCGCAACGTGGAGCTTCTGCGCGCGCTCAGCGCCCGCGGCGCCGAAGTGCGTTGCATTCACGTCTATAGTTGGACGCTGCCTGACGACACCGCGCCGCTCAAAGCCGCAATCCTCAAGATCGTCCGCGTTCAAGCGCACGTCGCGATGTTCACCACTTCACTCCAAATCGAACACGTGCTCACCGTTGCACAAGAGCTCGGCATGGCACCCGCCGTACGACGCGCACTCAGCAACGACATCGTCGTGGCCTCGGTCGGTCCCATCACGAGCGAAGCGCTCGAACGCTATGGCATCACCACGGACATCATTCCGGGCCACCCCAAACTCGGGCACCTCATCCTCGCGGTCGCCCGCCGCGCCCGCCCCCTAGTCCTCGAAAAACGCGAGCCGCACCCGCCACTCGCGCTTTCCCCCGTCCGCGTCGGCAAGTGACCGCACCCGGGGTGAGGTCAGAAATTACCCACGCCGCACCCGGGGTGAGGTCAGAAATTACCCACGCCGCACCCGGGGTGAGGTCAGAAATTACCCAGCTGGGGTCGAGAAGCGTGACGTCAGATTGAGTAGCTCTGGACGAAGACTTTGGCGTCGACGACATCGACGGCTACGGGATCGCCCGGTTCGACCTTCAAAGCGTCGAGGTCACCTTTGGACATCAGGACCACGACGCTCTCGCCAGTGGGCAGCGAGACGTACACTTTGACGTAGCCGCCGACGCGCGTCAGGCGCTCGATTTTGCCCAAATCAATAGGGTTTTCGCCGTTGGGTCGGCGCACACGCATATTGTGCGGACGGACGAAAGCTTGGACCGGGGTGCCATCGCCAGCGCCCGCCGGCGCTCGAACGGATTGCGACCCAACCTTTGCTTCACCGTCGCTCACGCGGCTCTTGATAACGTTCGCGCCGCCCAAAAACGAAGCAACGAACTCGTCGGCGGGGTGATCGTAAAGGTCGTGAGGGCTCCCGGCTTGTGCGACCTTGCCTTGATTCAAGAGCACGACGCGTTGCGAGAGCTCGAGCGCTTCTTCTTGGTCGTGAGTAACCAAGATCGTGGTGATGCCGGTTTGCTCGTGCAAGCTGATCAGCCATTCGCGAAGTTCGAGGCGCACCTGAGTGTCGAGCGCGCCGAATGGCTCATCCAGCAAGAGCACCTTGGGTTCGATCGCCAATGCGCGAGCGAGCGCCACACGTTGCCGCTGACCGCCAGAAAGCTGCGACGGGAAGCGCGCGCCGTACTCCGGCAGCTGTACGAGCGAGAGCAGCTCGGCCACGCGCTTTTGCACCTGGGCCTTGGCCAACCCGCGGATCTTCATGCCGAACGCGATATTTTCCGCCACGCTCATGTGCTTGAACAGCGCGTAGCTCTGAAACACGAACCCGACGTTACGATGCTGCGGCGAGAGCGCAGTGACGTCCTTGCCATCGATGAAAACGCGCCCCTGGTCGGGCGTCTCTAGGCCACCGATCAAACGGAGCAGCGTCGACTTGCCCGAGCCAGAGGGTCCGAGCAGCGTGGTGATGGCCTTTGGCTGCGCTTCGAACGAGACGTTGCCCACTGCTGCGGCGTCGCTCGAATTGCCGAAACGCTTGACGATATTTTCGACGCGCACGGTCATTGCACGACTCCTTCGAAGCTCACCGTTGAACGCACCGGCACGAGCGCGCGAGCCGACGCGTCACGTTTTGCTTGGCGGCTGGACGCTGCCCACTCGACCACCTTTTTCACGATCAACGTGACGAGCGCCAACGCAGACAGTAGGGACGCCACGGCGAACGCGCCCACGAAGTTGTACTCGTTGTACAAGATCTCCACTTGAAGCGGCATCGTGTTGGTCAGGCCACGAACGTGACCGGAAACGACGCTTACGGCGCCGAATTCACCCATGGCGCGGGCATTGCACAGAATCACTCCGTACAGTAGGCCCCAGCGCACTTTGGGCAACGTGATGCGCCACAGAATCTGCAGACCGCTCGCGCCGAGCGTGAGCGCCGCCTCTTCTTCGTCGCTGCCTTGCGCTTGCATCACGGCGATCAGCTCGCGTGCGACCAACGGAAACGTCACGAAGGTCGTGGCCATGATGATCCCGGGGATCGCGAAAATGATCTTCACGTCGTGATCGGTGAGCCATGGGCCGAACCAACCGCGGGCACCAAATAACAAGACGAAGATCAAGCCCGAGATCACGGGAGAGACGCTGAACGGCAAGTCGACCACGGTGATCAACACGCTCTTGCCCCAAAAGTCGTATTTGGAGACGAGCCATGCCGCGGCAATGCCAAACACGACGTTGAGTGGCACAGCAACGCCCGCGGTCAGCAACGTGAGCCGAATCGCGTCGAGCGTTTCGTCTTGCGTCAGTGCGTCCCAGTAGGGCCCCGGCCCCTTGGAAAGCGCAGAAACGAACACCGTTGCAATCGGCGCCACCAAAAAAATGCCGAGAAAGGCCAAGGCGACCAGGATCAGAAGCACGCGCACCCAAAGGCTCTCACCGATTTGAGTATCGCGGCGCTGTGCGTTGCCAGCCCGCTGAGTAACGATGCCGCTCATGCTTCCGCCCTTCTCGCCCAGCGCTCGAGCAAGTTGATCAAGAGCAACATGCCGAACGAGGCCACGAGCATCACTGCGGCGATGGCCGTCGCGCCCGCGTAGTCGTATTGTTCGAGCTTGGTCACGATCAAGAGCGGCGTGATCTCGGTGCGCATGGGCATGTTGCCGGAGATGAACACCACCGACCCGTACTCACCGAGAGCCCGGGCGAAAGCCAGCGCAAATCCTGTCAAAGTAGCCGGCAACAACGCCGGAAAGATCACTCGGCGAAAGGTTTGAAAGCGCGTCGCTCCGAGCACCGCGGCCGCTTCTTCCACGTCCGGATCGATCTCTTCCAACACCGGTTGTACGGTGCGCACCACGAACGGAATGCCGATGAAGGTCAGAGCCATCGTCACTCCGAGCGGCGTGAAAGCCACTTTCAAGCCGAGTTTCGCCAGTGGCTCGCCGAGCACGCCATGCTCGGCATACACGGTAGTGAGCGCGATACCGGCCACCGCTGTGGGTAACGCAAACGGCAAATCCACCAGCGCGTCGACGATGCTGCGCCCAGGAAATCGGTAGCGCACCAAGACCCAAGCCACGAGCACTCCGAACACCGCGTTGAGCAACGAACCGACGAACGCCGATCCGAAGCTCAAGCGGTACGCAGCCAGCGCGCGGTCGTCGGTGACCTTGAGCCAGAACTCACTCAAGCCGAGAGAGCTCGCTTTGATCACCATCGCGGACAGCGGCAAGAGCACCAAAAGCCCCACGTAAAGGACGGTATAGCCGAGCGAGAGCCCGAAGCCCGGCAACACTCCGCGAGTCTTGAAGCGCATCGACCTAGCTCACTTCTTCGGCTGATAGATCTGGTCGAAGATCCCGCCGTCGTTGAAATGCGTCGGCTGCGCCTTGGACCAGCCACCGAAGAGCTCGTCGACGGTGAACAGCTTCACGTCCGGGAACTGAGCCTTGTATTTGGCCGCTGCCGCTGCGTCACGCGGGCGGAAGTGGTTTTTAGCGACGATTTCCTGACCTTCGGGCGTATACAGGAAGTTCAAGTAGGCCTCGGCCACCTCCCGAGTACCATGCTTGTCGGCGTTCTTGTCGACGACCGTAACGGGCGGCTCGGTCAACACGCTGACCGATGGCGCCACCAACTCCAAGCCGTCCTTGCCGAATTCGGCGACGCTCAGGATGGCCTCGTTCTCCCAGGTGATCAACACGTCACCGATCTTTCGTTCGACGAAGGTGGTGGTCGCGCCGCGCGCGCCAGAGTCCAGCACGGGCACGTTCTTGTACAATTTGCTCACGAACTCGCGCGCCTTGGCGTCATCGCCACCAGGCTGCTTGAGCGCGTAACCCCAAGCCGCGAGGTAGTTCCAACGCGCACCGCCGCTCGTCTTCGGACTCGGCGTGATCACCTGCACTCCGTCGCGAATCAGATCATTCCAATCCTTGATCTTCTTCGGGTTGCCCTTGCGCACCACGAACACGATGGTCGAGGTGTACGGAGCGCTATTTTGCGGCAGGCGCGTTTGCCAATTGTCCGGAATGAGCTTGCCTTTATCGGCCAAAATCGCGACGTCATAGCCTAACGCCAGAGTCACGACGTCCGCCTCCAACCCGTCGAGCACGGCGCGCGCCTGTTTGCCGCCGCCGCCGTGGGATTGATTTACCTTCACGTCTTGTCCGGTCTTGTCCTTCCAGTATTTGGCGAAGACCGTGTTGAACTCTTGGTACAGCTCGCGCGTGGGGTCATACGAAACGTTCAGCAGCGTGACCGGCGCCTTGCCCGGGGCTGTGGCCAATGCACCTGAATTCGAGCCAGCAGGCTCGGCGGTCGCAGCGTCCGACTTCTTGTTGCAGCCCGTGAGGCCGGCGCTGGCGGCGACGAGTAGTAGCGCTGCTCTCGCCAAAGAGAGGCCGAAGGCACGGCGTGGAGCGGCGGACTTGGATGCAGAGGATGAAAACTGGGTCATGGCAATTCTCGCGCAGGCACGTTCGATCGAACGCGCAAAGGGATGAGTGGACGATTCGAGTCTGTAGTCTTGTCGCGACCGATGTTCTTCACGAGGTCGGCCAAACTCATGGCCTCCAAGACGCGAAGGGCGGCATCACCCATGACGCCGAGCGCGGCGTGGGCGGCGCACTCCCCGGGGCCTGGACACTCTGCGCAACGCACCGGATGGTCCCAATTCAGGCAGGGAAACGGAAAAGCCGCCCCATCCAGGACACGGACCACCGAGGCGACTTTGATCTCACTGGCGGGCGCACGCAGAACATAACCCCCATGAGGTCCTCGACTACTCGTGAGCAGGCCGCTGCGGGTGAGTTGACGTAGGATGGTGTCCAGGAATCGACGCGGAATGCACTCATTTGCTGCGATTTCTGCGGCCAACAACGGCTGACCCTGGGCCGAATTTGCCAGCTGGGAGAGCGCCCGAAGCGCATACACCGTCTTGCGAGTCACCATAAGTCTACCAATGCGATAGATTTTATTCCTACAGTCATCGCCGGTGTCTGTCAAGCAACGAAGGCGTTTCTGTCTCGCGAAAGAGCGAAGCAACTGGCGAACGCTCGGCCAATGGGGCTAGAAGGACGACATGGCAGCAGCAAAAGCCCGCAAGAAAGTGGAACCTGAACCCCGAGCTCGGCCCCGCGTCGCGTCTGGCTCAGGAGACGAATTGGGCGCGGCCGAGGTCGCCCGGCGCGTGGCCGACGGGCTCAAGCGCTTCCGCAAAGCTCGCGGCTTGTCACTGGATGACCTAGCGGCAAAGAGCGGCGTGAGTCGCGCCGCGCTCTCCCAAATCGAAGGTACCCGGACGAACCCTACCCTTTCAGTGCTGTGGAAGGTGGCCGTAGGTCTGGATGTACCGTTCCACGAACTGCTCGGCACTTCGGAAGACAGCGGGGCCAAAGTGCTACGCGCCGGCGATACGCCGCCGCTCAAGAGCGGTGACGGCCGCATGGAGAGCCGTTTGCTGTCGCCTGGAGGCTCATCCCCCGACCTCGAAATCTACGAGCTTCGTTTCTTGCCCAAGGCCGTCCACCGCAGTGAGCCCCATGGCCGCGGAACGATGGAGACCTTGGTCGTAATGACCGGTGCGCTGCGCCTGCAGGTCCAAGACGCGGAGTACGAGCTGCTCCCAGGCGACACGATCTTCTTCAAAGCGGACGTTCCACACGTGTACGAGAACCGAGCTAGTCACGAAACCCGCTGTTTCAACGTGATTCGCTACGCTCGCGAGAGCTGATGGCGACGCCGGTCGACGAATCCGAGCCGACCGCGAACGAAGCCTCGTCTGAGCCGAACACCGTCGCAAGTAGACATCCACCGCCGCCGCCCGGTGCTGTGACAGTCCGGGCACCGAGCTCGCGATGAGGCGCGTGGGCGCTTCGATCTGAGCCGACCCGGACCAACGACGACAATGGTCTACCATTATAGACCGCGGTCTATCGAACGCTTACCAGGAAGCTGCGGAAAGATTGACCGCCTCGTGAATCGCGAATGACGGCCCAAACCCTCAAATCTCCAACAGTCCCCGGTGCGGACCAAACGCCAGCAGTGGTCGTCTGGTCGAACTCGTACTCGTCACGACCCGTCACGGCATCCTGAAAGTGTCCCGCGGTCGAGAACCATGACACGCGAATGGCTTCGTGACGCTGCTCGACGACGCGCGAGTCTGGGTTGAACCACGCGTAGTCTTCGGCCCCCGTGCAGCCCTTGGGACTCGTGCAATCGTCTGCGCAATTGCTCTTGTCTTCGCCAGCGCCACACACGCCATCGCCGCACACGGAGGTGTGCGGGCACGCTTGCCAAGAGGCTTGCAGATTCAGCACCTGGTTCGCGCTGACCGAGAGCACGTCAGGCTCATCGGGAATTGGCAACACCTCCCCTGAATCAGTCCGTGCTGACAATCGATCGATACGCGGGCTCTGGTTATTGCGATAGTTCGCGTTGAACTGGGCCGCTTGCTGCTGATCCAAGCCAGAAGGCGGGCAGAAGATCCGCACCGAACCCATACTGGTCACCGCTGAATCAAGGAGCGTCACGCTGACTGGCTGATAGAAACCACCGGTCGGATCTGGATCGACAGGGCGCCCCGCAGGCTCGCCGTTCATCGGCTCGGGCAAACTCGGCCCGAACAGACGGCAAGCATCCATCGGTAGCGCGGCGTCTACGGCAGTGCCGGTACCCAAATCCACGATGTCATTCTCTGCTTTTGCCGGCGCCTGAATGCACACCGGGTTCACGGGGCCGAGCTCCGTCAGCGGCTTGCGCGCGATACACATTCCCCAGCTCAGTTTGGACGTCGTTCCGCTCAGATCGGGATTCGCGATGAGGGCACTGAGCTGCACTTCTTTGCCCGGCGCAGCCTCGGCTGGTTCGGCTTGGATGGCGATGAGGGTCGGCTTGTCGATCAACGGCAAGTTGTCGTCGAACGTCGGGACACAAGCGTTTGCGCCCAATAGAGCGAGCGTGAGCGTCGATGAAAACTTCGCGCGCATGCTCAGAACTCCCACTTGACGCCCAGCACTGGCAAAATTGGCAAACCTTCGATGTAGCGACGCTCGGTGTAATCGGCGTTGTACGCGATTTCTTCGGGGTTAGTGCGATTGGTGATATTTTGCACGTCTAGATAGATCTCGAGCGAGCTACTCTGCAATTTGAAACGCTTGGCTACGCGCACGTCGAGCTCGAGAAACGCGGGAATGCGAATCGAATTCTTGTCACCGAGGATCGGTTGATAGGTCGCGGTGCGAGAATCGAAGTACGAAGCGACGACGGGCGTCCGCGGATAGCCGCTGGCGTAGCGACCGCGCACACCGATATCGAAGCCTTTTCCGAGATCGTAAGAAGCGAGCGCGGTCAGTACGTGCGTTTGGTCGAAGTCGAACAAGCGGTAGTAATCGCTGCCCGCGTCCTTGCGTTCGCTGCGCAACATCGTGTACGCGATCCAGCCGAAGAAGCCCTTGGTGAGCTCGTGGCGCAGCAGGAACTGCGCGCCGTAAGAGCGGCCCTCACCACCGTTCACCAAGGCCTGCGCAATCAGCGGCGAGCTCGACGGGTTTCTCACCACCAGATCGTCGGAGCTATTGTGAAACACCGTTGTCTCGAGGCTGATCTTGGTATTGAGCTGGAAAGCTCCGCCGAACAACAGATGCGTCGCTCGCGACGATTGCAATGTCGGGTTGCCGAACGAAGCCGACAAATCTTGAGCCTGAGCCGCTTGGCGGTAACGGCCGACCGCCGCCTTGAGCGTCACGCGCGACGACAGAGCGTAGTGAACGGCCAAGCGTGGCTGCAGCGCCGTATCCGAGGTGTACACGCCTTGCGGCGCAAAGACACCTTCCGTCGGAACGCGCTTGCTGACGCTCGTGAACTGCGGTTCGAGCCGCAGACCAGGGATGACGTGAAGCTTGTTCTCCAACAGCGAAAAATCCCCTTCCACGTACGGCGCAGCGCTGCCGTCGGCGGTCTGCCAGGTGTCGAGGTTGACCTGATCCGACGGAGGTTGGCCGAACGCACGCGCGTCACCTTCGCGCGGCGGCGCGGTCACCGAGCCCACGCGTCGAGCCGAGTGCGTCGAAGCTTCCAAATCGAGCCCGACCTCCACGGTAAGGAACGGCGCAACGCGACCGCGGTAGTTGGCCCGAAAACCATAGTCGTGCGAGTCGACCTCGAGCACGGTGGGCGTGCCGCCGAACCGGCCCGTGAGCGTCGAGCGATCCCAGCCAATCCAAGGCATGGCGCTCACTTTGCCGCCGCCGCCCGTTTCCGTCTCGTAGCGCAGGTAGATGCGCTGAAAGCTCAAGTGCTTGTTCTCTTCCTTGCGATACGCAGGGTCCGCGTTGCCCACGGTGCGCGAGACGTCGTCGGAAGAAATCATGCCGCCGAGTTCGACGAACGTTTGTTTTGCCGGTTGATACCGGACGCGCGCTTGCCCGTCGTAATACTTGGGGATTGGGAAGAACGCAGAGGTGTCTCGTGACGTCACCTCATTGAGTACGGCATCGAGATGGCTTCGTCGGCCCGCAATCGCGACAGCGACGTTTTTCGCGATTGGACCGGTGGCAGCGGCGGAGGCATCGATCAAGTCCACCCCTGCGCTACCGTGCAAGCGATCGCTCGCTGGATCACGAGTGTCGACTTTCACGAGGCCACCGAGACCTCGACCGTATTGAGCACCGTAACCTCCGGGAATGAGTTCAACCGAGCGCACGAAGTCCGAGTGAATGACCGAGCGAAACCCGCCAAAGTGATAGAGCAGCGGCACTCGCATGCCATCCACATAGACGCGCGTGTCCTCGGGCGCGGCGCCCCAAACCACGACCGCGCCCGAGCCCGCCGTCGCGCGGGCGACCCCCGGCAAGTTCTCGACGATTTTGAGCACGTCACCTGAAGTTCCCGCGACACGACGCGCTTGATCGGCGGCAACCTTGGTGGACACGACTTGCTTCGTCAGCGTCGGCGCGATGATCACGATTTCTAGGTCGTCGCTGTCGGCCGCCGAATCCGGGTCGGGTGAATTGAATTCGACCTGGTACGTGACGTCGACTTTCTTCCCCGCTTCGAAGTTTTCTTCACTTTGTAGTGCCTTCAAGTCGGCGCGTGACAGCGTCACGCGATGTTTTCCGGGCTCGACGCCGTCGAGCAGGAAACGACCGGCGGCATCGGTAACGACGGTCACACCGGTATCGAGCGCGATGCTCACCCCAGCCAGCGCCTCACCGGTTTGGTGATTTTTGACCAGACCGGCGAACTGCGCGGTCGTCGGCGCTTCCTCCTTGATCACGAAGTCATATCGATAATTGATGCGAATCGGCGAAGGTCGATTGTCGATCTCCGCCGGCTCGAACAGAAATTGCCGAATCGCGGCGACGGCAGCCGCGTCGAACGCCGGACCTGCTGATTCGATCACCTGCACCGCATCGACCGTGCCCGTCGCCGAAATAGCGATTTGCACCACGACCGAGGCCGCGCGACCCGAGACCTTTTCGGCGTCGGGGTACGGCGCTTCGAAGAACTTTGCGAGCTTGGGCGGGCGCGTCAAACGCGGTCGCGCGAGGTCGTCGCCGGTTTGTGGCGCAGTTTGCGCGAAGCTCGGGCGAGACGCGCCGAGCAAGGCGAAAGCCAAACAAGAAAAGAGAGCAATACGTCGCAACGGGATATCCGAAAGGAGAGGAGCAATGAAGGCCGACTCGAGGACAGCTCAAGTCGGGAGTTTGAAGCGCATCGAGATGGTGAAGGTGGCTTGAGTCGGTTTCCCGCAGCGCGATGCAGGCTCGAACGTGGCGCGTCTTGCTGCAGACAATGCGGCTTCGTCGAGCCCATGTCCGAGCCCAGAAATCAATTTCACGTCAATCACCTTGCCGCTCTCGTCGACCGTGAGCTGCACCCGCACTTTGCCTTCGATCGCCGCGGCTTGTGCGTCGTCCGTGTAGCCCGGCTGCGGGACGGAGATGGGCTTCGGTTTCGCTGCGGGCTCGTCACAACCATCACTGGGAAGCGCGGCTGCCACTGACGCAGCGGCTTTGCGCACGACTTTCTCGACACTGGGCTGACGCGCTGGACCGCCACCGCCGACCGGAAGCGCGATGCCAGTCCCATTCACGCCACCCGTGAGTGATACGCCAAAGTCCGGCAAGCCATCGAATGCAGCAGAGGCGTTCGTGGGCTTGGGCGGTGTCGCGGTCTCCACGGGTGCGGGTGCGGGTGCGGGTGCTGCGCGGCGCGCCAGTGCGCGAGCGGGCGGCATTTTTTCGGGCGGAGTTGGCTCGGCCTTGGTTGGCTCGGATGGCTTCTTCTTTTTCTGGGTTTCAGCGTAAGAAATAGCCGTACTTGCTCGAGACTTCTTGATCTCGATGCTGGCCACGCCGACGCCCAACGCGCCGTGCACGGCTAGACTCAGCACCAAGAGTCCGGATCGACGCGCCACGGTTATTTCTTCTCGACGTTGATCGCGAACTTGGTGATGCCCTCGACCTTCGCCAGGTCGATCACTCCAACCACCTTGCCGTGATGTGCATCCTCATCTGCGGTAATGACGAGATTCACGTCCTTGGTGGCGGCGAGAGCGCCTCGGAACTCCGTGGCGAGACCGTCGCGCGTGATCGGTTTGTCGTTGTAGTAGTAGTTACCCTCTTTCGTTACGGTAACTACGTATGTCTTGGACACCGTATCATCCGACGAGGCAGTCTTGGGCAACTCGACCTTGAGGCTCTGCGACACGATATATGTCGCGGACACCATCATGATGATGAGCAGCACCAGCACCACGTCCACCATCGGAGTGACGTTGATACCGACGATTCCGCCGCGGCCTCCACGGCCCTGAGTCACGCCCGCCATTGCTTACTCCGTTGCTCCAGCGAGTTTCACGCCCGAACCGAGCACGTCTTGCTCACCGCCAAACAGCTCATCGCGCGTTTGAGGCTCAATTTCTGTCGCAGAAACGAGGCCTTGTTCGCGATCGGCCGTGCGCACGTACGCTGTGAGCAGTTTAGTCAACGACAGACTCTGAGACTCGATCTCCCCGATGCGCTTTTGGATCGCGTTGTACGCGACCACGGCAGGCAGCGCGACGAACAGACCGACACCAGTCGCAACCAGAGCTTCCGAGATACCCGACATCACACCGCCCATGGCCTGTGTATTCTGTCCCGCGCTTCCGAGCGCGTGGAAGGAGATGATCACGCCCAACACCGTACCGAGCAACCCGACGAAGGGGGCGTTGTTCCCCAACGTGCCCAGCAAATTCATGCCGCGCTCGAGTTCGGCCTTCACGCGCGCGAGCTCCGACTCCACGGCGTCGGTAACGGCGCCTGCGCCACCGTTCGCCCAACGCAAGCCCTCGAGCGCAACGCGAGCCTCGATGGCATTGCTATTGCTGAGCAGCTTGTCCAGGCCGGGCAAGTCGTTGTCGTGCAGGAATCTGCGCACGTCCTTGCGTAGTACTTCGAAGTCGACGCGATGGCGCCTAAAGAAGAGGTAGCGCTCGAACATCGCGGAAAACGAGACGACGGACAGAAATAGCAGCAGATACAAAACCCAGCTCGAACCGAGCAGAGCGACCTTCAATAAACGTTCGACAATCATGGCTTTGCCTTTGTTGCGTGCAATTTCATTGCACTGAAAACTCAGTCACGAAGAGGCCGAGCTTCACCCCGGCATCCGCGTCCACCGCGAGCAACTCGCCGGCTTGTGAATAGCTGGCTTCGAGTTGCTGGGTGCCTGCGTCGCTCGCAGGGCCTGGGCGATTCACCGAGAGATTGAAGCGAACCGCGGACTGACCGCATGCATCGAACAAACTCACGTAGACGAGGTACGTTCCCGACAGTGGCGGGTCCTGCCAGACCAGATTCTCGCGCCGATATCCGGTGTGCACGCAGTTGCGCTCGGCGTCGGTGTCGAAGACACCCGTGTGCGGCGCGGTTGGATCGTACTTGCCGTCGACAGCGACGGCCGTACTCGGATGCTTCGGGTCGACGACTTTGCCTTGCGGAGTGACGACTCGCAGATCCAAATCGACGGGCGTGTCCCAGTTCAGGCTGAGCACGGAAAACGGCGGTTCGGCAGTCGCGGAGCAGGCGCTGGAATTGTCGGGGATATCCGACAGAACGCACAGCGGAGTCTCGAACTGCGTTCCGGCGTGTCCTGCTGCGTCGATCGCGACGACGCCGAGCGGGTGCTTCCCTGGTTCGATATTTCCACCAAAATCTAGGGTCGCATTCCAGTTGTACGTGCCGGGCTTGGTCGGATCGAGACCAGTGACCGGGAACACCCAATAGCCAGTACCCAAGTCCATCAAGCGGATGCCGATCGCCGTCGCCTCGCTGGAGGTCGAACCGCTGGCGACGAAGCCCGTTTCGGCTTGGCGCACGGTGCCCAAACTTACGTTCAAAGATGCAGTCGGCGCTCGAGGCGTCACGCCACTCAAGATCTCCTCATCGGTGAGCGGCGGACTTCCCGGCAGCTCTCCGCTCAAAAACTGGGCGTTGCGTGCATTACCGTAAGAAACTCGAATCGGTTCGGTAATGCCGGCCGTGAGCGACTCACTCGAGCAGCCAAGCAAGCTGACCGCCGCAAGCCAGGAAAGAACGCGAACTTTGCTCACAGCTCCACCTGCAGGCGCAAGGTCAGCTGGTTGTTCTTGGCGTCCGTCGGCACACCGGCCGAGTCCTTGGCCAAGGAGTCACGCACGAAGTCATATTGGAAAGAGAGCCGCGCGGTATCTCGGTAACGCAGCGCAACCATCGGAGAGAAAGTGGTGACCGAGAGCGATGTCGGTACTTGCCGGCCGCGCAAACTATCGAAAAAGTCCGAATTCGGATCGTAGTGCGACGCTCGAAAGCCAACTTGGCCCCAGCTCGTGACGTCTTGAACCAATGCCAGGTACCCCCCCGCTTCGCGGATGTCGTTCTGTCCCAGGGATGGATCGGCGATCAGGTACGCGCGGTCCAAGTTCGAGGCCAAGAACCCCTCGGCCACCAAGCGAGTCGCGCCGAACTTCGTGCGCAGAGTCAGCTCGAGATCCAAGGCGTATGCCCAGCGATTGAAGTTCGTGGATGGCTGCGCCGCGGCCCCAGGGATCGCTTGCAGCTCGTTCGGCTGAATTGCACGATCTTCGTTGATGTCCAGCCAAGTGAAGGATGGTTTGGTGGCATCCGTGCCGGCGTGAAAGCCCGTGCCTTGATAAAAGGACGTACCACCCGCAATCGAGAGCGCTGTTAGCGGCTGTGTTTCCACGCCGATACGCCCGGAAAAGTCTTTGGCCGCGTTGGGATCGCGCGGATATCGATTGAGCGTGTCGACCGGCTCACCGTTGGTGATGGCAAAGGCGTAGCGCACGAAAGAAACGGCGCCCGACAGCTTCAGGCCGACATCCATTTCCGTCGGGAACAGCGCGGCGGAACCGAGCGAACGCTCCATGAAAGGGCGAACGCGAGCCGACTCGAGAAGCTCGAAGCCGAACGGGATGTCCGTCACGCCGAGCGAAAGCATGACCAGCGGTGGCAAATCTTTGCCGTTGTTCCCGCGGTAGAGCACGGAGCCCTCAGCCCGACGAATACCCACATTCATACCGCGAGTGGTGTTCGCATCGAGCTCGAGCGTCGCGTTCGCATACTCCCAACCATGGTCGAGTCGCAAACGACCACGGCGCAGTGTGAAGCGATCTTGATTGATCGGCGCGCCACCCTGTTGAAGCTGATCGGCAGAGAGCTGATTGGACTCGTACTGAGTCTGCAAGTAGCCGCCGATCCGAAGGCCTGTCGGAACTGGGCGCGAAGTCGCGTCTTTCTCGAGGTAAGAGCTGCCCTTTGCGTCTGCGTTGGCCTTGACCTGTGGGGCCTCGTTCTTGTCCGTCGTTGCTGCGGTAGCGCGAGCGTGTTCAACGGCAGTCAGCCGTGCACGGAGCTCTTCCAGTTCACGGTGCAACTCGGAGTTTTCATTGCTCGCCGTGGTGGTCGGCGGCGACGGCGCGGGCTTGAACTCGGGCTTGCTTTCGGGCAGCGGTTTCGGCGCCGCTGCCCCCGGTACAGTGGGGCTCGAGGGAACTTCCAGGTCGTCGCTGTCGGAACCGGCGGGAGGTGGCGCGACTTGCGCGAGGACCAGTGGCGACCATGCCAGCGTGGCGAACACCGTGAGCGAGAGAGAGCGAATGGACTTGAGCACTAGCGAATTCCAAGGCGAAAAAAGCGCGCGCGGGCGGCTCGAGCGTCGAGCTTGGACAGGCGGGCTTTTTGGAAGACATAGGAGGATCGGGATTGAGGGCGCGGGAAAGAGTCGCGAAGCGTGGGGCAAAGCGAGAAACGCGGGGGACAACCACCAAGATTGCCCCCGGGCGTCCGTCGCTCAGGGCAAGGGAGGCAGAGCCGCCGCTGCGCCGAGCCGCTTGTCGTTGTCGAACGGAGTCTTCTGCGAGTTCGACGGTTGATTCAGGAACTCGAGGTCCGTCGTCGGGCAAGACGGAGAGATGGGGCCTTCACCCGCTTCACCGCCCTGACCACCCGCGCCGCCGTCTTCGACGATGCCGCCACCGGAGCCACCGTTGGAAGCGCCGGCTTTGTTACCGGAGCCGCCGCTCGTAGTGCTACCGCCGACCGAGCCGTCGCCCGCGTCGTTTTCGCCAGCGCTACCGCCGTTGCCACCGCCACCCGTGCTGATCACGGGCGGCTTGCTGGGCGCCGGGTTGTCATCCGAAGAGCAACCAGCAAGCAACCCGAGCAGCGAACCTGCACCGATCACGAGCGCGGTCGACAAGCGCGAACGATTCGAGAATCGAGAAATCGTGGAGTTCATCAGTAAGCCTCGCAAAAGCCAGCGTTGTTCACGGCGCCTTGGTCATCGTGGTACTCGTACAGGTGGCACTTGGGCGTGGAACCGCTGCACTCGGAGTCCTTGCTGCACGCATCGCAAGTCGTCGTCTTGGTCGCGATCGATTCGAAGAAGCAGCCGCACGGCTCTGCAGGCGCGTAGCAGCTCAAACCCGTGAAGTCGGTCTCACGCTGCACTTGCATCGCGCACAGGGGAATGCTGCCCGTGTCCACGATCGCCTTCGTGACGTCGTCGGTGCCGTCGGGCAAAGTGAGCTCACCGCTGAAGTAGCCGATGAAGTTCTTGACGTCTTCGTCGACGATCTGGCTGAGCTTCGGCTTCGCGTTCGAACCGGTGATCTTGGTGAAGAATTGGTTCGTATCCCACAGGTAATATTGACCCGTGCGGATGTTGAGTTTGTCGAACGACTCGGGCGTCGAGTCCGGCCAATACGCCGCGGTCTGACCGGCGTGCTGATAGGCCAAGGTGTGTACGACAGCGCGGTTCTTATCCGCGGTCGGGCCGGAAGTGAATCCGATCGCGTCCTGAGCGCGATTCTGCCCTGCAGCCCAAACCAACGAATCGACCGTGCCCTGGTTGTCGTCTTTGCCGCTCGCCGAATGGGCAGTCGTCGGGGTGCTGGCGTTCGCGAAGTCAGCAGGGAAGTTCGTGGCATTGCCGCCGAGGCTGCGAATCGCCCCACGCAACAGCTGCTGCACGAAGGACGTGCTCGCGCGCTGGATGATGTACTCCTTCTTCGTCCACGGGATCGGGTTGGTCGCGCCGCTCAGATTGGCGGCAGGCCCGAAGCCATACACGGAGTAGAGCGCTTCGGTGCTGATGGCGCTTTCAGTGGAGTCCTTCGGCACGATGACGTTGACGCCTTGAGTTGGACCAATGAAGACCCCCGTGTCGACGTTCAGCGTCTCGCCCTCGAACAAGGCGAGCGTGCCACCCGTGGTGGCGAAGTCGACAGCTCGTCCCGCGGTCGCGTCGTCGGCGGTGCACGTGGGCGCCGTGCCCGTCACGTCCGCCAACGAGAGAAAGTACTTGAACGGGCGCGCCGTGGTACCGCCGGTGCCGTTCTTGAACGATTGGTAGCCAACCTGCGCGCCGCCAGCGTCCTGGTAAAAAACGGTGATCGGCGGGTTTGCCTTGCTCAGCACATACGCAACCTTGGCCAGCGTAGCCGTGATCGCGCTGCCACCGGAGCCGTAGATCACATGCGTCAGCCCCTTGTCGGCGATCACTGCGGAGCAGGTGATCGCGTGCGCCGAACCAGCGTTCGCGAGCGCCGCCAGGCCCAGTGCGGCTGCGACCGCTGTCGGGCCAATTCTAGTATTCAAAGCCATGCTCGGTTTCCTCTGTCCTGTTTTCGTTGAATGGTGAATGTTGATGTCGCTCGTCCGCGCTCTCAGCGGACAGCTCGAAGGGGTGAAGTCGCCGGCTGGGCGCCAGCGTTGAGCTCGGCGAGCAGCGCCGTGAACTTCGACGGGCCGCAGCGGCTCGTCAGAATCACGCGGCTGCCGCGCTGCTTGGCCAAGCGACGCACGCGCCAAACCGCGGCATGGCTATTCACGTCCGTCACGACGATGACGACATCGCAGCGCTCGACGAGTGTGCCCAACGACGCCGCCCCGCGCCCGGCCAGGTGCCCGTTGTGGTGCTCGAAGTGGTGCCCGGCGCGCTGCGCGAGGTCTTCATAAAACCCCTCGTTGCGGTCGAGGCCGCCGACGATACCGATGTGCATGGTGGCTCCAAGAAACTGCTGCTCCGAGCGTCCACTAAACTAACCAGCGCGTCACTGTATTTAACCTATCGGGTTGATATACTTTTGCATAGAGCTGCGTCAAGCGCGATGTGCACCGGAACGCCCATCTCGCCGCAGTTCTGAATCGGGGAACGAACGCTAAGTCAGCGTTTTTTCAGCGTGATTCCCAGAATCTTCCGTCTTCGATAAAAGACAGGATCGTTCAATCCGCTGAACTAAGACAAGCCGTTCGGAGGGCGGCGACGGCATTGGACCGGCCTGCGCCCTCCGGCTCAGATAGTAAATGAGACAGTTACTTATTAGGTTGAGGGGTCAGACGAAGGTACGGACGCACGGCGTTGAACCCCTTTGGAAAGCGCGCGGCGAGCTCCTGAGGGTCCTGCAAGGCCGGGATGATCACGACGTCGTCTCCGTCTTGCCAGTCCGCGGGCGTTGCCACCTTGTGGCTGTCTGTGAGCTGCAAGGAATCCACCACACGCAAGATCTCGGAGAAGTTGCGGCCGGTGCTCGCTGGATAGGTAATGATCGTGCGGATCTTCTTGTTCGGATCGACCACGAAAACCGAGCGAACCGTGAGCGTATCGTTCGCTTCCGGGTGGATCATGTCGTAAAGCTTGGCGACCTTGCGGTCCGCGTCACCCAAGATCGGAAAGTTGAGCGCGGTGCCCTGCGTCGCCTCGATGTCGCCCGCCCACTTGTGATGTGAAGCCACGTCATCGACGCTGACCGCAATCAGCTTCACGCCGCGCTTGGCGAAGTCCGCCTTTAGCTTGGAGGCGCGCCCGAGCTCGGTGGTGCACACGGGCGTGAAATCCTTGGGGTGCGAGAATAGGATCCCCCAGCTGTTGCCCAGCCATTGATGAAACGAGATCGGCCCTTCGGTCGATTCTTGGTTGAAGTCAGGAGCGACGCTGCCGATGTGTAGTCCCATGATAAACTCCAATATAATCTGCTAGTTGCGTCGAAGCGCTCAGAACTGGGCAATCACTCTATCATCCGGATAGCCTAAATGTTCTAATACGCGTGCTTTCCGCTTGCGGGAAGCACTCTAGTATATTAGACATACCGCTAGTCGTCAAGCAAGGCCCGGCGCACGTGCTCCGGCAGGAATGGCGTTTCGCGAAATGGGATTGAGCAGGCAGGGCGACGACACTGGCATCTCACGCCGCAGAGCAGCGGGAGCTTCCGCGCCCAGCTCGGAACCACCGCCTGCATCGTCTTCCGAGCCGAAAGCTGCGGAAGAAAACGCCACCTCGGACGACGCGAATGACACCCCTGCTGACTTGACCCCGATTGTGGGGGCCAACCTACGCCGGCTGCGCGTCAAGCGCGGCTTGTCACTGGAGCGGATGGCAAAAGCCTCTGGCGTCAGTCGGGCAATGTTGGGCCAAATCGAGCTCGGACACAGCACCCCCACGATCAACGTAGTTTGGAAGATCGCACGCGCCTTCGACGTTTCGTTCGCGACGTTGATCACCGAGCATGCCGCGAGCAGCACGGCCCTCGTGCTCCGCGATCGTGCCAAACTGCTCACTTCACACGACGGCAGCTTCACTTCGCGCGCGTTGTTCCCCTTCGACGAACCGCGTAACGTCGAGTTTTACGAGCTGAATTTGGCCCCCAATTCGGCGGAAGAAGCCGATCCGCACCCCGTCGGCACCACGGAAAACCTCGTAGTCACCAGCGGTGAACTGGAGCTCATCGTCGGCAAAATTCGCCATCGACTCCAAACCGGCGACGCCATCTTCTTCGAAGCCGACGTCCCCCACGCCTATCGCAACCCGACCAACACGCCCCTCACCATGTACTTGGTGATGAGCTACGCCAACCGGGTCGTCGGCGCCTAACTCGCGAGCGTTCGTTGAGTGATAGATTTGGGGCGATCGCGATCCGACCACGCACCCCGAAGCCCGCTCGGTTCCCGGCGTTGTGCGCCGCCGCCCAGTACCCGAATCGCGCACGTGAATGAGGTTCAAGCTCTTTTGAACTCGCTCGTGTCCATTGCTCATGACGCCAAGCTAGCTACGCGACGAGCACTGGGTGCCGCGCCCGCTAACCAAAAACAGCGAGCTACTCGCCGACGACGAGTTTGTAGCCGGAGCTGACCCAGTTGCGGGTGCCGCCGCTGAGGTTGTAGACGTTGGAGAGGCCGGACTCTTCGGCGACTTTGGCAGCCGCTTGGCTGCGAACGCCGGCCGCGCACACGAAGATCACGTTGTCGCGCGTGAGGGTAGACTTGGGGCTTTGGCGGAGGCGGTCGAAGGGGACTAGGCGTGCGCCGGGCAGATGGCCCCGCGACCACTCGCGCTGCTCGCGCACATCCACGACATCACATGCACCGCTTGCAATCAGTTCCTGAGCCTGTTCGGGCGACAATGTCTTGATCACGAAGTCCAGTATAAGAGACTTCGTTGATGACGCAAGAGCGGAAAGACAAGCCGCTCTTTAAGTGGAGAACCGCGAGCAGGTCGCAGTCAACATAAGCTATCGTAACAACTAACTTTATTTCGATTGCAGGCGGGTGACGGCGGCGACCAGATCGTCGATGTCTTCTTTGGTGTTGTAGAGGGCCAGAGACGCGCGCACCGTCGCTTCCAAGCCAAAACGTCGCAAAATGGGCTGGGCGCAGTGGTGGCCGGAGCGGACGGCGATGCCTTCCTTGTCGAGGGCGGCTCCGACGTCTTCCGTGCGCCGGCCGTCTAGGACGAAGGACAAGACGCCCGCTTTGTCCGGCGCAGTGCCGATCAGGGTCAGGCCCGGGACACGGCACAATGCTTCGGTCGCGTAGACCAAGAGCTCGTGCTCGTAGCGCGCGATATTCTCGAGGCCGATGCCCATCACGTAGTCGATGGCGACCCCGAGCCCGACTGCGTCCGCGATGTTACCCGTGCCGGCTTCGAAGCGGAATGGCGGCGGCTGATAGACAGTCTTCTCGAACGTTACGTCGGCGATCATGTTGCCGCCACCTTGCCAGGGCGGCATGTACTCGAGCACCGCTGCCTTGCCGAACAACGCGCCGATACCCGTTGGACCGAACACCTTGTGCCCGGAGAAGACGTAGAAGTCCGCGTCGAGTGCTTGCACGTCGACTCGCTGGTGCGACACGGTTTGCGCGCCGTCGACCAAGGCGAGTGCGCCGTGGCGGTGCGCGATCTCGACCATTTCACGCGCGGGCGTGATTGTGCCGAGTGCGTTGGAGACCTGCGTGAACGACACGATGCGGGTGCGCGGGTTGAACAGCTTCTCGTACTCTTCCAGGATGATTTGGCCGTTCGAGTCGACGGGCGCGACGCGGACTTTGGCGCCTTTTTCGGCTGCCAATTGTTGCCAGGGGACGATGTTCGCGTGGTGTTCGAGCACCGTCAGCACGATCTCGTCGCCGGCTTTGACGTTGCGCGCGCCCCAGCTCTTGGCCACCAAATTGATGGCCTCGGTCGCACCGCGCGTGAAGACGATCTCTTTTGCGGTAGAGGCATTGAGGAAGCGGCGAACCCGTTCGCGAGCGCCTTCATAAGCGTCGGTCGCGCGCGCGGCGAGGGTGTGTGCGGCACGGTGAATGTTCGAGTTTTCGTGCTCGTAGAAGTAGCTCAGGCGCTCGATGACGGCGCGCGGCTTCTGCGTGGTCGCGGCGTTGTCGAGCCAGATCAGGCGTTTCGTGCCGTGCACCCGCTCTTCCAAGATCGGGAAATCTCGTTTGATGGCGTGCGCGTCGAAGATGCCGCGCGAGGTTCCGAGATCGGGCACGAGCTCCGGGCTGTAACCGTCGACCGGCGCCATTGAGCTAGCCAGCGCGGGACGAGGGAGCGCTTCAGGCGCGGCGCGCTCGGGGATCGCGACAGGCGAGACAGACGGTGCGGTGACGCCGGGCAGCGAACTCACAGGACCGTTGACGATGCTGCCGAAGTCAGGCGCTGGCGGCAGAGCACCGCCAGGAAATGCTGGAACCGGCGGCGGCGCGCTGGGCGCATACGGCAAACCGGACGGCGCGGCACCAAACCCCGGCTGGGGCGGTAAACCGAACGGCACGGCGGCCGATGGAATCGAAGCCGACGGAACGAATGGCAGCGAAGCAGACGGCACCGAAGCCGTCGACAATGCGGATGAAGACGGCGCTGCCCCAGACGGAATGCTCGGCGTTGCTTCGGCCGGAAACGAGCCGGGCAGCGACGGTGAAGCCGGAGCGAGCGGCGATGACGCGGACGGAACTCCTGCGGTTTGCGGCGCAACCGCGCTCGGTGTCCCCGGCGCGAGCGGCGCTCCGCTTGGCGCGTTCGGAAGTCCGGCGTGCTCCAAGAAATAGGGCGTCGCGCTGGGCGTGCGCGAATCGGCGCTCAACATCAATTCGAGCGGAGTGGGCGTGCCGAGCAGCTCGGCAAAGAGCGTGGGCGCGGGGCGCACGTCCGCCTCTTTCGGTAGTGGGCTCGCGGCCAAAGGCGGCGTGTGAAATACGCCGGGCGTCGGCGGTTGCGTCGCGGCGCCGGAAAAACCGCCTCCGCCCACGTTTGCGGCGCTCGGCCCAACGCGAGGAGGAGGCAAAGGTCCGAGCGGCGGCGTTGGACCAGACAGCGGAGGCGCAATCGCACCCGCTGTCTGCGCACCAACACCCGGAGTCGCCAGCGATGTCGGCGGAACCTCACCCGACGGAAATCCGAAGGGCGTGCTCGCAAAGAACTCATTGGCGATGCGTGACACTTCACCGACCATCGCCGCAAAATCCGAAGCAGAGCCTCCGCTCGAGCCGTTGACCGGTTCGACCGAAGGAGCTCCGCCGCGCAAATCACTTGTACTCATAGTAATTGCCGAGATCGACGTTTTCCAACACCGCGATGGCATCGTGGGCCAGCACGGCTGCCGAGCAATAGAGCGACACGAGATAAGAGGCAGCGCCGCGATCGTTGATGCCCATCCAACGGACGGACAAGCTCGGACTCACCTCACCCGGGACCCCCGGTTGAAATAGGCCGACCACGCCGCGCTTCTTCTCACCCGTGCGAACGAGGATGATGTTGCTGACGTTCTTGCCCTGATCGTTTTGGTACACGTCGAGCTTGTCGCTCGGAATCAGCGGCAGACCGCGCCAGGTGAGGAACGGCGACCCGAACAGGGTGGTCGTTGGTGGTGGAACCCCGCGGCGCGTGCATTCACGACCGAATGCGGCAATCGCTTTCGGGTGCGCGAGGAAGAACGCGGGCTCTTTCCAGACTTTGGTGATCAGCTCATCCAAATCATCCGGCGTCGGCGGACCCACGCGGGTCGAGATCTTTTGCGACGGGATGACGTGGCTCAAAAGCCCGTAGTTCGGGTTGTTGATGAGTTCGCGCTCTTGGCGCTCCTTCACCATGTCGACCAACACGGCGAGTTGCTCGCGCACTTGATCCATCGGACTGCGGTACAGATCCGAGATGCGGGTCTGAACTTCGAGCGTGGTGGTGACGGTGCTCAGCGTGTACTCACGCGGCTTCTCTTCGTAATCGACGAACGCCTTGGGTAGCTCGTCGCCATCGCTCGGGCTGCACTCGATGCCGATGTTGTCCTCGCCGCCTTCTTTCACCTTATTGACGCGGTAGGTGCCGGCTTCAACCGGTGTCCACGGCAATAGACTGACGAGCCAGCGAGGTGTCGTGCCGAGCCATTGGGGCGGTGTTTTGGTGGTGTTTGCTAGCTGGCGAGCGGCTTGCGCGCCGAGCGTCGGGCTGGGTCCAGACATCTAATTGCTTCTCCATGGCGCGGCGACTGACCCCCGCGCGCCACAGACAATTGCCTGTGCGCGCGCCAAGGTGCAATTGCTTAGCGCGCAGCTGTGGCGCTTTTCTCCGCTAAGTGAGATGCGCGGGAGTCGCTAACGGATGCTCAGCGCAAGGCGACAGTAGGGTCTTTGAGTCGCGGCAAGTCGAACCAAATCTGATCGCAAAACGCGAGTTCCTCGGCAGTCAGCTCGATGGCGATTCCCGGCAGGCTCTGCTCGAGTTGCTCGGCGCGACTCGCACCCAAGATCGCGCAAGTCACACCCGGTTGAGCCAAAACCCAAGCGAGAGCGGCTTGCGTCAACGACTTGTTACGCTCACCGAAGAAACGCTTCAGGTTCTCGACGGCTTCGAACTGCGCGCTCTGCCAATAGCGCTGTTGATAGAACTTCCCGGCTTGGTGAAGTGAAAAGCGCGTGCCCGCACTGACGTCTTGGCCGGGTTGGTATCGGCCGGTCAGGAAGCCACCTGCGAGCGGATTGTACACGATGAGCCCGAGTCCCTCGGCTCGGCACAAGGGCACGATCTCGTTCTCGATTTCGCGATACAGGATATTGTAGCGAGGCTGGTTGGTTTCGTAGCGAGCGTAGCCGTACTTGTCGCTCGTCCACAGCGCTTTACCCAGCAAATGTGCGGGATAATTGCTGCATCCGAGGTAGCGCACCTTGCCCTGGTGCACCAAGTCGTCGAGCGCGCCGAGCGTTTCTTCGATCGGAGTTTCAGGATCGGGTTGATGCGTTTGATACAGGTCTAGGTAGTCCGTGTTCAATCGGCGCAAGCTGGCTTCAATGGCAGCAATGATGTGTTTGCGTGACAGGCCGACGTCATTCGGTCCCTCCCCCATTTGCCCTCGACACTTACTGGCCAGCACGATCTTGTCCCGCAGCTTGCGCTCGGCGATCCATTTGCCGACGATGCTCTCAGTCCTGCCGCGCATCTCGGCCGTCGCGCCGAGCGGATACACGTCCGCTGTGTCGAAAAAAAACACGCCGGCTTCGAAGGCCTTGTCCATGATGGCGAACGACGCGGCCTCATCGCATTGATTGCCGAAGGTCATGGTGCCTAGACAAATTTCGCTCACCTTGAGGCCGGTGCGACCCAAGCGTTTGATCTTCATGATGCAATCCTCACGTCACTTCACGTGATGTTTCTTGAACCAGTCGAGCGCGCGCGTCCAACCATCCTCCGCCGACTCTTTGTGGAAACTTGGGCGGTAGTCGGCGAAGAACGCGTGGCCCGCGTCCGGGTAGATGTGAATGCTGGACGCCTTTGCGGCCGGGTTCGACGATGCCGCCAACGCCTGAGCTTGTTGCTGCACGGTATCGACCGGAATTCCCTGATCTTTTGCGCCGTACAAGCCGAGCACTGGAGCCTTCAATTGGCCCACGACGTCGCTCGGAAATCGCGGATGAAGCTCGTCTTTCGCGCCCGTGATTTTGCCGTACCAGGCTACCCCTACCTTGAGTGCCGGTTGCTGGGCTGCGTACAGCCAGACAATGCGCCCCCCCCAACAGAAGCCGGTGATTGCCAGCTTCGAAACATCCGCGTGTGCGTCCTTTTTGGCGAAAGCGACGGCCGCATCCAAGTCCGAAAGCACCTGTGCGTCCGGGACTTTCGAGACGACTTTGCTGAAAATCTCTTTGCTGTCCGAAAGTTTCGAAACATCACCCTGGCGTGCGAATAGCTCAGGTGCAATCGCGTAGTAGCCTGCTTTGGCGAAGCGACGGCACACGTCCTTGATGTGTTCGTGCACACCGAAGATCTCATGCACCACCAGGACCACCGGCACCTTGCCTTTAGGCTTGAGTGGCAGCGCGCGGTATCCTGGAATATCCCCACTGCTCGTAGCGATTTTGACTTCGCCAGCTTCGAGACCGTCACTGTCGGTCGTCAGCGCAGAGGCCGCGATCGGCGTGACCGCGAGCGCGAAACCCGTGCTCAGACTTTGGACCAATACTTGGCGGCGTGACGTTCCGACAGGAGGATTCACCTGAGTCATCGCGGGCGACCTTTCTACTTTAGTGGACACCCCGAGACAAGCGCTGAAATGCCGCTTGTCTCGGGGCAAAATCGCCCTAGAAGCATAGCTCATGGCGCAGCTTTTCGACCCTCTTTCGATCCGTGGCGTGAACTTCAAGAATCGCATCGCGGTATCGCCGATGTGCCAATACAGCGCGCAAGATGGCTTCGCGAACGATTGGCACCTCGTGCACCTCGGCTCGCGTGCCATCGGCGGCGCCGCACTGGTGGTGGCCGAGGCTACCGCCGTCGAAGCGCGTGGTCGCATTTCGCCGAGCGACCTCGGCTTGTGGCAAGACGCGCACATCGAACCGCTCGCGCGCATCGCACGTTTCCTGGAAGAGCACGGCGCTGTAGCCGGCATTCAGATCGCACACGCGGGTCGCAAAGCCGCCACAGGTCGTCCGTGGGAGGGTGGAAAGCCGTTGTCGAGTGAAGCGGGCGGCTGGGAGGTGGTCGGCGCAAGCCCGATTCCGTTCGATGCAGCGTACCGCATCCCGCATGAGCTTTCGGTCTCAGAGATCGCCGGAATTTGCGAGCAATTCAGCGCCACCGCGAAGCGCGCGCTGAACGCAGGCTTTCGCTACCTGGAACTGCACGCGGCACACGGCTACCTGCTGCACAGCTTTCTCTCGCCGTTGTCCAACCAACGCACGGATGCATACGGCGGCAGCTTGCAGAATCGCGCGCGATTTCTGCTCGAAACGGTGCGCGCAGTGCGACAAGTCTGGCCTCGAGATCGCGTCCTCGGCGTGCGTCTGTCTTGCACGGATTGGGTCCCCGGCGGCTGGACGATCGAAGACACGCTGCAGCTCGCGCCGCTGCTCGAGCGCGAGGACATCGACGTCATCGATTGCAGCGCAGGCGGCAGCGCTGCCCACGCGATCATTCCTACCGCACCCGGTTATCAAGTCGGCTTCGCAGAAGCCGTCAAGCGAGCCACCCAGCTTCACGTCGCCGCAGTCGGTCTCATCACCGAGGCGGAGCAAGCCAACGCCATCATCGCCGAAAGCAAAGCCGACTTTGTGTTCCTCGCTCGCCAATTCTTGCGCGACCCGTACTTCGCGATCAACGCCGCGCGTGCACTCGGTCATCGGCCCGTCGTTCCGCCGCAATATGGTCGCGCGCATTGAATGCGTTGCCAGCGCCCGATGAGCGGTTTTCGCAAGATGATTGTTTGTTGATGGTCACGCGCTACGGCGCGCTGCGTCCCTGCCTTCGGCGTCGCGATTCGATGGCGAAGAGGAGCAGAACTGCTAGTTGAGTTCACTCCGCCGTGCGGCGGGCGGCGCTACGCTGTCGTGGACATGTTGCAGCTTTTCGGCGAGGAGACGGAGGCGTTCGGTCGGGTCGGTTTCGGCGAGGATGCGTTGGCTGGAGTCGGGATCGCCGACGAGCGCGGCTGCTAGGCGATCCGCGAAAGCGCCCGCACCTTCAGCTCCGCGGGTAATCGCGCGCAGATCGCGGACGGCCTCTGGCAGATGCGGACCCAGGGTCGCCCAGAGCGAGATCAGTTTGCGCTGCCACGCGGCCGTCACCCCGGCGTCGGAAAAGCCATCTTCCAACTCTTGCAGTCGGAACTCGCGGAAGGCGCGCTTGGGCGGAAGCTCTTCGAGAATGCGCGCGCGGGCAAGGCCGCGCAGCGTGATGTCGAAGCGACCGTCCCCGTGCTCGACCGAATCAATCACTGCGCCGACGCCACAGACCTCGAACACCGGAGGACGGCCCTCGTAATCCGCTTCGAAGCCGGGCTTGAGGCGGACGACGCCCATTAGCTTGCGACCGGCGAGCACCTCGCGCACGAGCTCGCGATAGCGGGGTTCGAAGACGTGCAGAGGCAGCAAAGCGCCCGGAAACAGCACCACATTGGGCAATGGGAAGAGCGGCAGCGCCGCCAAGTCTCGCTCGGCAAGCCCGGAGGGTGACATCCGGCGTATCTTCTCACATTCTTCACTCACTTGGAGACTTGATCGAGGCGCCTGAGCTTTCGCAATTCAGGACCGAGCCAAGTTGTGGCGCCGGTGACGAGAAGCGTCATGCCACCGCCAAAAACGACGGACGGAACGACACCCAAGAGGCGGGCTGCAACGCCCGATTCGAAAGCACCGATCTCATTCGAAGAGCCGATGAAGATTTGATTAATGGACGCCACACGGCCAAGTAGATTCCCTGGCACGCGCAGTTGCAGCAGGGTGCTGCGCACGACCACACTCACCATGTCGAGCGCGCCGCTCGCCGCCAGCAGTCCGAGCGAGAGCGTGAAACTCTTGGACAACGCAAAGGCGACCATCGATAGCCCGAAGCCCGCGGTCGAAATGAGCAACGTCGGCCCGGCCCGACGCATTGGTGGACGCGAAGCTAGAAAAATGGACGCCGCCAATGCGCCGACTGCCGGCGCTGCGCGCAACATGCCAAAGCCACGAGATCCGACGACCAAGATCTCGTTCGCAAACACGGGCAACAGCGCAGTCGCACCGCCGAACAGCACGCCGAATAAATCGAGCAGGAGCGCCGACAAGAGCAGGCGATCACTCGCCAAGTAACTGAACCCCTCGCTGATGCTACGAATTACCGACAAGCCGTGCTTTGGTGCCTGCGTCGGGCGGTCCTTGGGGATGCGGTACATCGCGACCCAAGCGAGGATCAAGAGCAGACCGGCGGTCAGGTACGCGCCCTGTGGCCCGATTGCCGCGTACAACAAACCGCCCCCCGCAGGGCCTCCGAACATTGCCAATTGAAAGCAGCTCGTGCGAATGGCGATCGCTTTCGCATAGAGCGAAGGCGGCAACAGCTCAGCGTTCAACGCGGCGCGCGCAGGCTGCAAGAAGCTGCGGCATACGCCCAAAATCACGATCGCCGTGTAGATTGCGAACTTGTGCCGAGCGACGCCGAGTGTCCCGTGTTCGAGCGAAAACAGCAGCAGACAGGCCGACATGGCCACCATCACGTACAGCACCGTGAGCGACACGCGACGTCGATCGCGCGCGTCTGCCACGTGGCCCCCAAAGAGGGCGAAGGTGATGAACGGCAGCGCTTCCGCCAGACCTACCGCGCCGAGCGACAGCGGGTCGCGCGTGAGCTCGTAGATCTGATACGCGACGACGGTACCCTGGATCTGGTTGGCCAGCGTGACCAACACCATGCTGACCATGAACTCACGAAAACCGGCAATGCCCCAGATGTTCGGCTCGGTGGGCGTAGCTGCGCCCGAATTCACGATGGCAGAATCAGACAACTTGTTCCGGAACTATTGGACTGAGGTGACCGCTCGTCAACCGAACGGCCAGGGTCAGCTGGGCAGGGCAGCACGCCTCAAGTGTGCCCGCGCAGTGGAAAGCTACGGGCCGGCCGAGCGAGGTCGTCTGTGTTGCGCAGCGGGTCTGTCAGCGCGCGCAAACTGCCCGGCGCCCAGCGCGGTGATTTGGCTGCGACTGGGCCGTCGAGCGCGAGCCGCGCCAAGACGGGAAATGCGCGTGGCCGCAAGGTGCGATGCTGGAACGCGATCGCCCCCTGCTCTCGCTTCGGGCCACGGCGTGCGAACGGATGGTGCGCCTGGCCGCGCGATTAGATCGAGTAACGCGCGACCGGCTTCGTGCCGATCGCGGCTTCGCGGACCTTCGCGGCGACGTCGGCAAGCGTCGTGCCTTCGAGCACGCGCAACGTCGATTGATGCATTTCTTTCAGCACGAGGCGGATGCCGCACGTGCGCTCGTCCACGCAGCCTTCACAACGCCGATACGCTGTTTGGCTAAGGCAGGGCACCGGCGCGAGTGGACCATCGAGAATGCGAATGATGCTCGCCAGATTGATGTCCTCGGGCCGGCGGCGCAGCAAGTAACCACCGCCGCGCCCTTTGCGGCTATCGAGGATGCCGTGCTGCTTCAACTCACGCAGAATGAGCTCCAAAAACTTCTTCGGAATGCCCTCACGCTCGGCGATGTCCGCGATTAACATCGGCTCTGCCTGGTCGACAGAAGCGAGCAAGGCGAGCGCCTTGAGCGCGTACTTCGTCTTCATCGTGAGCATGGCCGAACAGGCTACTTACCCGATGGGCCGGGGCCGGGCACGTACATTGGGACAACTCGGGAGTAAGAAGCCGAAAACCAAGAGCCGAGGGGCGGCGGAGACGTGCAAAGAGAAGAACGGAGCGAGGCAGCGCCGCCTCGGTCGCCCAGCCGACGCCCGAGGCGAGCAGAGCGACCCCAAAAATGCGCCATTTTTCGGCCTCAACTCACTAAAATCACAAAAGATTTCGGAAAGCTTGACAGTTCGCGCTCCGTGAGTACTTTACGCCTCCTTCTGACGCGCGGTGGAGCAGCCTGGTAGCTCGTCGGGCTCATAACCCGAAGGTCGGAGGTTCAAATCCTCCCCGCGCAACAACCTGAAAAGCCCCGGACGTCCGGGGCTTTTTGCTTTTGTCATTCGGTACATCGATGCCGTCCTCGAGTCCGTTGACGCCTGGTTGACGTGAGCTTCTCTTGTCGCGCTTGGCACGGCGATACCCGGCAGGGCCGCCCTGGAGGCCTGGAAATGGATGCTGCCCACCTGTTCGAACTGATGATCGCGATGCTGTTCGCGGTCATCGCCCTGCACTACTGCGCGCACCGGCTACGCCTGCCCCCGGCGGTGGCGCTGATCCTCGGCGGCGCGGCCCTGGCGTTCGTTCCCGGTCTGCCGGAAATCTCACTCGATCCGACGCTGGTGCTAGTCATTTTCTTGCCGCCACTCCTCATGGATGGCGCCTGGTTCATCCCCCTGCGACATCTGCGCCGGCACCTCATCGGCATCCTGTCGTTGGCCATCGGCGCGGTCGTGTTCACCACCGTCGTCGTGGCTGCGGTGACGCACGCGTTGCTGCCCACGCTGCCCTGGGCCGCCTGCGCGACGCTGGGCGCCATCGTTTCGCCGCCTGATGCGATCGCCGCGCGTGCGGTGCTGCAGCGGGTGCGCCTGCCACAGCGGCTGTCCATCTTGCTGGAAGGCGAGAGTTTGTTGAATGACGCCAGCGGCCTGGTGCTGTTCCGCTTCGCCGTGGCCGCAGCGGTGACAGGTACGTTCAGCACGATGGACGCGCTCGGCAGTTTTGCGCTGCTCGCGCTCGGTGGCGCGGCCATCGGAGTTGCGGTCGGCAGAACCTGGGTATTCGTGGTGAAACGGCTGGGCGATGAATACCTCATCGTCGCCTCCTCCGTATTGCTGTGCTGGGCCGCCTATATCCTGGCCGAGCTGCTGCACGTGTCGGGCGTCATCGCCACGGTGGTGGCTGGCCTCATTTGTGGCTGGTACCAGCACGCCGTCTTCTCGGCCGCCATCAGGTTGCGCGGCACTTCGTTTTGGACGGTACTCATCTTCCTGTTCGAAGCCAGCGTGTTCATGCTCATCGGCTCGTCGCTGCGCGACGTCATCCATCGCGTGGGCGGTTTCGCCGTGGTGGTCGAGCACATGACTGGGCCCATCCTCTGGATCTTGCTCGGCCTGACCCTAGCGCGCTTCGCCTGGATCTTCGCTAGCGACGGCGTCATCGCGCTGTGCCGTAAGCTCGGCTGGCGCCGCTACGAGACCGTGGGCTGGCGCGCGTCATCCGTGCTGAGCTGGGCCGGCATGCGTGGGGTCGTTACGCTGGCTGTCGCGCTGAGCGTGCCCGCGGACATGCCGGGCCGCGACTTCATCTTGGTCGCGGCCTTCGCGGTGATCTTGGTGACGGTGCTCGTGCAAGGCACGACGCTCGGCGTGGTCATCCGCAAGCTACGCCCGGCAGAGGCCGGAGCCCACGTTGCGCCTCTGAGCATGTCTCAAGCGGAGGCCGCGATGGCTCAGGCGCAGGCAAAGCTCGTCGAATCGCGTGCCTACGCGGCGGATGGTACGGTCATCCACCCGCAATTGCTCGACACCTACCGCCGTCGCGCCAACGCCTCGCAACGCTACGCGGGCAACGAGTCGGAATACCAGCCGCGACTACAGGCGCACTTCGATCTGGTACTGGAAGCCAACGCGGCAGGGCGCGCAGAGCTCCTCCGGCTGCACCGCGCCGGACAGATCGACGATCGCGTGCTGCACGAACTGGAGCGAGATTTGGACTTCGAAGAGCTGTCGGCACACTCTGCGAAAGCCACCTGACGCTTCGCGCGTTGAGAGCTACGCGGCGCGCTGAGCCCGCCGCGCCCGCTTACCCCAAACTCCCAGCTGGGAGCGCCGAGCGGCGCTCAGCGAACCCACGCGGAGTCGAGCTGGATCGATCGTCCATTCTTCAGCTGCAGGCGCGCGTAGACACTGGTGGCGTTGCGCGGCGCGAACTTGATTGCGACCACGTTCCACTGGTCCCAACTCGTGCTCACGGGCGTTACGGCGAACTTGACCTTGCCGAAGGCGCGCATCGTCGCGCCGTTGGTACCGTCCTGAATGCCGACCTTGACGATCGCCTGCGGACCATCAGACTCAGGATGCGAGTAGCGAATGTAGAGTGTCGCGCTCGACTTGCCCGCGACATTCAACCGCGCCGAGCGAGCGACCGGATTGCTCTCGTCGATGCGCGCGAGGCTGTTTGCGAAGAAGCTGCTGCCATCACCGAGCAGCTCTGCCGCGTCGTGAAACGGAACGGCGCCATCAGGTGCGACCGCGCGATAGAGCAGGTTGACGGAGGACGCGACCGGAACGCAGGACAGGGAAAGGCCGAGTGAAGAGTGCTCACGCAAGAGCAACGGCGCGCTTGCACTGCCTGACCGAGCCGGAGTTCCAAAGCTGACGCGCTGCGGGTCAGCCACGCTGTCTGCGCAGCGGTAGCTTGCCTCGCCTTGTAGGAGCAGCGGGTATTCCTGCTCGTTGGCCAAGAGCACCGACCGAGAGGCATCCGGCCAGGCGAAGCCCGTGCTGTGAAACTGCGGCAGCGCTTTCACGAAGGCCCCCGAGCTCCAGCTGGTGTTGGCGTGAGTCCACAGTACGCCGTCGCGATTCAGATCGGACGTGTTCCAGGTTAGGTCGGCTGCGTTCTTGGAAACTGCATCCTCCCCCTCGCCCGGTGCGAGCTCTGCCATGCTGCAGGCGCTCAACATCGACAACGACAGACACGCGATCCGAAGTAGTCGCATGGCGGATCATTGTCACGGATTGCGCGCCGCGTCGAGTCTTCACGGATTTGTCGCGCGCGAGCCGCGCCGCGTGCAACGCTCCGCCCTCGATGATTGAGGAATCCCGCACGGACCGGACGCGACTCACGCGTGCGACTACCTTTGCGTACGCTCTCGGGGCCATTGCGTTTGGCGTGAAGGAGAGCGGCCTCCAACTTTTTCTACTGCTGTTCTATGGGCAGGTCCTCGGGTTGCCAGAGGCATGGGTGGCCACAGGGATCATGCTGGCGTTGGTCATCGATGCCATGATCGATCCGTGGGTGGGGCAATTCTCCGACGATTTGTCGAGCCGCTGGGGACGTCGCCACCCGTTGCTCTATGCCGCAGCACTGCCAGCGGGCATCGCCTACGCTTGTCTGTGGAATCCCCCGTCGCAGCTCTCACCCGCCGCGCTGTTCGGCTACCTCTTGGGCTGTCTGGTTTTGATTCGCGTGCTGCTTTCGTTCGTCGAGATCCCCGGGGCCGCGCTCACTGCGGAGCTCACTCGTGACTATCACGGCAGGACTGCGCTCATTTCGCGGCGCACACTGTCGAGCTGGTGCGGCGCACTGTCGCTCAACACGTTTACGTTCAGCGTTCTCCTCGCTGACACGCCTGGCGCCACGAGCGGGATCCTGCGCGCTTCGGGCTATCATAGCTATGGGTTACTCGGCGGCGCGCTCATCGCGAGTTCTACGCTGATCGCCGCCGGAGGAACTCATCAGCTCATTCCTCACCTGAAGCAGCCTCGAGCGGCCACCCGGGGCCCACGGCTGCAGGAGATTCGAGCGGCGCTACGCACCCCCGCCCTGCGCGTCATGCTGCTGTCCGGCGTGTTTGGAGCAATGGCCGGCGGCATCGTCACGGGTCTCGATATGTATGTGGGCGTGTTCTTTTGGCGGCTTTCATCACGGGAAATGGCGGCATTTCCTTTCGTGTACCTGGCTTCCGTGGTGCTCTCCGGTCTGATGATCGGCGCTTTGTCAGAAAAGCTCGGCAAGCGAACGGCGGCAGTCACGACGGGCTTGGCCAGCCTAGTCGTGGGCCCGTTCCCAGTGCTTGCTGCCCTCTTCGGGGTCTTTCCGGCGAGAGGCAGCGCGGCTTTTTTCCCGCTCCTACTAACCTTCTGCGGTGCGGCGGTCTTGCTGCGCATCACGACCGGCGTTCTCACAACTTCGATGCTCACCGATGTCGTCGAAGCACACGAGCTTCGTACACACAAGCGCTCCGAGGGCCTCCTCACTGCAGGCATGACTTTGATCCAAAAGACGATGTCGGGCGTCGGGGTCTTGGCTTCGGGACTGCTCCTCACC
>Ga0164241_10001108_pt1 | contig 36353 bp, 38 predicted proteins | sample OricomyardsoilBY_FD_108780 | JGI IMG/M metagenome (GOLD analysis project Ga0164241, IMG submission 108780) | Backyard soil microbial communities from Emeryville, California, USA - Original compost - Back yard soil (BY) | ecosystem: Environmental > Terrestrial > Soil > Unclassified | place: USA... | reverse complement strand
TGGGTCGCGTCCCTCGGAGACGTTGGGGACGGCAAGAAGCTGGGTTGCCACCGCTCAGACGAGCAGCTCGCCGCCGCGGACGATCTCTTTGCCGTCGACTTCCACGGTGGGCTCGAGGATTACGCAGTCGAGGTGGACGGGGACCTGGACGCCGCCGCCGATCGCCGCCGATGCCCCGAAGGCGACGTGCGCGGTGCCGAGGATCTTCTCGTCCTCGAGGATGTTGCCGGTCAGCGTCGCCTCTTCGTTGGTGCCGATGCCCAGCTCGGCGACGTTGGTGCCGTCCTCGCCGTGCTGGGTGAGCAGTTCGAGCAGCGTCGCGCCCTCGGGACCGGTCGCGTCGGTGAGGTGTCCCGCCCGGACGGTCAGCTCAACCGGGGTCTCGACCTTGCCGACGCCGGCGATCGAGCCGTCGACGACCAGCGTCCCCTCCGCCGTGCCCTCGGCCGGCGAGACGAAGGCCTCACCGCAGGGCAGGTTGCCGAAAGCGCCGGGCGCGTTGAGCACGCCGGCATCGGCGATCGGGATGCGATCGACGAGGCCGAGCCGCAGGTCACTGCCGTGCCGGCAGGTGATCCGCGCCTCCTCAGCGCCATGCAGCACCGCCGCGAGCGCCGCGCCGCGCCGCCTCAGCACGCCCATGTCGGCGTTCATCAGCCGCGCCAGCATGTCCTCGGTGACGCCGGGCAGGGTCGCCACGCGCACGCCGGCCTGGTTGGCGGCGCGCCGCGCGTAGGTGTGCGAAAGCGACTGAATCGTCGGCGCCAGCACGACGTTGGCGGCGATCATCGCCGCCGCCACCGGCGTCGGCGGCTCGGCGCCGTTGGAGTCGAGCTCGGAGATCACCGCCAGGGTCGCGTAGGCCCCGTCGCCCTCGGCCTCGATCCGCATCAACGCCCCGATGTCCTCGGTGACCGGGTTGCAGATCACCAGCACCTCTTCGCCAGGTTCGACCCGCAGGCAATCCCGCAGTACCGTCCGAACAGCCCTGTCGAGCTCCTGTGTCAAGGCATCAAGGCTAAAGCCCTCGCGCCAGCGGCGAACCCTGCCCCGCCATCGCTACGATCCCACACCCCGCCGGAGTAGCTCAGCTGGTTAGAGCAGCGGAATCATAATCCGCGTGTCGGGGGTTCGAGTCCCTCCTCCGGCATCGCATTATCAAGCGGATTGCGCCGCTTCCCGAGGTTCGAGAGGACCATTTTGGCAGGGGGGTGGCAAGGAAAGTGGCAAGGGTCTAGCGGCGAACAGCCGCAAGTCACTCGGGATAGCGACCGTGTAGACGACGATGAGCGCGTGAGTAGACCGGGTGCGTCCGCGGATTGGTCGGGTGGCGCTCGCCGAAGGCGAGCATCCGCAATACCAGCACCTCCTCCACCTTCCTGAGCGCAAACACGAAACCGTGGGGCGCCGCCGAGGCCCCCTCCTGACCTATCGGGACATAGAGCTTCACGCAGTCCGCCAGCCTCGTACCTCGCGGGCCGTCCTCTTCGCACGGCTGCCACGGCACGGTCGTCGGGTGAGTCTCAATTTCCCGGCGGGCCTTCTCGGCCTGGGCGCGTGCGGGCGAGCGCTCCCGCAGACGGCCAACTTCCTCGGCCCAGACCTCATCGTCTATCTCGACGCGGACATTAATTGGATTTCGTCGCCCCGCCACGCCCTGCACTTTTCCAGATCGGCTCGTTGACCCTCCCAGGGTCGCGAGCGCCCACGCCAGTGCGGGCCGTTAGCCCTCGCCGTCGGTCGGCAGGTGCCCGAACAGCCGGTCGAAATCCTCCTGTGAGGCTGGCTTGGCGCCGCGCCTCCGGTCCAACTCCGCCATCGGCGTGATCGTCGGCTCAAGCGTCAGATCGCCTTCTGCGTCCGGCACGACCTCGTAGCGGCGACCATCGACATCCACCAACTCGCCCACATGCAGGCTCTTCACCGCAGTTGCCATGCAGCGATTGTACCCCGGTACAAGACCCGACCGAAGAAGTTCGAGTCCAATGCCCCCGGCCTCGCAAAAGCTGAGCAGATTTCCCCGGCACTACTTACGCCTTCCTTCTCAAATTTCCAGCAACGGAGGCTCCTCTGGTGGTGGGGGAAGCTCTCCCCCCGTCCCTCCGTCTCCTTGGCCCCATTCCTTGACAAAAACAGAGAGATGCAACCCTCGCAGCCGCCTCGCTTCCTTGGGCCTCCCCGCGCTCCCTGTATCTGACCCCGGTCAATCACAATCGTGAGTGGGTGGGGTCAGATACAGGGAGCGCCCTCTTTCGGCTCATGGAAGCGAGGCGGCTGCGGACGTTGATTTCGCAGGCTCGTTCGTAGTCTCGATTTGCGCACTAGGGAACTAAAAATCGCCTCGCGCGCCCTTACCCTCCGCATCGTGGGAGAAAGCGCCGAGCAGATCAAGAAGCACCTTGCCGCCCTGACGGAGTTCGAGGAGAAGTACGGCGAATACATACGCGCCCAGGAAGAAGACTGGGGTGCGAGCATCGCAGCGGGCGCGATAGGCGCTCCAGACGACCTCGGATCGGACATGTCTGCGGAAGACTTCGCCCAACTCACGCGGGAGGTCAAGATGCTGGCGACCAGAGCCGACCGGGCGATCAAGGCGTCTGGTGTCGCCCCACTGGCCGGGTCAGCCGATCTGCCGACGCAGGCGTTCAACTTCGAGGTCAACGACGGCTATTTCTCCGACGACGGGTTGGGGGTGCCGCGCGAACTTTTGGAGCGAATCCCTAGCCAGGTTTCCGGCCTCGAAATCAAACTGGAAGAGGCCGAAGCCGCCGAGAATGAGGCCAGTATGCGCTCATTCGGCGAAGTGTTTGAAGAGAGCCGCCAGCGGCACCACCAGGCTCAGCAGCGCCGGGGAGATCGAGAGGAGACAGTGGTAGGGCGGCAGTCCACCGGGAGGGAAGCTGATCCCCGACCGTGGTGGGAAAACCCCTGGCTATTGGGGATCGGCGTCACTGTGATCGGCGGCTTGATTCTCGCCGGGATCATCGCCTTCATCAGCGCCGCATAGTCGATCCCTTCAATGGCAGCGGCACGTCTCCCTCGGATTGTCTCCTAGTCTCTAAGCGTGGCCGACCAGCGCATCGAGAAGTGGGAACGTTGGTTCGAGCATGGCATCTCCTCGGACGTCTACACGATGCATTTGCAGCGCTTCGCATGGAAGCGCATGGAGGAGATCGCGCAGGCCAACCCCGACCTGAATGGCACCCCCTCTTACCTCTGGGAATTCCTGTTCGACACCTACGCGAAGACCCAGGCCGGGGCGGTCCGTCGGCAGGCCGACGTGGACGACCAGGCTGCGAGCCTGGGGCGGCTCATCTACGAGATAGGAGAGACCCCAACCTTGCTCACGCGGGACTGGTGGCTGAGCCTATGGAGCAACAACGAAGACGATCCCTACTGGCGTCAAGTTGCGGAGAAGGCGTGGGCCGACCAGTTCGGCGGCGAGGTGGGCGACCACTTGGACCCGGCCATCCCGCAGGCCGACCTGGCCAAGCTGCGGGACGGGTCTGAGAAGGTTCGCCGCTACGTCGATCAGAACGTCGCGCATCTGGACGCTCGAACTATTCCCAACCCCAACGGACCCCCGACCGGAGCACCACCCGAGGCGCCGACGACGACCGGCGAGAAGCTGCCAACGCTGGACGAGGTTCACGACGCAATCGACTTGATTGGCGACCTCTTCAAGAAGTACGGAAATCTGCTGACGGCGGCGGCGTGGGTGGACCTGACCCCGGCCCTGCAACACGATTGGGAGGCGGTATTCCGGGTGCCGTGGATCAGGAAGGAACGGCGACGCGGTAGGGCTGAGTGATCGCGCTGTCCACGCGGATCGCGCTTAGCCTCAACCCAGTGCCAGAAGACGTTCGGGCAATTCGTCAAGATCCGAAATCACCAGGGTCTCAAGCTTCTCGGCGAGCCCCGACCGGGCTGCCGCCTCCGTCCAGAGCCGCTCGGTGACGACGACGTCGCAGTGGGCAATCGCCACCGAGAGCGCCCCGATGTCGTTCAGGTCCTGGCGCTCCCAGGGCTTCTGGGAGGCGACGTGGCGGTGGCGCTCCAGTTCGCTTGAGGCGAGGATGCTCGGTACCGCTTCGACGAAGGCACCCATACCCTCCTGTCCGCCGTCGATCAGGACGTCGATCGAGAGCCCCGCCCGGGCCATCGCCTCTTCGATCGGCCCGAGGTGGTCGGTGATTGCCTGGCAGCGCGCGACCCGCATCGAGCGCTCCCCGGAGTTCCATTGTTCGTCCACCCGCACCGCGCGGAGAGCCTCCTTGGCCTCGGCGTAGCGCTCGCCGACGTCGAGGTGTGAGTACGGCTCGAAGCCCGGGATCCCGGCCGCCTCCATCTCGGGCGTCGGCCCCAGCAGCGCCCCCCGCTCCAGGAGGCTGTTCGCCTCACGCTCGAATCCGGCCGGATCGGCAAGCCCGCCTCGCAGCTCCTCGGGGATCTGCCAGGGTCCGAACTCCTCATCGAAGGCGTGCGAGACGCCCGAGCCGAAGACCTGCAGCGGCCTCGGCCTCTCGGTCGTTCCGTAGAGCGAGGCGATGGAGCGGTCGAGTTCGGCCGACAGGATCGCGTCGGCGGGGGCGATCGTGTGGAGATTCGAGAAGGCGAGCATCACCTGACCAAGCCGACGCCGCGACTCCCAATCGCGGCGGTTCTGGGTCTCCATGTAGTGGGCGCTCGAGAGCGGCATCGAGAGATCGCCGGAGGCGACGCCTGCCCGCAAGACGAGTGCGGTGTCCTCGAAGCGCTCGCCGCCATCGGTGCCGTGGACCGCCCGCGCCAGGTCGATCCATTTGTTCTGGTCGAGATATATGCGCCTCACGACATGAAGGCTAAGGCGCAAGGACAGTTGATCCGCCGTAGCTCAAAGGGGATAGCTGTTGGACTTCCAGGCACAGCTAGGCTCCCCGCCCATGCCCGACGACCCCAAGCGCAAAGCTGCCGGCAAAGCTGTGAAGGCCGCCCAGAAGCAGTTCGAGCGTGACAGCAAGGCTGCGCGGGAAGCGCGGCGCATGGCATTCGCCCAAGCGCAGAAGGAAGGGCTCTCACTGCGGGACATCGGCGATCTTGTCGGCCTGGATCGCTCGCGGGTCGGCCAGATCATCCGGGGCGACTAGCCCTAACTGTAGAGGTTTTCTCCTCAGTCTGATACGTTCGGCCGACCCAAACAAAACGACTCCCGGCCAGCTGTGGAACGCCAACCGGGAGCCTGACCACAAGGAGCTACATCCTCCTCATGGCTATCGACAACCCTATGGGCGGAACGCGGCCGGTGCCGCTCGACATTCCCGCCAAACACGTTCCCGTCCTGCGCGCCTGCTTGACCGGCTGGCTAGAGGGTGCGCGGGAAGATCTGAAAGCTCCCGAGCAATTGCATCATCCCGCCAAAGCACAGCGGGAAGCCGAGGCGTTTGAGCGCCTGTTGGCGGCGCTGGCGACGGGGCAGATCGTCCTCCCCGACGAGGCGGCGCGAGAGGCCGTCGCGGTAGCGACTGCCGACGACGACGAGGCGAACAACTACAGAGAGGTCGCCGCCAATCACGACGCGCTACACGCTCTGCTTGGCGTCCTGGGAGGGCCGAGCTCGTGACCGTTGCCGACCTGCCAATGCAGCGTGTCGTCCTAGCCTTGGTTCTCCGCGAACACCCGGCCTTGCTGACGCTCCCGGCGCTGGCGGGACGGGTGCTGGCGAACCCTCGGACCCTCAGCGGAGGGGTCGCGCTCGCCCGCGCCCTCCGCGATCTGGACAACGAGGGCTTGGTGTTCAGCGACGGGCTCCGCTTGCAGCCGAGCCGACCGGCGCTCTACGTCAAGCGCCTGCTGGGGGGAAGCTGATGCTGGTACCTGGGCGGTTCAGCAGCGCCGCAATCGGGATCGGTGACGGGGAGGTGGAGATCCGCTTGAGCGACGGCGGCAACTGGCAGGTCAAGGTGAAGCTGGGGAAGGATGAGGACTGGCGACTGCTCTGCCGGGGTCACGTTGACGGCAGCATCTTCGAGGCTGGCACCCCGACCAACCGCAAGCCGGTCACGGTCGGCCCAGTAGTGGTCGATCCGGCCGCTCGCCGGGTCGAGGTTCGCGGGAATGAGGTCCGGCTTGCGGCGCATGAGTTTGAAGTGATCGCGATGCTCGCCACCGAGCCCAACCGCGTTTTCACCAAGCAGGAGTTGATGCGCGAGATTTGGGGAAGCGAGGGCGGGGGCGCAACCCGGACGCTCGATTCCCATGTGAGCCGCGCTCGCGTCAAGCTCCGCAAAGCTGGGGCGGAGGGCTTCATCGTCAACTACTGGCGTGTTGGCTACAAGCTCTGCGAGTAAGCAAACCCTTGATATTTCCTAAATATTGAAAAATATTGGACCGAATTGCCTCTAGACATCGTCTAAGAGGCCCATGAAAAAACATTGGAACGACATATCTAGAGATTTGCCTGCTGAGCGCAGGCAATTGGCATTACTACTGTCCCGACTACGCAGCGCTGAGCCGCGTTTCGCGGAAGCCTCGATCTTGCAGCCCGACGAGGTAGGCGGCTGGCACGCAGCCGTCTACCTCCTTACTGGCTGTGAGCCGGTGTGGGAGGCACTTGGCTCCGCGATAGTGGCTCAGGGCTCCTTAGAGCCCGTCCGCGAAGAACTCAATGTTGCTGGCTCTGCTTGGACTTCGAGCCAGCGGGCCGCGATGGAGTGGGCGCTTCACTTTTGGCGCCCCGACCGATTCACGGCTGGCTATCCGGCGACCTTCCAGCGGTTCCTTTTCACTCGCTGGATCGTCGCCTCGTTTTTGCGGAAGGGGCTCGCTCCGACGATTCGGCTGGAGTGGATTTGACACGACAGCCGTCACGTCCTCGCCGACCTACCCGGCAAATAGCGCAGCGCCGTTCGGCCGTCAAGGGCGCGAAGCGCCCGACCCCTTGCGGGTTGACTGCCGAGCGGCGCTGCGCTTCGCTGGCAAGTAGGTCGGCAAGCCTGGAAACGGAGGCGAGAAGGTGCCGGGGAGGTTGGAGGTTCCGAGGCGGTGAGGAGGTACAAAAATCCCTCGCCGCAAAGAACTTGCAAACCGTACCGGCACTTCTCTATTTCTGTCAAGGAATGGGGCAAAAAAAGGGTTGCGCAATCTCGCAACCCTGTGCTACCTCCCTTCTATGAAGAACAAAAATCAACAACTGAAAGGGGATTTTTCGAGGGGAGATATTTCTCCCCGAGCTTCATTGGAAGGGTGCGGCTCAACTGCCCCAGCCCTTGACAGAAATAGAGAAGTGCCGCTGAGCACCAGCAGGCGCGGCCATTCAGGGGGTGCCGCGATGAACGCGATCAGCGTCAACGTCGGCGACGAATTGGTCGAGCGGATCGCCCAACGCACCGCTGAGATGCTGGCGAGGGAGTCGGGGGTGCCTGTCGAGGACGGCTGGCTGCGCGGCGCCGAGCGGATCGCCGCCTATATCGACGCGCCGCGCTCGCGCGTCTACGCGCTTGTCTCGGCGAGGCGCATCCCCGTCCACCATGACGGCTCGGCGTTGATCGCCCGGCGGTCAGAGTTGGACGAATGGCTGCTGCGAGGAGGCGGGCGGAGGCCATGACGGCGACCCCTCTTCGCCTCCTCAGTCCCGCCGCCCTGCGAGGTACTTTCGATCCCGGCCAAGGAGGCTCCTAATGGCAGCGAAGCTAGAGAAAACGAGGTATCCCGGCATCTACAAACGCGGCTCCCGCTACGTAATCACCTGGGAACACCGGGGGAAGCAGCACAAGGAATCCTTCCGCACCCTTCCCGAGGCTCGCGAGGCCAAGGGCAAACGCGATGCAGGCGAGAAGCGGCCTAAGTCGCGGGTCCGCTTTGGCGACTACTTCGCGGAGTGGATCGAGAACTACGCGGGCCGAACCTCGCGCGGGTTCTCGGAGACGACGCGCCCCGAGTACCGCAGGCCGATCGAGGCCCACGCGATCGCGCGGTGGAAGACGTGGAGGATGAATGAGGTTGAACCCGCCGACCTCCGCGACCTGTTCGGGCAGATGCGGCGAGATGGCCGCACTACCTCGGAAATCAAGAAGACGCGGGCGGCGCTGTCGGTGATGTTCGCCACGGCGCTTGAGGACGGCGTTGTCCAGTCGAACCCGGTCCTCGGCGTCCGTATCCCACCGCCGAGCGAGGACGAGACGCCCTCCGACGACAAGGCAAAGGCATTGACGCGAGCCGAGCTAGGCGTTCTTTTGGCGGCGCTCCCAAGCGAGTCGCGGCTGTTCTGCACGTTCCTCGCCCACACCGGCTTGCGGATCAGCGAGGCGGTCGGGCTGAGGTGGGAACACCTCGACCTCGGCGAGCATCCAAAGGTGCGGGTGCGCGAACAGCTTTACAAGGGGAAGCGCAAGCGGCTCAAGAGCAAGGACGGCCAACGCGACGTTCCTCTGTCCCCCGGCATGGCGCAGCAGCTTCTCGCGCTGCGGCGGGATGGCTACCGAGGCCCCGAGTCTCCCGTCTTCGCGTCGACCGCGGGCACTCCCCTGCGACCCGAAAACATTTATCGGCGAGCCTTGGCTCCTGCCGCCATTGGAGCCGGGTTCAAAGTCGAAGTGGAGGTCAAAGGCAAGAAGAAAACGCGGTCGGCCGTGTCCTTCCACACGTTCCGCCACACCTGCGCCAGCTTGCTTTTTGAGGCGGGCCGGAACGTGAAGCAGGTTCAGGCTTGGCTAGGTCATGCCGACCCCGGCTTCACCCTCAAAACCTACATTCACCTGATGGATTCTGGCGTCGGCAGTGCCGACTTTCTCGATCAGGCCGTTGGAAGCAACTCCGTCGACAGTCTCAATGAGGCTGCGATTCCGGCCTAGCGTTGTTGGCGCATCCAGCGAGGCCGGAAGTTATGCGGCCTTGTCGCTGACAACTACGGTCGGACGATCTAGCCGTCTTCGTAGGTCGTAGAGGAGAGGCAGGCGAGACGTGATGACCTGCCGCTCGTCCCTGATCGTCCAGCCAGAATCTAGGGCGGGCGCATCGGCGGTGGCAACAGTCCACCAGTGACGATCCTGATCGGGAAGTGCGCCCGTCAAGAAGGCGAGCTGATTCACCCACTCCTGAATGTTCATGGCGGCAGTCACCGGCCCGTCCGGGGTCAAGCGTTCTCCCTCCGAAATAAGCTCGCCGATGGTGCCACCAAAAGTCTGACTATCGCTGTCGATCACTTCCAACATCGCTTCCTCGTGCTGTTTCGGGACGCTGCCAAACAGCAACGTTTTGAAGAAATAGGAGCCGGGCCGCGATATTCGGAGCTTGAAGAAGAGCAGCTTGCTTCCTTCGCCAGCGACCGTCACGTTCTCGTCCGCCCAATAGTCCTTCGGCGTCCCGGGGTCTGGCTCGTTCTCCAACTTCTCCAGGGTGCTCAGCCAATGCCCCCTGTCGAGCAACTGCCCATGACTTCCGCATCGGCCCTGCTGAAGTCCTTGCGGGATTAGCGAGTTGATGGCAACCCCTTCGAGGTTGAACGGGTTGGGATTCTCCAATCCCACCTGCAGGAGGACGGTCTGCGGATGGCCCGCCCTCAGCAGCATCCGAAAGCTCGAACCGCCCTCCAAGGCGTAATGGATCTGCAGCGGCTTGGTTCGGGGCCTACCGAAGGTCGCGGCACCGAAAAAAGCGATCCCGACCGCCAGGAGCGCAACGGCCAGGACAATGAAAATGGCTTGCGCCAGGGATGACATTCCCCATTCGAGACGATCAGCGAGAAAGGCAAGGAGGCCAACGCCGATCCCGGCAAGGCCCAATCCCGTCCCTGCGACGCCATGACGCACGAGTGCGAGCGTATCGGCGAGTGGCTAAAGGCCCCCTGCGCGATGGCCTTGAATCGTGTGAGTGGGTCGCTCGGCTACTTGAGCCGCACCGCGCTGACTGCGCTCGAAGGTGGCAAGGGGGTGGCAAGGACGCACCGGGAAACAACCAAAAACGTCGAGACGCCCGAGTCATGGGAATTGGCTCTGTGAAGCCAAAATGGCTTAACAGCCGCAAGTCCCGGCAACGCCTGACGCAGCATCATAATCCGCGTGTCGGGGGTTCGAGTCCCTCCTCCGGCATCACAGGCAACTGCACCTGGGCGTCAAACAAAATGTGATCGGCACGCCTCCTGGAAGGCGACCAGGGCTGAATTGATTCCGCCAGACAGCTCATCCTCGGCCTTGAGCTTCTCGTCAGCGCGATAAAGCTCTTCGCGCTCGGGCTGCGTTGACTCGTGCAAAGCTTCGAGGTGCTTCAGAAAAGCCAAGTGCTTCAGCACGATTGGGCTTTCTTCTCGAAGGACAAACCTCATTCGGAAATTGTTCGCCATCTGCCCGCGAAGGGCCTGACTCGCCTCTACATACGCCTCCGCCTCTTCGCGGGCGGCATCGACTCTTTCCTCCTGTGACTCGGGTGAAGGATCTTCCTCAGCGGCCCGATGCGCCGCTTCGAGTTTTTTGGCTTCGATCTGTAGGGAGGCAATCTTTTCCGTGGTCTCAGGAATCGACTCGGCGACTGAGCTGATCAGCTCTCGCAGATGCTCCCTGTCTCTCAATTCACGATCATGGCGAAGCTGCCTCCACTGCCAGTAGCCCGCGAAGATGGCCGCGAACAGAGCGGCGCCTCCGATGACAAAAGGAGCGAAATCGGTCCCCCCTTCCACCACTGTGACTTCCACGGGCTGATCGCCGGCTAGCGGGGTTGCGAGCGCCGAAAGCAAGCCGACCGGCCAAGTCATCTCGGTGATACTTCCAGACGGAGTAGACAGCTTCTCCAGAGCGCCAGCTCACCGCCCCGGCAACGCCGCGGCTAACCTGCCGCGATGCTGGCTGACGTTGCCCTGGGAGCGCTGATCGCATTCTGCATCGCCGTCTTCACCACGCCGGTCGGCGTCTCCGGCGCGGTCTTCCTCGTCCCTGTCCAGATCAGCGTCCTACACACGCCGAGCTTGGCGGTGGCGCCGACGAACCTGCTCTACAACCTGATCGCAATCCCCGGTGCGCTGCTTCGCTTTCATCGCGAGGAACGGCTGGTCGGGCCGCTGACCCGCCTGCTGATCCTCGGCACCCTGCCCGGCGTCGTCGCCGGGGCCGTCATCCGGGTCGAGCTCCTGGGCCAGGGCAGCGCCTTCCTGCTTGTCGTCGCTGCCGTCCTGGTTCCGCTCGGCGCCTGGCTGGCCTTCGCAAGACCGCCCGCGCCGGCCGGCGCACCCAGCCGCAGCCGGCGCCGGCTGATCTTCGTTCTCTCGCTCGCCATCGGGACGGTCGGCGGCATCTACGGGATCGGCGGCGGCGCGATCCTCGGGCCGATCCTCGTCGGCCTCGGCTTCACCGTGCTCGAGGTGGCCCCGGCCGCCCTCGCGGCGACCTTCCTGACCTCGATCGCCGGAGTCTCCACCTACGCGCTGCTCAGCCTCGGCGGCAACGGCGACATCGCCCCGGACTGGGCGCTCGGCATCGGCATGGGCCTTGGCGGCCTGGCCGGCGCCTACCTCGGGGCGCGGCTCCAGACCAGGCTGCCCGAAGTGCTACTCAGACGCGGTCTAGGAGTGCTCGCCCTGCTACTCGGACTGCGCTACTGCCTCCAGGCGATCGCCTAAGTCCGCTCGGGACTTGCTCAGGTGTTCTGGTAAAGCGGGCCGTCGCCGCCCTCGGGCGTGGTCAGGCGGCCACCCTTGGCCGTGATAGCGCCGCACTGTACGCAGTTGGTGTAGTTGACGATCACGTCGACGTCGCCGCTCTCAGGGGCGTCGTCGGGGATCTCGTAGACGCCGGCGGGGCACATCCACATCCAGGTCTCGGCAACCTCGCGCGGGACCCGCTTCTGCACGCGGATGTGGTTGGGAGCGTCGTCGCGGGTGGCGTTGCCGCTGATGAAGACGCTGGAGAGCTTGTCGAAGGTGAGCTCGCCATCGGGCTGGGGGTAGTCGTCCCTGGTGTCCCCGATGAACATCGGCTGGGCGTCGTTGCGATGCAGTTTCCAGCGCCCGCCGGGGAAGCGGCCCTTGGTGAAGACCATCGAGGTGACCGCCGGGCCGCCTTTGATCAGGCCCTTCTGGAAGGGCTGGCGGGTGTTGCGCTGCTCGTAGAGGTCCTTTTTGACGACCGAGTCCTCGACCGCGGCCTCGTAACCGGAGAAGTCGTTGCTGCCCTCCTTGAGCGCCGCGTAGATCTGCTCAGCCGCCAGCATCCCCGCCGTGATCGCGTAGTTGAGGCCCTTCAGCGCCGCCAGGTTGACCATGCCGGCAGCGTCGCCGACGAGCACCGCGCCCGGCATCGAGAGCTTCGGCATCGCCCAGTAGCCGCCGGCGGGGATCGCCTTGGCGCCCCAGCCGACCCGCTCGCCGCCCTCGAGGATCTTGCGAACCATCGGGTGGGTCTTGAACTGCTGCAGGAAGTCATGGGCGGAGCTGGTCGCGTCGGCATAGTCGAGGTCGAGGACGAGGCCGATCGAGACCAGATCGTCACCGGTCTTCTCGTCGACCATCGGGTAGATCCAGGTGCCGCCGATCTGGTGGTACTTGGCGGAGATCTTCAGCGGCCAGCCGGCAATGGTGTGGATCACCCGGTCGAGTGGCTTGGGGACCTTCCAGACCTCCTTCACGCCGAGCTCCCAAACCTGCGGCTCGCACCCCTCGTCGAGCCCGAACTCCTGCACCGCGGCGTCGGCGAGATGAGCCCAGCAGCCCTCGGCGAGCACGGTCGCCTTGGCGGCGATGTCGGTGCCGGGCTCGAAGTTGCCGAGCTCCTCACCCTCTTTGCCGCGCCCCTTGTCGCCGGAACGCACCCCAAGCACGGCGCCGTCCTCGACGATCAGCTGCGTCGCCGCCGTCTCGGTCAGCAGATAGGCGCCCGCCTCCTCGGCCTGCTGCTGCATGTAGCGGCAGAGCGCGGAGACCGAGATCACCTCGTTGCCGTGATTGCGCTGCGGAGGTGGTGGCGGGATGCGGATCTTGGTCTTGCCGTTGGGCAGGGCGTAGATCGCCTCCTTCTTGACCTCGCCGAAGGCGAAGCCCTCCTGGCGCCACTGCTCTCGACTCAGGTCCGGGAAGAGCTCCTGCAGTGGGCCGGGACGCATCACCGCTCCGGAGAGGTTGTGACCGCCGCAGGTCTTGGCCTTCTCGATCACAGCGACAGGCACCTCGCCGAGGCTCTCCATCGTCTCGGGGTCCTCGGCCAGCAGCTGCAACAGCCTGTTGGCACAGGCGAGCCCCGCGGTGCCGCCGCCGACGATCGCGACCCCGATCTCGATCCGCTCGTCCTCGCCGTCGAGACCGCGCTTGACGAACTCCTTGGTCGAGTCGACCGGCGGCGGGAAATCAGCCGGGACGACCTTGCCGTTGGCAGATGCCATCGGCCAAAACTATATTGACTGACGAGTCAATCAGCCGAGCGTGGCGCCGACGCCGTGCTCGCGGAACTCGTTCAGCATCTCGGTCATCGCGTCGACGTCGCAGGCGATGCCTTCCGCCCACGGCTTGTCGGGATGCTCGTCGAGCGTCTTGTAGCCATTGCCGCTGACGACCGCGACCACGGTGTCGTCGGGGCCGAATTTGCCTTCATTGGCGAGCTTTGCCGTGGAGGCGATCGTGGTGCCGCCGGCCGGCTCGGTGAGGATGCCCTCGGTGGCGCCGAGCAGGTCGATCGCCTCGAAGATCTCGGCGTCGCTCACCGCCGCGGCCGAACCACCGCGGGACATCACAGCGTCGACGACCAGGGCGCCGTCGCCCGGGGCGCCAATCGCGATCGAGTGCGCCGCGGTGTGCGGCGACTGCGGCTCGATTTCACCCGAGCCGTCGAGGATCGCGGTCGCGATGGGGCTGCAGCCCTCGGCCTGGGCGACGTTGATCCTGGTGCCAGAAGTCTCCGCCAGGCCGACCATCTCCATCTCGTTGAGCCCCTTGTGGACGCGCGAGGAGAGCGTGCCGCCGGCCGCCGGGATGACGAAGTGGTCCGGCGCCACCCAGTCAAGCTGCTCGACGACCTCGTAGGCGACCGTCTTGGCGCCCTCGGCGTAGAACGGCCGCAGGGTGATGTTGGCGAACTGGATGCCGCTGGACAGGGCCAGCTCGCGGCAGGCGCGGTTGGCTTCGTCGTAGTTGCCGTCGAGCTGACAGACGGCAGCACCGAGCGCCCGACAGGCACGGGCCTTGCCGCGCTCCATGTTCGACGGGTAGAAGACGTAGGCGGTGACACCGGCCTTGGCCGCCAGCGAGGCCACCGCGGTGCCGACGTTGCCGGTCGAGACGCAGCCGATCTCGTCTTTGCCCAGCTCGAGCAGGCGGGCGACTGCCATCGAGACGACCCGGTCCTTGTAAGAGAGGCTGGGCCGCTGGGTGCTGTCGTCCTTGAGATAGAGCTTCTTGAGGCCAAGCTCGGCGCCGAGCCTGTCGGCGTGGATCAGCGGCGTGCGGCCGCTGTAGCGGCCGACACGGCCCTTTGCCCTTGCGTCGAGGATCGGCAGGAGCTCCTCGAAGCGCCAGATGTTGATCTCGCGCTCGGCGGGCGGCAGCTCGGCCAAGCGCGTTTTCGCCAGCTCGTAGTCGTAGTCGATGTCGAGGCCCTGGCCGCAACCAAGGCACTTCGAGGTCGTGTCGAGAAGCGGCAGGCGGCGTCCGCAATCGCGGCAGACCAGTTCGGTCGCGCAGGAACGGGTGCGGTCCTCAGAGCTCAGCATGGAGAATTCTCCTCTCGGCAGGGTACTCCCCGCCCCCCGGCCCCGTCGCACGGCCTGCTCCACTGGCGCCACGTCATCGGACCATGGGTATAACAGAGGCCCAGGCTTTGATCAAGCTTTCCTGAGCGTATAAGGGAGGCCGCCCCGAAATAAGTAGGGCCCGCCCCGGCGGTGTCAGCAATCCGCGGGGCGGGCCCAACCTTCAACCAGCGCCTCTGGGCTCCGGCTTGAGTGACGACTGCGTCGGGGGTTCGAGACTGCGCTCCCCAGCGCGACTCATCCGTGGTGACCGATCGCATCACGGTCACACCTCACCAGCGCCACGGCCCATTACACGGCCGCCCCCCCTCTCCGGGGGCCCGGCTGCCAGAGGTGAGAGGGCGAAGTGGCCATGGGTACCGGGCAGCGTTGCCGGCTGGAGGTGGGGCAGTGCCCGCGACGCTGTCGCCTCCCTAGTACTTCCGAATGGCCAACATCTCGACTCATGACTGGATACTCCTTTGCCATCGCAAGGCGAGTCGCCCCTGTCTGGGTTCCCCACCTCTCCTCAGGCGCTTGGTCGTCAGCAGAAATACGTATAACAGACCCAACTACAGTGGTCAAGTCTTTCTGTTCAAATTCGGCAACAGTCGTGGTCACATTGGCACCCGAGCACGTGGCTGCCAGCTGAAGGTGCGGAAGGCATCGACGAAACCCGCCCCGACGAGGCTCTTGCGATCGGCAACCGCGGGCTCGTGGCCGGCCTCGGCGATCGCGATCGTCGTGCAACCCGCGGCCGCCGCCTCGCTGATCGAGCGGTGCAGAACGGCTCTCTGCCCGATGCCGTCGCGTTCCCCGGCCGGACGCGAGGCAAGCGCCATCACGGCGGTCTGCCCATGGATCAACATCGCCGAGTAGGCCAGCGGCTCGTCCCCGTCGACCGAGCAATAGCAGCGCCACCCGGTCGTGCCGGGAAGGTCGAAGAAGAAGGTCCCGGCCCAGTTGGCCAAGCCGAGGCTCTCCGCCAGGGGATCGGCGAAGCCTTCGTCTTCACGAGGATCGACACGCTCGTAGATGTCGATGTCGGGCGGCGGACTGAAGCGAGGTGGTGAGCCGTCACGCAACAGCCGTACCGGTCCGTCCGCCAGCTGGTGCTGGTGACGCCGCAGCCAAGCTTTGGCCTCCGCGGCCTCCGGCAGGCCCGGCGAAAGGGAGACTCGGTAGTCGACGTCGTGGCGTTCCATCCACTTCACCGCAGCCGGGAGGTAGCCGTCCTCGATCGCTCCCGGCGCCGCGGCACCGAGGATGAAGTTGAGCGCCAGCTCCTCCGGTTCCTCACTCACAACCGCAGCCGCAACTGGGCCGAATCGCACCATGTCGATGCCAAGGTCGACGACGGCGTCCTCGACGGCCGTCTCCCAGAGCCCCTTCCAAAACCGCTTCTCAGCCTCGTCCAAGGCGACTGCGTCGTAAGGCACCTTGCCTTCCGCTGCCATCATTCCAAACTATAGAGGCCTTACCCCGGAACAGTCAAGTTTTCCTGCATAAACCGGCTTGTCTGGAGAACGCAAAAGGCCGGGCAGCAACCGTGCTGCCCGGCCTTTGTCGGGACATCAGTACTCGAGAGCGACTATTCGGCCGTCACCGCCCAGGTGCCGAATGCCGTGTTTCCTCCACCCGCCGAGGGGCTGCCAAAGTAAGGCAAGACGACGCCAAACTGAGTGGGTTTCCTCACGGCTGCAACGCCAAGGGGCACGGTGGCGCTGCTCGTGTCGTCCATGTACACACACATGGCTCCAGGTTCCGCTTCCGGCGCTGCAGGTCCCCCAGGGCACACAGCTTCCACTTCCGCACGGGAGAGAAGCGGCACTGGGGCAAGTCCGCCAGTCGGCGTTATTTCGTAAGCCAGTTCGGACTCTGCACCGGGTTCGATCATCACGTAGACGGTCGGCGCAGGAGAAACCGGGAAAGCGAAAGTGACGGGCACCTGCTCGTATGCACCGGGGTCTGGAGCAGCACCCCATACACCCTTCAACGTCTCATCGGCAGGGACTTTGTCGACAAATGGGCCGGCGGGACCGGTCGGGCCAACCGCACCCTGGGGCCCCTGGGGCCCGGCCGCACCGGTGTCGCCCTTCGCTCCAGCTGGGCCCTGTGCGCCCGGCTTACCCGGCTTACCTTGCTTGCCCGGCTTACCTTGCTTACCCTGCTTGGCCGAGCTGGTCGCCTTGCCACCGCCACCGTTGGCCGCGACCGCTCCACCTACCATCGCGAAGACAAGCGCGATTACGGCGACCATCATCGCTGGACTGAGGCGCAAGCGCCCTCGTATTGATGAGTACATCGTCTCTACTCCTCCCATTCGGTCATGTGTGTGTTGCTGCTTGCGCGCTCACCCACGGCGCGGACTTCGTTCAACTGCCAGTCATGCGAGCGAGCGACTCCCCAGGGCGGCCCGACGTCCGGAAGAGGCTGGACGCCGCGATCGGCCGCGTGTCAGCGGAAAGCCACAACGGGCCCGCCCCCTGTTCGTCTCGCTGCATCTCACTCCCATTTCCCCGGCTTCTGGCGTAGTCACATGGCAATGCGTCTACGCTTCAAAGCTGGATGGGAACTTTATGGTACGACCTGGGTCTTGTCAAGATTCGGACAGGGTCCCCCCCGACAACCGTCGAAGGCCACCTCGACGTCTGGTCCCATCGCGCTAATATTCCCGACTAATGGAGTCCGCCAGCGCAACCGAGGTGCAGCCCGACTGGTACCGCTCGGCGTTCTCGGCTGAGACCACCGTCGATCGACCCTGGGCCGATCGGACCGAGGCCGAAATCGACCGCGTCCTGGCGATGATGCGACCCGAGCCCGGCGCCCAAGTGCTCGACCTCGCCTGTGGAACCGGCAGGCACTCGATCGAGCTGGCGCAGCGCGGCTTCTCGGTGCTTGGCGTCGACATTGCCTCGGACCTTCTCGAGATCGCCACCGCCGATACCGAGCGACTCGCGCTCGACAACGTCGACTTCCGGGAAGCCGACCTGCGAGAGATGGCCTTCGAGGCGGAGTTCGACCTCGTTCTCAACCTCAACGACGGAGCCGTCGGCTACTTCGAGACCGAGGAGGACAATCGCCGCACCTTCGAGGTGATCGCGGCGGCGCTGCGGCCAGGCGGTGGCAACCTGCTGCAGCTGCCCAACGTCCTCTACGCGGAAGCGCACCTACCGCAGAAGACCTACATCGAAGGCGAGGGGATGGTCGAACTGATCGACCATCGCTGGGACAAGCGCGCTCGCCGCTTAGAAGGATCGACGACCCCGATCGTCTTCGGCGGCGTGGTCGAGAAGCCGGAGCCGATTCCCTTCCGCCAGCGCCTCTACTCCGTCGACGAGCTGAGCGAGCTCTACGAGTCGGTCGGCATGACCCTCGCCAACGTCTTCCGTGGCAACGGCAAGCCGCGTCCTCCCAAGGACAGCCAGTTCGAGGTCTTCGTCGAGGGCCGTAAGGCCTAGCCTAGGGCTACCAGCTTCCTTCCAGCCAGCGCAGGATCTCGGCCATGCGACTACGCACGTCCGGGTCGGGCGAGCAGAGCTCAGCCGACGTGAGCTGGATCGCCGCGCCCATCGCCAGCGTCGCCTGGTCGGGGCTCATGCGCAAGCAGCCCTCCATGCGCTTCAAGGTGAGTGGGTCGCTGCGCAGCGTCCACAGCGCCTCGATGGTCCCCTTGGGGTCCATCTCAGCGATTTCGATCGCCGTTTCCAGCGCGTTGCGAATCCGTTCGTCGGCTGCACCCTCGTCGGCGGCCTCGAGTGCCCGCTCCACCAGCCGTTCGTCCAAACGCCCGTCGATGACGAGTGTGGGTTCCCTACCCTCTGTCATGTTGGGACCTCCTCCAGGTCTCGGCCAGGCCCCGGGGTGTCGCAAGCGCCACCGGGGCCGTCTATTGAGATTTCTGCGAGTGTAAACTCGAATGAAGACGATAAGCGCCCGCCGCTCAATGGTCAAATAATCTCGCCTGAGGCGCCGGCCCGGGACGGGGGCGCAAGCGAAGGCCAGGCAGATGAGCAGCGCGAGATCGAGCTACGACGCAGGGGCAGTGGAGGCCGAGCGGCAGGCCGCCTGGGCGAAACAGGACGCCTTCAGCACGCCCATGCCTGCCGCTGACCAGCGGGCTGTCTACATCAAGCCCTCCAGCCCGTTCACCTCGGGCAAGCTGCACATGGGTCACGTGCGCGACTACGCGATCGGCGACGCCTACGCGCGCTTCCGCCGCGCTCGTGGTGACGCCGTCCTCTTCGGCTTCGGCTTCGACGCCTTCGGCCTGCCGGCCGAGATGGCCGCGATCGAGCGCAAGGTGGCGCCGGCCGAGTGGGTCGAGAGCTGCGGCGAGCGCATGCTCGAGCAGATGAAGAGACTCGGCTTCTCCTTCGACTACGAGCGCGTCTTCTACAGCTCCGACGAGGCGCAGTACCGCTGGTCGCAGTGGCTGTTCGTCACCCTGCTCGAGGCCGGCCTGATCTACCTCGACGACACCACCGTCGACTGGTGCGATCACTGCCGCACCACCCTCGCCGCGCTGCAGGTCGAGGACGGTCGCTGCTGGCGCTGCCATAACGAGGTTCGCCTGATCCGCCGGCCCACCTGGTTCCTGCGCATAACGCCCTACCTGGAGGAGAACGATCTGCGTCTGGCGGGACTGGAGAGCTGGGACGAGATCTCGATGTCGACCCAGCGCTACATCCTCGGTCGCAGCGACGGCGTGGAGGTCGAGCTGTCGGGCCCAGATGGGGCGAGCCTCACCGCCTTCACGCCGCATGTTGAGTCGGTGGCCGCGGCGAGCTTCGTGCTGCTCTCACCTCGTCACCCCGAGCTGGAGGCACTGGTGACCGATCCCGACGTGCGTGAGCAGCTCGACGAGTTGCGCTCGGGGGGTTGGGAGCGCAGCGCCCGCGATGCCAGGTCGGTGCCGCTCGTCGACACCGGCGTTTCGATGACGGCGCCCTGGAGCGAGGCCCAGCTACCGGTGTTGGTCTCGCCGCTGGTCGATGCCCGCTACGGGCCGACGGCGGCGCTCGGGATTCCCGCCGTCGACGAGGCCGACGCGACGATCGCCGCGCGGCTGCCGCGAGTGAGGGACGCCGCGCCCCTGGATGGCGGCCCAGCGCCCTGGCCCGAGGCCGAGGCGTCGGTCCGCTACCGCGCTGCCGATTTCTCGATATCGCGCCAGCGCTTCTGGGGCACGCCGATCCCGATCGTCCACTGCGAGGCCTGCGGAGTCGTGCCGGTTCCCGTCGAGGACCTGCCGGTCGTGCTGCCGCGCGACATCGAGCCCACGGGCGAGGGCAACCCACTGGCTGAGCGCGCGGACTTCGTCGAGGTCGATTGCCCGCGCTGTGGCAGGGCGGCCCGCCGCGAGACCGACACGCTCGACTGCCACTTCGACGCCCTCTGGCTCTGGGTGCCGGCCGCCGTTCCGCCCGAGGCTCGCGCCGAGTCGATGTTCGACCACCCGGACCTGCGCCGCTGGCTGCCCTCCGAGCGCCTCGTCGCCGGCGCCGACAGCGGTGGCTTCGTCTTCGACCAGCGGGTCGTCACCAAGGCCCTGCGCGATATCGGTCCATTCGCCTTCCTCGAGCAGGGAGAGCCGTTCTCCGGGTGCACCTTCCATGAGATGGTCGTCGCCGCCGACGGCCGCAAGATGAGCAAGCATCTCGATAACGTCGTCAATCCCGACGAGCTGGTCGAGGAGTACGGCGCCGACACCGTCCGCATCGCCATTCTCTACGCCGCCGGCCCGGCCAAGACGCTCACCTGGAACGACAGCGCGCTGCGCTTCGCCAGCCGCTTCCTGCACAACGTCTGGACCTACTCACAGCAGCGCTTCGCCGCCGTGAGCGAGGCTCCCGAGGATGTCGAGGCCGCCGCCGATACCGCGTTCCTGCGCGACCGCCTGGGCAAATGGTGCGACAGCGGCGTGGCCCGCATCACGGCCGACCTCGAGGACCTGCAGATGCACAAGGCGGTCCGCAACGTGACCCGCCTCTTCGAGCGAATCAAGGACTTCGAGAAGCGGGTGGTCAAACGCCGTGGCCGGCTCAGTCGCGCCGACGCCGAGGCCCAGGCAGTGGCTCTGACGCTCCTTGCCGAGGTCCTCGTCCCCTTCGCGCCACACATCGCAGAGCAGCTCCTGCTGGAGCAACAGGAAAGCCCCGAGGCGGACGATCCAGCCGCACGCATGCCCACCGCCTAGACGGCGACCCTGTCGTCGGCGCTAGACCCTCCTAAGCGAAGGTCCAGAGCTTGTTGCCGAGGAAGTTGAAGGGCATCGCGATCGCCACGGCGATCGCCTGAGCGGAGAGCTCACCAAGCGAGGTGCTGCCGACGAGGAGCTCGAGGACCGCCAGGTTGATGATCAGCGCGGCGACGCTTACCGCGAAGAAGCGGGCGGCCTGAAAGCCGGCGTGGCCGTCTCCGGCAACGAAGGTCCAGTGGCGGTTCCAGAAGAAGTTGCTGCTGACGGCGACGACGAAAGCGCCGACCGCGGCAACCAGGTGGTGGACGCCGAGGTTGCCGCTGAGCAGGGCGAAGACGGCGAGATTGATCAGGTAGCCGGAGCCGCCGACGAGCCCGAACTTGATCAGCTGCCACCAGCTTGCCGGCCGTCGTGCCGCGGCGCTGACCCGATCCGCGAATTCGGCGGCGCTCACGGACGGCTTCCCCGGGGACTATCGGCGACCACGGCGTTGACACCGAAGCCGGTGCGCACGTCGCGCAGGACGTGGAAGGGGATTTCGCGAACGCGATTCGACATATAGCGGGTCAAGGTGAGGCGCTCGAACCTTATCCGGGCGATTGGGCGGAATCCTTTTGGCACACCTGCCGGGTACCCCACCGTCGACTTGCTCATCACGTCGATCTCGCGCATCGGCGTCTCGCCGCTGTAGATGCGCAGTGATCGATCGTCGAGGTAGAAGTGAACCGAATCGGCTGCGAGCTTCCAGGTCAGAATCGCACGCGGCGCCTCCGGCGCGCCGAGCTCTTCGGTGAGAGCGCGGAAGTCGGGGCGCTGCAAGTTGGGAGTCTGCGTGACATAGACGTCGTAGGCGAGCCAGTAGGCGCAGAGGACGAGCGCGAGGAGAGCGCCAAGGCGCCGGGCGCCGTCGGCGGCGAAGCCGATGGCTGCTGCCACGGCGAGTGGCAGCAGCGCCGGCAATAGATTGCGCTCGACCACGTAGTCCTTGCCGAGCAAGGCCGCGAGCGCGACCAGGACCGCCACGCCCAGCCCAAGGATCGCGACGAGCAGGGCGCCCCGCCTCTCCCTTGCGTTGCCGCGCACGGCGACGAGGAGCAGGCCGGCGGCGAAGAGGATGCCCGGCAGCAGCGCGTAGCGCTCGCGAGGAGGCTCGGCGATCACGTGCCCGGTCTCGCCGGCCAGGAAGCTGACGCTGGTCTCGATAAAGCGCGTCGAGAGAAGGCTTTCTTCGATCCAGCCGATGTGATCCGGGTTCACCTGGGCGGTGATCAGCGGGGTCAGGGCGAGACCGGCCGCGGCGACACAGCCGACGGCCGGCAGGACCAGGCGCCAGCGCGAGCGCAGCGCGACGAGCAGCCAGAGCGCCTCGATCCCCACGGCGAAGAAGGCGAAGTAGTGGCTGTAGAGGGCGAGCGCCGACGCCAGTGCCCAGAGCGCCAGGTCGCTCCCCTTGCGGGTGCCCAGAGCGCGAACGAAAAAGAGAAGCGAGACAGCGCAGAACAGGACCAGGAGCGCGTAGGAGCGGGCCTCCTGCGAGTACCAGATCAGCATCGGGTTGACGGCGACCAGCGCGGCGGCGATCAGGCCGGCGCGCCTGCTCGCCAGCTCACGGCCGATGCAGTAGGCGACGGGAACGGTCGCCGCGCCGAACAGCGCCGAGAGTGAGCGCAGCCCCACCTCCCCGGTGCCGAAGAGCTTCGCCCATCCCCAGCCAAGCACGTAGTAGAGGGGCGGGTTGGACTCGCTGTTCGCCACCGCACGCAGCATGTCGGCGAAGTTGCCGGGGATGACGCGAGCGGCGGTGATCACCTCGTCGTGGTGATAGCTCTGCACGTCGAGGCTCGCGAAACGGACCGCGATGCCCAGCGCGGTGAGGACGGCCAGCGCCCAGAGGGCGCCCGAGCGGGTCGGCGTCAGCGTCAAGGCGCGCAGAGGTGCTTCGGCATCGGGCGATTGGGACCGAACGAGGGCGGAGCTGCTGCTGCAGAGCTGCCCCATCCACGATTTGGCCGGGGGCTGAGCTCGAAGCTCAGACGTGCGCCGCGTGAGAGCTCGCAGTACGTCGTCCAGGGACGGCCGTAAAAGCCGCCGTCGATCTGCAGGCTCTGTATATACGGGGCCCTGAGCGCAGCAAGGGAGACCCTGTGCCTTTTCTTGCCGCTGCCCTCGACGGAAGAGGCGCTGGCCGAGATCGTCACCCGTCGATTGCCCGGCATCGCGATCGATGCGCGTTCGAACAGCGGGCTGCCGATCGCCAGCAGGCCGACTCCGGGAACCTCCGGGTAGAGGCCGAGGGCTCCGAACACATACCAGGAGGAGAGCGTGCCGAGGTCGTCGTTGCCGGGATAGCCAGCAGGGGCGGCGCTGTAGAGGCGAAGAGCGCGACGGACGGCCGCCTGGGTCCGGTAGGGACGATGAGTCCAGTCGTAGAGCCAGGGCACATGCAGGGTCGGCTCGTTGCCGAGCAGCGCATGATCGGTGTGGGTGCCGCCGGCGCCACCGTTGAGACTGCGCAGGAAGTGCCCCAGCCGGGCCGCCGCCGGCTCCCGGCCGCCGATCGCGCCGAAGAGGCCGGCGGGATCGTGAGGGACCATCCACGTGTACTGAGCCGAGTTGCCCTCGACAAAGCCGCCGCCGCGGAGGTTGTCGTAGCCGGCGGGAAACGAGCCGTCGCTGTAGCGAGGCTCGATCTGCCCGCTCTGCGGGTTGAAGAGCTTGCGCCAGTTCGCCGAACGCTGCATGAAGCGGCGGTACGTGGCGCCATCGCCCAGGGCGCGCGCGGCGAACTGGGCGATCGCGAAGTCGTCGACCGCGTACTCGAGCGTGGTCGCGGCGGAGCCCCAGACGTCGTCGGGCTCGCCGTAGATCGAGTTGGAATTGCGGACGTTGGTGTCGAGCTCATAGGGCAGATAGCCGAGCGCGAGATAGGAGGCCAAGCCCTGGCGCTGGAGGTATTCGCCGTTGGCGCTGCGACACGGTTCGTCGGCGCCTTTCAGCATCGCCGTGAGAGCAGCACGGCGATCGAAGCCGGCGGCGCCGAAGGCCGCGGCGGAGGCGATGATTGGGTCCGCCGAGTCGCCGACCATGGTCATGCTCTGCCCATTGGCGTAAGACCAGCGCGGCAGACAGCCGCTCTCGGCGGCATTGGCCAGCAGCGAGCTGACCATCTCGCCGGCACGTCGTGGGACCAGCATCGAAAGCAGCGGGATCTGGGTCCGGTAGGTGTCCCAGGCGGAGAAGTCGGCGTACTGGATGCGGCCATCTGCGCGATGCACCAAGCCATCCATGCCGATGTAGGCGCCGCCGACGTCGCTGAACGTGCGGGGCGCCAGGAAGACGTGGTAAAGCGCCGTGTAGAAGGTGTCGAGAAGACGAGATGAGCTGCCGCTGACGCGGATCCGGCCCAGTGAGCGATTCCAGTCCCCCTCTGCCCGCTTTGCCACCGTCCCGAAAGCGAGTCCGGGGTTCTCGGCGACGAGGTTGGCGCGGGCGTTCTCGACGCTGACGAAGGAGAGACCGACCCGCGCGGTGACGACTCGGTTGCGGCGGGTGTCGAAGCTCGCGTAGGCACCGGCGGCGGCGCTGCTGCGTGGATTGGCGGTCGGTGCCTGAGTGTCGCTGGCAACCGTCGATTCCGGGGAGAGGCGGCTGCGCTCCCAGGTGCCGTGGGCATCGAAGGGGCGATCGAAGACAACAGCGACGTAGACCCGGTAGCGGGGCCGCTGGCCGCAGAAGAGCCCGCTGGACGCGACGCCGTCGATCTCGTGACGGGCGGGGTCGACCTGCACGGCGGAGAAATCATTGGGCTGGGCGCTGCCGCCGGCGTTGACGAGGATGCTGGAGCGCCGGTTGCGAGGAAAGGTGAAGCGCGCCATCCCAGTGCGCGTCGTCGCGGTCAGCTCGACGTCGATGGCACCGCCGCGGGCCGGGTTGAGGCGGACCGAGTAGTAGCCAGGGCGCCCACTCTCGTGTGCATGGGAGAAGCCCGGCTGGAACCGACCCCGCAAAGACGAGTCGGCGGCGGGCGACGAGCGCAGTGGCTCGGTCGTCGGCAGGAAGGGAAAGTCGCCGTAGAGCGAGCAGCCGGCGCCGCCGAGATGGGTGAGGCTGAATCCCCTGACGTGCTCGTCGCGGTAGTCATAGCCGCCGCGGCCGTTGCGATCCGCCGGCGTCGTATCGGGGCTCCACTGGACCATGCCGAAGGGAACCGTCGCACCGGGGAAGTTGTGACCACCGCCGAAGGTGTTCGGGCCGGGACGGGTGCCGGCGAAGACGCGCACATGATCGGCCAGCCCGGCACCGGGAGCGACCGGCACGGCAAAGGCAAGAAAGACGAGCGCTGCCGCGATGGCGATGCCTGAGCGTCGGGCCAAGGAGTGAACGTTACGGCGCTCGCCTAGTCTTCCCCGGGCAATGCGGACCAGAACCGCGATCCTCGTCATCTGCACAGCAGCTGCGGCCACCCTGGCTGTCGTCCTGGCCCTGGGCGGCGGCAAGGACAGCTCACGCGCCAAGGCCGCCACGAGCGCGGTGCCCGGAGAGCCGAGCGTCGAGGTGATCTCACCGCGCAGCGGCGCCCGCCAGACCAGCCACGCGGTCGTCGTCAAGGTCGCGATCCGCAACTTCCAGCTCGCCCCCCACCACTTCGGCGGCGAACCCCAGCTCGGTGAGGGCAACATCCGCTTCGGCCTCAACCGCGTGCCCGACTGCGTCGATCCGGTCAAGCTGCAGCGGGCGATCGACAGCCCCTTCGGCAGCGGCCGCCTCGTCGGCAGATCCTTCGACTTCGCCGAGTACGCCGGGCCCAACGGAGTCCTCGCCGAGCAGATCGGCTCACAGGGCAGCTACTCGCCGGCGACGCGACCGGAGATCTACTACCACGGCCTCCCCCCCGGCTTCTACAGGCTCGTCATCACCCTCGCCCAGAACGACGGCTCGACGACCCCGTTCCACGCCGTCACCAACTTCCAGATCCTCCCCAAGCCCGGCCACGGCCCGAAGTGCACCGGCGGCAAAGTCCCCAGCGCCAAGGCCGCGGCATTCGATTAAGGCGCCCCCGGACGCGGGAGCGCGGTCGCGAGATCGCCGGTGTCTATTAGCGCGACCGCGCGGGAGCGGAGGAGGCGCCGCCCGGCATCGGCCAATACTTCACTTTGTATAGTGGAGTGTCGTGCGCACCTACCGTCGTTTGATGGGCTTTTTGCGGCCCTACCGCCGCCAGCTCTGGGGATCCCTGGCATTCGCCTGGGCGGCGATGGGGATGACGGTGCTGATCCCATGGCTGATCGGGCAGGCGATCAACGCGATCCAGGACGGCGACAAGCCCGACCTGCTGCCGCTGGCGCTGGCGATCGTCGGGGCGGGGATCCTGCGCCTCGGCCTGACCGTGGTGCGGCGTCTGGTCGCCGGCAGGGTCTCTCTCGCGGTCGAGTTCGACCTGCGTCAGCTCTTCTACGCGCACCTGCAGCGCCTCGAGCTCGGCTTCTTCGACTCCCAGCAGACCGGCCAGCTGATGTCGAGGGCGACGGTCGACCTGCAGTCGATCCGCTTCTTCCTCGGCTACGGCCTGATCTTCATCGCCCAGAACCTGCTCACGATCACCCTCGTCACCGTGGTGATGGTCGCGATGAATCCGCTGCTGGCCCTGATCGCCCTCGCCCCCGCGCCGCTGATCGTCTTCACCGCCTCGCGCTACAACCGGGTCTCGCGGCCGGCCGTGCAGGAGGTTCAGCAGCGGATCGCCGAACTGACCGCGGAGGCCGAGGAGAACATCTCCGGGATCCGCATCGTCAAGGCCTTTGCCCGCGAGGAATACCAGCTGCATCGCTTCCAGCGCGTGGTCAGCCGCGTCTTCGACCAGAGCATCTACTCGACCAAGCTGCAGGCCTTCTTCTCGCCGCTGATCGGGCTGTTGCCACAGCTCGGCATCGCTCTGGTACTGCTGGTCGGCGGCCGCGAGGTGATCGCCGGCACTCTCAGCCTCGGCGATTTCACCGCCTTCTACACCTACCTGGTGATCCTCGCCGGGCCGATGCGAATGTTGGGCGTGGCGATGGGCATGGCGCAGCGCGCGATCGCATCCGGCAACCGCCTCTTCGAGATCCTCGACCGCGAGCCACAGATCGACAGTCCACCGGGCGCGTCGCCGCTGCCCGCCGGTGGCGGCAGTGTGCAGATGGAAGGGGTAACGCTGCGCTACGACGGCGTCCGTCCTGGTGCATCCGACTTTGACCACAGCGGAGGGGGGTCGAAATCGGATGCGGCGCTGAGCGGTGTCGACTTGGAGGTCGAGGCCGGGCGCACCGTGGCGCTGGTCGGGCCGTCGGGGTCGGGCAAGACGAGCCTGGTCGCGCTGATCGCCCGGCTCTACGACCCGAACGAGGGCTCGGTTCTGGTCGACGGCGTCGACGTGCGCTCGGTCGAGGTCGAGTCGCTGCGCACCGAGATCGCCTTCGTCGGCGACGAGAGCTTCCTCTTCAGCGCCAGCGTCGCCGAGAACATCGCCTATCCGCGCTCGGACGCGAGCCGTGAGGAGATCGAAGCGGCGGCGCGGCGCGCCCAGGCCGCCGACTTCATCGAGGATTTGCCAGGTGGCTACGACACCGTCGTCGGCGAGCGCGGCCTGACGCTTTCGGGTGGACAGCGCCAGCGGGTGGCGATCGCCCGAGCGCTGCTGGCCGATCCCCGCATCCTCATCCTCGACGACGCCACCTCCTCGGTCGACGCGACCACCGAGGCGGCGATCAAGTCCGGGCTGCGCGAGGTGATGGCCGGGCGCACCACCTTCATCATCGCCCACCGCCTCTCGACCGTCTCGCTCGCCGACGAGGTGATCGTGATGGACGGTGGCCAGATCGTCGACCGCGGCACCCACGCCGAGCTACTCGAAGGCTGCAGCTTCTACCGCGAGATCGCCGAGCACGGCCTCGCCGACTCGGTCTTCCTACAGCGCGACCTCGAGCAGCGCGAGGAGGTGGCCCGGCTGTGAGCGAGCAGGTCCCCACGAGCGAAGAGCCGGGTCGCCTGCGCAGCATCGTGCTGCTCTTCGCCGCGGTCTGGAAGCTGATCCGCGGCCAGGACCAGCGCGCCCGCAAGGTGCGCTGGATGATCGGGCTGCTGCGGCCCTATCGCGGCAAGGTGGCGCTGATGTTCGTGGCGCTACTGGTCGCGACCGGGGCGGCACTGGCTCCTCCTTACCTAGCCGGCCAAGCGGTCGACTCCGGCATCGTCACCGGCGACGTCTCCGCCCTCGACCGGATCGTCGCCGCCTTCGTCGTCGTCGCCACGCTCTACGCGGCCGCGACCTACCTGCAGACATACCTGGTCGGCTGGGTTGGCACGCGGGCGCTGCAGGACCTGCGCGAGCGCGTCTTCTCGCACCTACAGACGATGTCGATCGGCTTCTTCACCCGCCGCAGCCCGGGCGTCCTGATCAGCCGCATGACCAACGACATCGAGGCACTCAACCAACTCGTCACCGACGGCGTGGTGACGATGTTCTCCAGCCTGCTGACCCTGGTCGGCGTGGTCGTGATCATGCTCGTGCTCGATGCCCAGCTGGCCCTCGTCACCTTCATCACCTTCCCGCTGGTCGCGGCGGCAAGCATCGTCTTCCGCATCGTCTCCCACGGCGCCTACCGCGAAACCAGAGAGCGGATCGGCGCGATCACCGGTTACCTGCAGGAGACCCTGAGCGGCGTGCGGGTGGTACGCAGCTTCGGCCAGGAGCCACGGCACACGGCGGCGATGACGGAGCTGAACGAGGCCAACCGGGCGGCGAACATGCGCACGGTCTTCCTCAACGCGTCCTACTTCCCCGGGGTCGAACTGCTGGCCGCGGTCGGCACCGCGGCGATCCTGCTCTATGGCGGCAGCCAGGCGATCGACGACGCGATCCAGATCGGCACGATCATCGCCTTCGTCGGCTATCTGACCGTCTTCTTCGAACCGATCCAGCAGCTCTCCCAGCTCTACACCACCTACCAGCAGGGGATGGCGGCGCTGGACAAGATCTTCGACCTGCTCGACACCGCGCCCGACATGGTCGACGCTCCCGAGGCGATCGACCCGGGCACGCTGAAGGGCGAGATCGAGATGGAGGACGTCTGGTTCTCCTACGCCGACGAGGGTGAGGAATGGGCGATGGAGGACGTCAACCTGCACGTGCCGCCGGGGCAGACGCTGGCGCTGGTCGGGGCGACCGGCGCCGGCAAGTCGACCTTCGCCAAGCTGGTGGCGCGCTTCTACGATCCGCAGCGGGGACGGGTGCTGGTCGATGGCCACGACCTGAAGGGAATGCGGCAACAGGCCCTGCGGCGCCAGCTCGGCATCGTCCCCCAGGAGGGCTTCCTCTTTTCCGGCAGCGTGCGCGAGAACATCGCCTTCGGGCGGCCCGAGGCGACGCTGGCGGAGATCGAAGACGCAGCGGCGGCGGTCGGCGCGACGAACTTCATCGCGGCTCTTCCGGAGGGAATCGAGACCGAGGTCGGCGAGCGCGGCGTGCAGCTCTCGGCCGGGCAGCGCCAGCTCGTCGCCTTCGCCCGGGCGCTGCTGGCCGAGCCCCGCATCCTGATCCTCGACGAGGCGACCTCGAACGTCGACGTGCGCACCGAGAAGACGATCGAGAAGGGGCTCGAGCGGCTACTCGCCGGGCGCACGGCGATCGTCATCGCCCACCGCCTCTCGACGATCCGCCGCGCCGGCAAGATCGTCGTCCTCGAAGGTGGCCGCATCGCCGAGGCGGGTACGCATGAGGAGCTGATCGAGGCCGGCGGGCCCTACTCGCGCCTCTACGGAGCCTGGCGGACATCCCATGCGGCCTGAAGCGCTTAGCTGCTTAGCGGGATCCTCAGAGTCATCGTCCCCACCGACCCGTTGATGCCCGCCCCCGTAACTACGAGGGTGGCGCTCAGGCCTGCTTCGAAGACCCCGAAGAACTGGACGACTTCTTCGCATTCTTTGGTCACGGCAGCCACGACGAAGACGTGGTTTGCGCACTGATCCTGCTTGATGAACTTGATCGCGTCAGGCCCGACGATGCTGATCGAGGTGATTTTCCATTCGCCCCGCGCGGAGACTAAGAGTTTCACTGCTTTGTTCGACGGAGCAGAAGTGAAGACCAGCGCGCCCGGATCGAACCCGGCCGGCTCGCGGCCACCGCCACCACAAGCGGCAATCGCCACGGATGCGAGCAGTGCGACGGACACACCGACAATGCGACGTACTCCCGTCTTGCCCATCATCCCTTCCTTCTCCGTCCGATCTCATTAACACTCGAATAAAACTGAGCATAAGCTACCATGTTCTCCGTGACACGCCTGAAGCTAATCGGTCTAGCCGCAGCAGCCGCCGCCATCGGAGCGATTCTCTTCAACCTGGGCGCGGGTCTTGGCAGCGTGAAACAGATCAACACCTGCGCGGAAAACCAGTCGGTATGCGAAACCGCCAACGTGCTGGCCGGCTACGAAGGTGGAGAACTTCAGGTCACGGCAAAAGCGAAAGAAACCTCTTCGTTCTCCGGATCCCTCAAAGAGGCCTGTGCCGAATCAGCCGCATCCGCCATATCGACTGGCATAAACACCATCCAGATCCTGGAACTCTCATTCAGCGGCTGCGAACCCTGCACAAAAGTCACGGCCAGCAAACTGCCCTTCAAAGGAGAAGGCTTTGCGACCAGCGCGGGCAACGGCGAACTGGTGGTCCCGATAACCGTGAGCCTGACTGGTTGCCCCTTTGGGATCACCTGCCTCTACGCCAACAGCAAAGCAAGCATGAGTGGCCTCGGCAGCAGCACCCAGCCGCAGATCGCGGTCTCGGAAGTGCCGCTGACGAAGCTCGAAGGAGGCGCCCTCTGTCCCGCGAGCTCCAAATGGACGGCGAAATACGTCGTCACCAAAGCCAGCGAACGGATCTTCGAAGTCGCGGGCGTGAGCTTCGAACGGGAACTTCCCCTCTCGGGCTTTATCGAGTCGGAAACGGAATAGCGACGCGCGAGGGGTCAGCCGGGCCCTATGCCGCCGGATTCGCCGCCGCTCGTGCCGCCGCCGCCTTCGGTTCCGCCAGCGGTGCCGCCGCCTTCCGCCGCGCCACCGGCGCCGCCGGTTTCAGGCACGACTTCTTCGGGTGCGGCTTCCGGTTCCGGTTCGAGGACTTCCGGTTCGACGGCTTCAGGAGCTTCTTCGGAGCCGGTTTCGCCGGATTCGGGCGCCGCCGCGACCGGTGCGCTGGGGCCTTCCCCGCACTCCTGGAAGCCGTATTCCCCAGCGGCAGCCTGGAAGGAAGCAAGCGCCGACGAGGCGTTCGCTTCGGCGCTTTCGAGGCCGGCGGTGTCACCGCGCTCGCTGGCCAGCTGGACTTCGTCCTCAGCCGTGGCAAGTTCGTCGGCCGCGGCGGCGAATTCGGCGTAGCCCTCCGATTCCTGTGGCGTGCCGAGGCCCTTCAAGCTGTCGACCATGCCCCCATAGAGGCCGGCGACCCGGCCAGCCGGGCTCTCGGTTTCGGCGCTGCTCGCTCCAACCGTGCCGACCGCGGCGTTGACCTCACCGCAGATCGCATCGCCCCGTTCGATCAGTTCGGCCTGAGTCAGCGCCGTCGGGGCTGCCGTCGTCGTCGCGACCGACTCGGTCGAGTCATCTCCCCCGCCCCCACAGCCGGAAGCCAGCAGGGCGGCGACGGGCAGCGCGGCGATCCATGTGTGGCGAAAGCTCACAGAAGAGGCGAAGGTAGCAGAGCGAATAGACGCCCAAGCAGGGGCTTTGGGCGACCTACAGCTGCGGCCCAGGGACTCGAACCCCGACTACCTCGTCCAGAGCGAGGCGTGCTGCCATTACACCAGGCCGCAAAGGAGAAGCCGAAGGATACTCAGGCGCCGCGGCTGATCAGCTCGCGAGCCTCAGCCAGGTCTTCGGGGCAGCCGACGCTCAGGGCGCCGGCGACCCGGCCATCCTTCATGTAGCGAACGGAGAACTCGCCGCTGTCGCGGTCGCCGCTCCAGATCTCCTCGTCCCACTCGGAGGCGGGACCGACGTACTCGAGGCTTGCCCAGTCGGCAAGGTCGCTGAAGAAGTAGGGCACGACCTCGTAGTCGGCGTCCTCGCCGAGCATGTTGCCGGCGGCGTGCATGCCCTGCTGCATCGCCACATCCCAGTGCTCGACACGCAGCCGCCGACCGTGCACGACGCTGTCGTATGAGCAGCAGTCACCGGCGGCGTAGATGCCCTCGACGGAGCTCTGCAACTTCGAGTCGCAGACGATGCCGTCGTTAACCGCGAGCCCAGCGCGCTGGGCGAGCATCGCGTCAGGGCGCACGCCGGCACCGACGACGACCGCGTCGCACTCGATCGCCAGGCCGCTCTTGGTCAGCACCGCCTTGACCCGTCCGTCGCCCTCGTAGGCCTCGAGCTCCTCGCCGCCGTGGATCGTCACGCCCTTGGACTCGAGCAGCTCGTGGAACCAGCGGCCCGCCTGCTCGCCGAAGGTCCGCGACAAGGCTGTCTCCTCCATCGTCACGATCGTGCACTTCGTCCCCTTCGCGGTCAGCGAGGCCGCGACCTCGGCGCCGATGTAGCTGCCGCCGATCAGGACGACGTGCTCTGCCGCCTCGGCGTCGGCGCGGATCGCGTCGGAGTTGCCGTAGGCGCGCAGGTAGTGGACGCCCTCGTTCTCGGCGCCCTCGACGCGGAGGATGTTGACCATCGCCCCGGTGGCGATCAGCGCCTTGCCGAAGCCGATCTCGTCTCCGCCCTGCAGCTTCGCCGTGCGCGCCTCCGGGTCGAGCGACATCACGTTGACGCCGCTGAGCAGCTCGACCTCGTTCTCCTCATACCAGGAGGGCGGCTTGACGTAGGCGTCTGCCCGCTCCGCCTCACCGCGCAGGTACTCCTTGGAGAGTGGCGGCCGTTCGTAGGGCGGCTCGGGCTCACGGCCGGCCAGCAGAATCGATCCCTCTGCGCCGCGCTTGCGCAGCTCGGCGGCGCAACTGGCGGAGGCCAAGCCACCGCCGACGAGAAGGAAATCGGCCTGGCGGTCAGCCACCGTCGCTCGCCGCGCCGTTGCCGCCGGATCCGTCGCCGGGGCCGAAGAGCGCCTTCAGCTGCTCCTCGTGACCGGGATCGAGCACGGCGAGCACCTCGTCGCCGACTTCGAGCACGGTGTCGGGACCGGGGACGAAGCCCTTGCCGTTGCGCAGTACCGAGATCAAGAGGCTGCCTTCGGGCATCTGCAGATCGCCGACACGACGACCGGTTACCCCGCAGTCCTTGCCGAGCAACATCTCGATGATCTCCAGCTGCTCCTCTTGCAGGTCGAGCAGATGGACGAGGCCGTACTCGGGCACCTCGTGCTCGAGCAGGCGCAGGATCAGGTCGGTGGCCGAGACCGAGGGCTTGATCCCGAGCAGGTCGAAATGGGGCTTGTTGCGCGGGTTGTTGACGCGGGCGATGATCCGCTCGACGTCGTACTTCTCCTTGGCGACCTGACAGATCAACATGTTGTCCTCGTCGTCGCCGGTGACCGCGATAACCATGTCGGCCCTCTGGATGCCGGCCCGCTCGAGCACCCAGAGCTCAGAGGCGTCGCCGTAGGAGACGTTGTGCTCGAGCTCCTGCTCGACGGTCAGGTAGCGACGGCGGTTGCTCTCGATCACGGTGACCTCGTGGTCCTTTTCGAGCAGCTCCCGGGCAAGGTTCCAGCCGACCTTGCCGGCGCCGATGATGATGATGTACAAGGTCTGCTCGCCCCCTGCCTACGCGACTTCCGCCGAGCCGTCGGAGGGGCCGGAGCTGCCGCGCGGCGCACCCTCGCGGACGGCCGTCTCGAGCATGTCGATCGCGACCCGGGTCGGGCAGACCGTGTGCATACCCTGGCGCTCGTACCATTCGGCCCGCAGCGGGTCGAGGATACGGGCGATCACGGTCGGCACCTCGTAGCGGCGCTGGGCGATCTGGGCGATGACGATGTTGGTGTTGTCGCCGTCCGTGGAGGCGATGAAGGCATCGGCCTTCTCGATCCCGGCGGCGACGAGCGCATCGGTCTCCAGCCCGGCGCCAACCGTGAACTGGCCGCCGAGGTCCTCCCAGCCCCTGTCGAGGCCGACCTCGAGCCGCGCGTGCGACTCCGGGTCCTCGTCGAGGCAGGAGACTTCGTGCCCCTCGCGCAGCATCGCGCGGGCGACAGAGGAGCCAACGCGGCCACAGCCGACGATCAGGATGAACAAGGCGTCACCACGGCTTGGATACTAGTCCGCGACGAGCGGCTCGGTCACCGGCTCGACAGGCGTGTCCGGGGGCGCCGTCAGCAGAACTCGGCATGGCGCCTTCTTGAGCACGTACTCGGTCGCGGCGCCGATCTCCGCCGGCTTGGCGGCGCCGATTCCGCCCAGCGTCGCTCCGCCCTTGATCTTGGTCGGCGGCTCGCCGCCGATCACGATCGCCTCGACACCGCTGCGCCGCGCTGCCTCGACGATGCCGGCGCCAACGTCACGGGCGCGCACGACCTCAGCCGCGACCTTGACGTCCTCGTACTCACCCCCCACGTCACTGGCGCGGCTCAGCGCTCGCCACGCTTCCTGTTCGACCTGCGGCGGCAGCTCGGCGTCGAGCGGCAGGGTCAGCGGCACCTCGATCACGTAGACGAGATTGAGCCGAGCCTCCCCGTCGCCACCCGCTTCCTCCTGCTCCGCCGCGGCAAGCCGGCCGGCGGTCGCGACGATGTCGTCGTCGAGCTTGGTCCCGAAGACGGGTACGAGGATGTTGCGGTATGAGGCCTCTCGCACCTGCTTGGTCAACGCCTTCTCGCTGACCGAGACCCGCTTGGTCAGGGTCGTGCCCTCGAAGACCTTGCGGTAGACGACGTAGAAGAGCAGGCCGAAGAGCATCCAGCCACCGCCGACCCAGCGCGCCGTGTCGTGGTAGGCGAGGACGCTGAGAAAGGCCAGGCCGCTGACCAGGGCGGCGAAGAGGGCCGGCAGCGGCAGCTGGGCGCCGCGCCAGGGAATGTCCATGGGGACCCGGAAGGGCCGGGGCCGGTCCGGATCGGTGATCCGCAGGCGCACGATCGAGAGCTGGGCGATCGTGATCGCCAGCATCGCGCCGAAGGCGTAGAGGCCGGCGAGAAGCTTGACGTCGGTGGGCATGACCAGCCCGATCGCGATCACGCCGGAGATCGCGATCGCCACGTGGGGCGTCGCGTGGCGACTGTTCAGCTTGCCCAGCCAGCTGGGAATCTGGCGGTTGATCGCCAGCGTGTAGATGTGCCTGGAGACGCCGAGCAGCGAGGTCGTCACCGCCCAGAACAGCACCGGGGTGGCGACGATGGCGACGAGCCAGCGCATCGCGTCGGAGACCCAGAGCGGGTGGTAGGCGGAGACGACGCCGAGCACCGGCGCCTCGACGAATTCGTTGCCGAGGGCCGTCTCAGGCCCGTTCGGGCCGGCGACGACCGGTACGGCCATCAGCGCGATCGCCGCCATGCCTGCGTAGACGAGCGGCACCGCGAAGGCGCCAAGGGTGACGATCCGCTTCAGGTCGCGCCGCCGCACCTGGATGTCGGGGGCGAGATCGGAGGCGGCCTCGATCCCGGCGTAGGCGAGCATCGCCACCACCGCGGCATAGACCGTGTCCTGGAAGCTGGGACTGGTGAAGAGGTCGATCTGGTCGACGAGGCGGTCGGGATGGAAGACGGCCAGCACGCCGACGACGATCACCGCCAGCTGCAGGGCGATGTCGGCGAGGGCGAGGATCGCCAGCGGCCGCTCGCGACCGCGGCCGGTGACGTTGAAGGCGTTGAGCAGGCAGGCGGCGACGATGACGGCGCCGGCGACGGCGATCTGCGTGCCCGAGGCGGATAGGTCCGGGGCGATCGGGGCGAGGTAGTGGGGAACCGAGATCGCCGCCAGAGCGGCGACGATCAGGTAGTCGATCAGGATCGCCCAGCCGGCGATGAAGGCGATCAGCTCGTTGAAGGCGTGGCGGGCGAAGCTGGAGGAGCCGCCGCGCTCGCGGAACATCGCCCCGCCCTCGACGTAGCTGAGCGTGGTGAGGACGAAGAGCAGGCCGGCGGCGAGGAAGATCAGCGGCGTCAGGCCGAGGCCGCGGTCGGCGACGACGCCGAGCGCGAAGTAGATCGAGAAGCCGACCGAGGAGTAGACGGCGACGAAGAGGCCGGGAACCCCCAGACCGCGCTGCAGCAGCGGCGTCAGCCGTGGCTTTGCCGGCTGCTCCGGCTGAGGGCGCTCAGGCTCACTCACGTCTTCGCCGCGATCCAGAGTCGCCCCACACCGACCGCGAGGAAGGCGATGCCGAGCAGCACGCCGAGCGACAGCGCGCCACCGCCCCTGACCAGGGTGCTGACCAGGAGCGTCAGGCCAAGCGCGACGAAGACCAGTGAGAGGAGGCGCACGGAACCGCGGTAGATCCGCTCAGGCGAGGCCATCGCGGCGATTCTAGGCCAGCGCCGGGGTCAGCTCGGCGCCGCG
>Ga0164241_10001107_pt1 | contig 36385 bp, 29 predicted proteins | sample OricomyardsoilBY_FD_108780 | JGI IMG/M metagenome (GOLD analysis project Ga0164241, IMG submission 108780) | Backyard soil microbial communities from Emeryville, California, USA - Original compost - Back yard soil (BY) | ecosystem: Environmental > Terrestrial > Soil > Unclassified | place: USA... | reverse complement strand
TCAACATCATGGAGGCGACGGAGCCGGGTGGTAAACCCGTCCGATCGACCAGGTCGTCGATGCTGGCCGGCTCGAAGCCGAGGGCATCTAACAGCATTTCGTAATCCTTGTCCAACCCGCGGGCCGCCGCCGGCCCTTTGTTGACCAGTCCAACTGCATGATTTTCATTAATATTTTCTTCAATCGGAATTTTGATGTGTTCGAGCACGTCCTGCGTCCGCCGGACCAGATGCGCGCCCTCGCGCAGCAATTCGAGGCAACCGGCCGCCAGCGGATTCAGCGGTGAGCCGGGCACCGCGAATACTTCCCGCCCCTGACGCAGCGCGTGCCGGGCCGTGATCAGCGAGCCGCTGCCCTCCGCCGCCTCGATGACCAGCGTGCCGCGCGCCAGGCCGGCGATGATGCGGTTGCGCCGGGGAAAATTGCCGCGCAGGGGCGCGGTGCCCGGCGGGAACTCCGACAGCAGCAATCCCTCGCTGCCGATGCGCTCGTACAGCGCCTGGTTCTCCGGGGGATAGCACTGATCGAGCCCGGTGCCGCAGATACCTATGGTGCCGCCAGCCTCCCGCAGGGCACCGGTATGCGCCGCTGTATCGATGCCGCGCGCCAGCCCACTGACGATGCACAGGCCATCCTCGCTCAGCGTCTGCGCCAGCGTCTGGGCGATGCGTCGCCCCGCGGCGGTGGGCCGGCGGCTGCCGACCATGGCCAGCAATGGCGCACGCAGCAACCGCCGCTGGCCGCGCAGGAACAGCACCGCTGGCGCGTCGGGCAGTTGTGCGAGCTGTGGCGGATAGTCGGCCGCGTCGATGGTGAGCAGCGTGGTGCCGGAGCGCGCCAGCCAGGTGAGATCCTGCGCGATGAGGTCGCGAGGTGGATGCAGCAGCGCCGCGGCGGAATCGGGTGCCAGACCCAGCGCCAGCAGTTCACTGCGACTGCAATGTAGCAGCGTCTCGATGCCGCCGATGATGGCCAGCGCATGGCGCAACGCTCGCGCGCCGAGCTGCGGCGCGCGCAGCGCGATCAACCAGTGCTCGGGGGCGGCAGTGTTCACCGCGACAAGCGTAGAAGCGCAAAGGGCCCGCTGTCGGCGGGCCCTTCTGCTGCGATCACCGCAAAATGCGGCGCCAGCCGTGGGTCAGGGTGTGCGCACGCGGTCCGCGACGGCCACCGGCACCGTGGTGCTGACGATGAGGCCGAAGCTCATATTCTCGTAGGTCTTGAACACCAGCAGCGTGCCGGCGCGCTCATCCGGCAGCTTCACGTTCTTGCCGAAGCACCAGGCGAAGTCCGAGCGTTTCTTGCAGGAGGCATCGGGAATCACTTCGCCCCGCCGATCGATGGCCAGCACATGGCCGGTTTCCAGGCCCTGGCTGCTGCCGCGATTGATGGCCACCACATGATACTGGCCGATCAGCGATACGCCATCGACCACGGCCATGATCTGTCCGCTGAAGCCGGCAGGCGGCGCGCGCGGCACGATGTCGGTGCTGACGCTGTGCGTGTCTTCGGCGAACAGCAGATCGCCGGCATTGGTCTCGCGCGTGGATTCGATCAGCGTCGCGCGCGACACCTTGTCGACAGCATCCACCTTGGCGGCGGCGGTGTAGGTGCCCATGTAGCCCAGCACCTTGCCGCTTTCCGGATCCTTCAGCTCTTCGCCCACGTGCACCACGGAATAGCGGCCGGGACCCTTGTCCTGCAGCCCTTTCACGTAGACCTGATGACCCAGCCCCGCGACCAGGTGCCGATCGCCCAGTGCCGCCACATGCGGGGCATGCTTGGCGTCTTCCTTCGACACGATGCTGGGCTTGCCCAGGAAGGCGCGGATGGCATCAAAAGGAATCGTGGCCACCGGCCCGTCGAGCGGGCTGCTGCGCACCAGAGGCTGCACGCGCAGCGCGCTGCCCTGGCTCACCATCACCTGCGGCTGCCCGTTGGCGCCGTAGGCCAGCGTCAGCACGTCGCCGGGGTAGATGAGGTGCGGATTGTGCACATTGGGATTGACCTGCCAGATCTCCGGCCACAGCCAGGGATCGCGCAGATACATGGCCGAGATATCCCACAGCGTGTCGCCACGTTTCACGGTGTAGCTCTTGGGCGCGCTGGGGTTGAGCACGGGACCGGCCGCTGGCGCCGGTGCTGCCTCGCTGGCCGCCGTGTCGGCGGGGGCGTTGGCAATCGCCGCCTCGATGGCATTGTCCTGCTGGACTACGGCAGCCGGGGCCGCCCGCTGCGCAACGGGGGTGGCGGCGGGCGCCGCTTCTTCATGTCCCTGAAAGAATTGGCAACCGCTGAGCAGGCCCAGCACCGCCAGGCTGCAAGTTGCAACTCCCATAGGACGCCAGGAACGCATAACCTGTTGATTAGAGACCATTTTCTCTCCAGTCTTCGGGTCGGAGCCAGGCCGCCTCCGGCGGCGGGTCAGTCCGAGCCACATACTGTTATAAACTCTTTGCCAACAGCCGGCGCCAGGCGCGCGTCAGGTTTGTGCACTCCGTCACGGCCCCCTGGAATATTCCAAGCAGTGGCCGGACATTAGGCAGGACATTAACAGTTTTTTCGAGATATTGAGATAAGCCCATGGCTCAGTTGGCCATTCTGGAATACCCCGATCCCCGCCTGCGCACCAAGGCAGCGTCGGTCACGCGTTTCGACGCCGCGCTGAAGCAGCAGATCGCCGACATGCTCGAGACCATGTATGCCGCGCCGGGCATCGGCCTGGCGGCCACGCAGGTGGACTGGCACCACCGCTTGCTGGTCATCGACATCAGCGAAGAAAAGGACCAGCCACTGGTGTTCATCAATCCCGAGATCCTGTCGCGCGAAGGGCAGGCCAGCGGCGAGGAGGGCTGTCTGTCCGTGCCCGGCATCTATGACGATGTGCCGCGCGCGGCGCGCGTGCGGGTGCGTGCGCAGGATGCCGATGGCGCCACCTTCGAGCGCGACCTGGATGGCATGCTGGCCGTGTGCGTGCAGCACGAGATGGATCATCTCGAAGGCAAGCTGTTCGTCGACTATCTCTCCGAACTCAAGCGCCAGCGTATCCGCAAGAAGCTGGACAAAGAGCGTCGCGAACGCGGCACCAAGGCGCGCGATACGGCGCGCCAGCGCCAGCTCTAAGTCGCGCGAACCGGCGGATCCTTCTCGTGAAACTGCGTGTCGTGTTTGCAGGCACGCCGACATTTGCCGTGCCGGCGCTGTCCGCGCTTGCCGCGCGGCATGCGGCGTGTGGCGTGATGACGCAGCCGGATCGCCCCGCGGGTCGCGGGCGGCAGCTCACCGCCAGTCCGGTGGCGCAGTTCGCCGCTTCGCGGACGCTGCCCATCATCCAGCCGCAACGCCTGCGCGGCGATGCCGCGGTACTGACCACCACGCTGGCGCAGCTCGCGGCCTGGCAGCCGGATGTCATCGTCGTCGTGGCCTATGGATTGATCCTGCCGCGCGACGTGCTGGTGCTGCCGCGCCTGGGCTGCCTCAACATTCACGCCTCGCTGCTGCCGCGCTGGCGTGGGGCGGCGCCGATTCAGCGCGCGCTGCAGGCCGGCGATGCGACCACCGGTGTGTCCATCATGCAGATGGATGAAGGGCTGGATACGGGCGCCGTGCTGGCCGAGCGGCCGCTGGCCATTGCCGCGGACGACACGGCGGGCACGCTGCATGACCGGCTGGCAGAACTGGGCGCCGCCTTGCTGCTCGAAGTGCTGGATGCGCTGCAGGCCGGCACCGCTGCGGCGCAGGCACAGCCCGCATCCGGCGTCAGTTACGCGTCCAAGCTCAGCAAGACCGAGGCGCGCATCGACTGGCATGGCTCTGCCGTGCAGATCGACCGGCAGATCCGCGCCTTCAATCCCTGGCCGATCGCCGAGGCGAAGCTGCAAGACGAGGGCGTGAAGCTGTTGATGAGTCGCGTGGCGCACATGCCGGTAACAACCGCAACGGCCCATCCCCCTGGAACAGTCATGGGTTTGCGCGACGAGGCCCTGCAGGTCGCCTGCGGTCAGGGCGTGCTCGAAGTGCTGCAATTGCAGCGTCCCGGCCGCAGACCCGTGACGGCCCGGGAATTTCTCAATGCCGGGCGCCGCGCCAGCGATGCGCCGGCGCTGGTGTTCGAGTGAACGCGCCGGCGCGCGCCGCGCATGCGCCGGGTTCGACCGCGATGGCCGCGGCCGCGCGCGCGCTCGCAGTGGTGATCGAAGATGGCTGCATCGCCGAGGAGGCGCTGGCGCGCGTGGCGCCGCCGGCGTCCGAAGCTGCCGCGGTGCGCGCCATCCATACCGGCACGCTGCGCTGGTATTTGCGCCTGGCACCGCTGGTGGACGCGCTGCTGCAGCCTGGTCAGCGCACGGCGCCGGCCGTGCATGCGCTGCTGGTCACTGCGGTGCATCAGCTGGAGTATTCGCGCGCCGCGCCGCATTCGGTGGTGAACATCGCCGTGGATGCCGCACGCGTGCTGGGTCAGCGGGGCGCCGCCGGCTTCGTCAACGCGCTGCTGCGTCGCTTCCTGCGCGAACGCGCTACGCTCATCGCGCGCGTGGACAGCGATGCCGCGTGCGCCGCCGCGCATCCGCGCTGGCTGCTCGACGCGCTGCGCGCACACCACCCTGACTCCGCCGCGCAGATCGTGGCCGCGAACAACGAAGCGCCGGCCATGGTGCTGCGCTTGAATCAAGCCCGGACAAGCCGCGAAGCGATGTTGGCCGCATTGGCGGAGCAGGGCATTCGCGCGGCCACCGGCCTGGCCGCCAGCAGCATCGTGCTCGACCAGCCCTGCGAGGTGAACGAGCTGCCGGGATTCAGCGACGGCCTGCTCAGCGTGCAGGATGCCGGCGCGCAGTTCGCGGCCGGGCTGCTCGACGCGCAGCCGCGCGAGCGTGTGCTCGATGCCTGCGCCGCGCCCGGCGGCAAGGCTGGCCACATCCTCGAGCACACGCCCGATGTGGATCTCACCGCGCTCGACATCGACCCCACGCGCCTGCAACGCGTCGCGCAGAATCTGCAGCGCCTGCAGATGCCCGCCACGCTGCTTGCCGCGGACCTGCTCGCCGATGCCTGGTGGGATGGCCGGCGTTTCGACCGCATCCTGCTGGACGCGCCCTGTTCGGGCACGGGCGTCATCCGCCGGCATCCGGACATCAAGCTGCTGCGCCGGCCGCAGGACGGCGTAGGCTTCACCGCGCAGCAGCGCGCGCTGCTGCATCGCTGCGCCGTGCTGCTGGCCCCCGGCGGCCGCATCGTTTACGCCACCTGCTCGGTGCTGCCCGAAGAAAACCAGCAGGTGGTCGAGGCCTTCCTGGCGGCGCACGGCGAATTTTCCCGCGCCCGTGCCGACCTGCTGTTGCTGCCTTCACCGCGCACCGCCGGCGCGGCGGCACTGACCGACGGCTTCTACTATGCTTGCCTGCAGAAGAGGGGTGGGGGCGCATGAAGCGTGGGTTTGCGTGGTTGCTTGTCTGCCTGCTGCTGGCGCCAGCGGTGTGGGCGCGCGAAGCCATCACGGTGCAATCCGCCTTCGTGAATGTGCGCGGCGGCGTGTTCGAGCTCAACGCGCGCACCATCTTTCCGCTGAATGAGGATGTGCGCGCCGCGCTGGCCGATGGCGCCACCATCAGCCTGGAGCTGCGCGCGGTGGTCGAGAAGAAGCGCCGCTACTGGTGGGATGCGACGCTGGTCGATGTCACGCTCAAGCGCGAGCTGTCATGGAATGCGGTGAGCGAGCGCTACATCCTGCGCGAACCCGATCGCACCGAGCAGCAGTCCTTCACGGCGCTGGACCAGGCGCTGAGCGCCGCGGGGCAGGTGCAGGCCTGGCCGGTGGTGGTCGAGCCGCAGCTCGATGCCGATGCCACCTACGCCATCCGCGTGCGCGCCAGCGTGCGTCGCGGACGGCTGCCCGGCGCGCTGCGCACGCTGATGTTCTGGTCCGATGACTGGAATCGCAGCAGCGACTGGTACTCATGGATATTGCCCCGGTAAAGCGCTGGCGCGGCTACGGCATCATCGCCGTCGCCTCGGTGCTGGTGTTCGCCGTGCTGTTGCTGCTGGCGCGCAGCGTCGAGAGTTCGGCGCAGTACAGCAAGTGGCAGCTGCTGATCATGGGCATCAACATCGCCGGCGTGGTGGTGATGGCGGTGCTGCTGGCGCGCAAGCTGCGGCAGCTGGTCCGCGACTACCGCCTGCACGTGCCAGGGTCGCGGCTCACCGCGCGCACGGTGGCCATCTTCGGCACATTGGTGGTGGTGCCGCTGCTGGTGATCTACCTGTTTTCGCTCGAGTTCATCAATCGGGGCATCGACAGCTGGTTCGAAGTGGAAATCCGGCAGGGCCTGAACGACGCACTGGTGCTGTCGCGATCGGCGCTGGACTTGCGCATGCGCGAGCAGGGCCGCCGCACCGAGGACATGGCGGCCACCCTGCGCGAGCGTTCCAGCGCCACACTCGCCGGCGCCCTGGATGACGAGCGCCGAGCCACCGGCGCGCGCGAACTGATTGTGTTCGGGTCGAACGGCGAGGTGCTGGCCGCCAGCATCGAGGCGCGTGAGGCCCTGATCGATCCGCAGATTCCGGGCGAAATGCTCATGCAGGTGCGCGGCGATCGCTCGTATCTGAGTCTCGAGCCGCTGGGCGACGGCGGCTATCTCATCTCCACCGCCGCGCCCATTCCCGATGCGAGCGCGGACGCGCGGCGGCGCTTCCTGGTCGCGCGCCATGAACTGCCGCGGGAGATCGCCGATCTCGTGAACGCCGTGCAGAACGCCTACAACAGCTACGGCAACCTGGCGCTTGCGCGCGTGCCGCTGAAGGGCCAGTTCTATCTGGCACTGACACTGGTGCTGTTGCTGGGCATGCTGTCGGCCATCTACATCGCCATCCGCTCGGCGCAGCTGCTGACGCAGCCGGTGCACGATCTCATCCAGGGTACGCGCGCGGTGGGCAAGGGCGATTTCGACACCAAGCTGCCGCTGCCCTCGCGCGATGAAATGGGATTTCTGGTGCAGTCGTTCAACGACATGACCAAGCGGCTGCGGCGCGCCAGCGATGAAGCCAATCGCGGCCGCCAGCTCATCGAACACGAGCGCGAGCGGCTGGCGGTGATTCTGGCGGGGCTGTCCACCGGCGTGCTGGTGGTCGATACCTCGCTGCGGCTGCGCATCGCCAATGATGCCGCCGACGCCATCCTCGGCCTGGAAATGGGCGCGCTCATCGGCGTGGAGCTGGCGCAGATCGCCGAAGCGCCGCCGCGCTTCGCCGAATTCGCCTCGAGGCTGCGCGCGCGCCTGCAGGGTCCGTCGCGTGAATGGCAGGATGAGATCGAGTTGCCGCCCGATCGCGTGTTGCGCGTGGCCTGCGCGCCGCTGGCCGACGCGGCCGGCGAGGCCGGTTTCGTCGTCGTCTTCGACGACATCACCAGCCTGATGCATGCGCAGCGCGACGCCGCCTGGGGCGAGGTGGCGCGGCGCCTGGCGCATGAGATCAAGAATCCGCTGACGCCCATCCAGCTCGCGGCGGAACGGCTGCGGCGACGGCTGGCCGGCAAGTTGCCTGAAGAGGAAGCCGATATTCTCGACCGCGCCACGCACACCATCGTGCAGCAGGTCGAATCGCTGAAAGGCATGGTCAACGCCTTCAGCGAATATGCCCGCGCGCCCGAGTTGAAGCTGTCACTGGTCGATCTGAACGAACTGGTCGCCGAGGTGATGGAGCTGTATCGCGCGCAGGAATCCGCCGTCAGGCTCGAGGTGCAGACCGATCCGCAGTTGCGGCCGTTGCGCGCCGACCGCGGCCGTCTGCGGCAGGTGCTGAACAATCTGATAGCCAATGGGTTGGAGGCCGTCGATGGGGTGGCTGCCGGCCGGGTCACGGTGGCCACCCGATTCAGCAGTGGACCGGAGGGCGATTCTGCGGTCATCATGGTGACGGACAACGGGCACGGGTTCCGACAGGAACTGCTCGCACGGGTGTTCGAACCCTATGTGACGAGCAAGCCAAGGGGAACGGGTCTGGGACTGGCCATCGTGAAGAAGATCGCCGAAGAGCACGGCGGCAGCATCGAGGCGGACAACCAGCCCGAGGGGGGCGCGTACGTACGCGTCGTGTTACCGTTGGCTGCGCAGGCAAACGCGCAGCCCACGAGGGGCATTGCATGAGTACGGGCAAGATTCTGGTCGTTGACGACGAAGCCGACATCCGTGTCCTGCTGAAAGAAATCCTTTCGGATGAAGGCTACGAAGTGGATGTCGCGGCCAATGCAGGACAGGCGCGGGCCTCGCGCGCGCGCGTAACGCCCGATCTGGTGCTGCTCGACATCTGGATGCCCGATACCGACGGCATCACGCTGCTGCGCGAATGGTCGGCCACCGGCGGCGAGGAATGTCCGGTGGTGATGATGTCCGGCCATGGCACCGTCGAGACGGCCGTCGAGGCCACGCGACTGGGCGCCTTCGATTTCGTCGAAAAGCCGTTGTCGCTGGCCAAGTTGCTGCGCACCGTCGAGCGCGCCATGGATGCCGGCAAGAAGCGCCGCGTTTCCACGCGTCCGCAGCTGGCGCCGCTGCTGGCCACCTTCGGCAAGAGCCGCGTGGCGCAGCAGTTGCGCGACGAGCTTACCCGCGTCGCCGCGCTCAACACCTCGCTGCTGCTGGTGGGCGAGCCCGGCAGCGGACGCGAGGCGCTGGCGCGCTTCACGCACGAGGTGGGTCCGCGCTCGACGCGCGGTTTCGTCAGCCTGGTGGCCAGTTCCATTCCCGAGGCGGGCGCCGAGAATTTCCTCTTCGGCAGCGTGGCCGACGGCAACGTGGTGCCCGGGCTGCTCGATCAGGCGCAGGGCGGCACGCTGTTCGTGCAGGAGATCGAAGATCTCGCGCCGCGCGTGCAGCGCCTGCTGCTGGGCCTGGTCGAAACCAGCACCTTCCATCGCATCGGCACGCCGACGCCGGTTTCTTTCAACGCGCGCATCATCGCCACCGCCCAGCCCGGCGTCGAAGATCGCGCCGGCAACACCGGTGGCCTGCGCCGCGATCTGCTGGCGCATCTGGCGGCCATGCTGGTGCGCGTGCCGGCGCTGCGCGATTACGCCGAAGACGTGCCCGACCTGCTGCGCTTCTATGTCGAGCGCATGGTCGATTCCGAGAAACTGCCGCTGCGCCGTTTCTCCGTGGCGGCGCAGAACCGCCTGCGCAACTACCCCTGGCCCGACAACCTGCGCGAGCTGCGCAGCCTGGTCCGCCGCATGCTCGTGAAGGGCGGCCCGGAAGAAATCCGCCTCGACGAAATCGAAAGCGAGCTGGTGGCGAACTCACCGCCGGATCTGCCACTGGTGAAGCAGGATCTGCTGGCCCTGCCGCTGCGCGAGGCGCGCGAGCAGTTCGAGCGCGCCTATCTGCAGCAGCAGCTGCTGCTGTGCAATGGCAAGGTGGGGCAACTCGCCAAACGCGTCGGCATGGAACGCACGCACCTCTACCGCAAGCTGCGCTCGCTGGGCGTGGAGTTCCGGCACTCCAACGACGAGTGAGCGCGCCGCCATCGGCATCCGCTGATGCGCCGCTGCAATTCGGCGAGCGCATGCTCGCAGAGCATCGCGCGCGCTGGCTGGCCACCGTCGATGAGGCCTACGGCGAGATGGAGCGCCGCATCGAAAGCGCTACCCGCAGCATCCGCCTCGAAACCTACATCCTGCGCGAGGAAGGCCCGGCCACCTGGCTGTGCACGGCCTTGCTGCGCGCCCGCGCCCGCGGCGTCGAAGTGTTCATGCTGATCGACGCCTTCGGCTCCGAATACGTGCAGGAGCAGTTTTTGCGGCCACTGCACGATGCCGGCATCCAGCTGCGCATCTTCAACCCGAAGCGGCTGCTGCGACTGTCGTTCCGCAATCACCGCAAGCTGCTCACGGTGGATGATGAGCATGCCGTGCTGGGTGGCTTCAACATCGCGCCCGAATACGCTGGCGACGGCGTCAGTCATGGCTGGTGCGACACCGGCATGGTGATCCACGGGCCCATCGTGGCCGAACTTGCGCACAGCTTCGACCTGCTCTATCGCCTCGCGCCCTTCACCGGCCATGCCATCCGCCGCTTCCGGCATGCCACCGGCGCCGTGATGCTGCCTCACCTGCGCCGCGCCCATCCGGTGAAAAGCGGCCCGCTGCCGCCCATCAGCCTGCTGATGAGCGGCCCGGGCATGCCGCAGGGTGTGTTGCGGCGACGCCTGCGCATCGATCTGTTCCACGCGCGCGATGTCGCCATCGCCTCGGGCTATTTCCTGCCGGAACTGCCCGTGCGCAAGCTGCTGTACCGCACGCTGCGCCTGGGCGGACGCGTGCGTGTGCTGCTGGCTGGCAAGAGCGATGTACCCATGGCGCAGCGCGCCGCCGAGCGGCTGTATCGCCGGCTGCTCAGGCGCCGCGTCGAGATCTTCGAATACCAGCCGCAGATCCTGCACGCCAAACTGCTGGTGATGGACGATCTGGTGTTCGTCGGCAGCTGCAACCTCGACCGGCGCAGCCTGCATATCAACTATGAACTGCTGCTGCGGCTGCACTGGCCGGAGCTGGCCGCGGACGCGCGCCGCTGGTTCGAACATGCGCTGACGCATTCGCAGCAGGTCAATGCACGCGACTGGCGCAAGCGGCGCTCGTTCATGCGGCGCATGTGGTCGCGCATCGCCTACCTGCTGCTGGCGCGCGTCGATCCGCTGGTGGCGCGACGCCGCTTCCGCGCACTATCCTGAAGTCGCACCACGAGGAACATCATGAGCTGGACCGAATGCACCGAACCTGCCCAACAGGGCTCCCGCGCCTGCGCCGCGCTCGAGACAGTGGTGGCGCCACGCGCCCGCGACCTGGGTGGCTTCGAGGTGCGGCGTGCGCTGCCCTCGGCGCAGCGGCGCATGGTGGGGCCTTTCGTGTTCTGGGATCAGATGGGCGCCGCGCAGTTCGCCCCGGGGCAGGGCATCGATGTGCGGCCGCATCCGCATATCGGTCTGGCCACGGTTACCTATCTGCTGCGCGGTGAAATCATGCATCGCGATTCGCTGGGCTCGGTCATCGCCATCCGGCCCGGTGAAATGAATCTGATGACGGCCGGCAACGGCATCGTACATTCCGAGCGCACCGGCGCCGAACCGCGCGCGGCCGGACATGAGCTGTTCGGCATCCAGGCCTGGGTGGCGCTGCCGAAGAGCCATGAGGAATGCGCGCCGGCCTTCACGCACTACGGCGCCGCCGATCTGCCGCTGCTGCAGGATCGCGGCGTGGCACTGCGGCTGATCGCCGGCGAAATGCAGGGCGTGCGCTCACCGGTCGAGACTCCCATGGCCATGATCTATGCCGACCTGCAACTCGATGCAGGCGCCGCGCTGCAGTTCGACGCGCGCTATGACGAGCGCGCCATCTATACGCTGGAAGGCGAGATCGACCTGGCGGGCGAACGCTTCGCTGCCGGGCAGATGCTGGTGCTGCGTCCCGGGCAGGCCGTCACCATCCGCGCGCAGACCAATGCGCGCTGCATGCTGTTGGGGGGCGAGCCCGCGGATGCGCCGCGCCACATCTGGTGGAACTTCGTGTCTTCCAGTCGTGAGCGCATCGAACAGGCCAAGGCCGACTGGACGGCCGGACGATTCGCAGGCGTGCCCGGCGAAACCGAGTTCATACCGCTGCCGGAAGGCTAGGGAACCTCCACCATCGCGGAGGTTCCCGCACCGCTACGAGTTGTAGCCATGCTCCCCATGCTGCGCCAGATCCAGTCCCTCGGATTCATGCTCGTCGCTGACGCGCAATCCCAGCGTGGCATCGAGGATCTTCAGCAGCACCCAGGTGATCACACCGCACCACACCATGGTGGCGAGGATGCCCAGCGCCTGCACGCCCAGCTGTGCGCCGATGCTCTTCTGTACCGTGAAGCCGCTGCCACCCAGTGCGACCGCGGCGAACACGCCGGTGAGCAGCGTGCCGACCACGCCGCCCACGCCATGCACGGGCGAGACGTCGAGGGAATCATCCAGATGCAGCACGCGCTTGAGGAGCTGCGTGGCCGAGAAGCACACGATGCCGGCCGTGAAGCCGATGGCCAGCGCGCCGCCGGGGCCGACGAACCCCGAGGCCGGGGTGATGGTGCCCAGGCCCGCCACCATGCCGGTGATCACGCCGAGCAGGCTGGGTTTGCCATAGCGCGTCCACTCCACCAGCATCCACGCGAATGCGCCGGCGGAGGCACCCAGATGCGTGGTGAGCACCGCCATGCTGGCGGTGCCATTCGAGGCCAGCGCGCTGCCGCCGTTGAAGCCGAACCATCCCACCCACAGCATGCCGGCGCCGCAGGCCGCCAGCGGCAGGCTGTGTGGCGGCATGGGCACCGATGGAAAGCCGCGCCGCCGGCCGATCACCACCGCGCACACCAGTGCCGCCACGCCGGCGTTCACGTGCACCACGATGCCGCCGGCGAAATCCATCACGCCGCGCGTGGCCAGCCAGCCGCCGCCCCACACCCAGTGCGCCACCGGCACATACACCAGCAGCAGCCACAGCCCGGAAAACCACAGCACCGCGCTGAAGCGGATGCGTTCGGCATAGCCGCCGATCACCAGCGCCGGCGTGATGATGGCGAAGGTCATCTGGAACATGGCGAACAGCGTTTCGGGAATGGTGCCGCTGACGGACTCACGCGTCATGCCGCCGAACAGCGCGCGATCGAAGCCGCCGATGAAGGCCTGCGCCGCGCCGCCGTTGCCGAAGGCCAGGCTGTATCCGAGCGCGAACCACAGCACCGACACCAGGCCGGTGATGGCGAAGCACTGCACCAGGATCGAAAGGGAATTCTTGCCGCGGACCAGGCCACTATAGAAAAGAGCGAGTCCCGGCAGCGTCATGAACAGCACCAGCGCCGTCGCAGTCAGCATCCATGCGGTATCCGCGCCATTCGGCACTGCTGCATTCACGGTGGCTCCCCTCTCGAGTTATTGCCGCGGGTGAGATCCCGCTGTTGGTTCGGCAAATAGTTTATATGACCAATTAGTCGCAGGCCATGCGGGTACCGGCGGCCGGCGATAACCCGCCGTCAGGGCGGGTTCGAGGGTTCGACCACCAGCAGCACGCGCTCGGACAGCCCGGCCACGATGGGGTCGACGGCGCTTTCGCTCAAGCCCATCGAGCGCAGCAGGGGTTCGCGCGGAACGCGCAGCTGACGGGGTTCCAGTGGATGCGTGAATCCCGCCTGCAGCGCCAGCTGCACACCCAGATGCACCAGCGTGGTCAGCTGCCGCGCCGGGCCGGGCGCCTGCGCGGGGTCGTCGTGGTAGCGCGCCGCGAACACGATGCCCTGCGGCAGATGCCAGTGGTCGAACACCACTTCGGCGCAGCGGCCATGGCCCACCTGCACCAGCGATTCTTCCAGCGTGTTGTAGCTGGCATCCGGATCCGCGGCCAGCGCTTCCATCAACTTCAGCACGCCGACGGAGTCGAGCCGTTCCTGCACGGGCACGCCGAAGTCATGCAGCAGTGCGGCCATGAAGGCTTCGGCGGGAATGGCGCGGCCCGCCTGCTTGGTCAGCGCTTCGGCGGCGAAGGCGCTGGCCACGCAGTGGTGCGCCAGCGCCTGCGGATCGATGGCGGCGGCCGGACTGCGCCGCGCAACGCTGCGGTCCAGGCAGGCGGCCGCGGCGATGCCGCGCACGGCATCCAGGCCCAGCAGCATCAGCGCGCGATCGAGCGTGGCGATGTGGCGCGAGCTGCCATAGAAGGCGGAATTGGCCACTTTCAGGACCCGTGCCGCCAGACCCGGCTCGCGCTGGATGACTTCGGCGATCTGCCGCGCATCGAGACTGGCGTCACACAATGTGGCCAGGATGCGGTGTGCGGTGTGCGCCCCGCCGCCGATGATGCCCAAGGACGTGGCTGCCCGGACAATGTCTGCGTCGGTGATGGCCATGCGGGCGAGAAACCTATCACATATTCGCCCCCACACGCTCCACGCCGCCGCCGGATGGCCGATACACCTATGTCATGTCCCTACCTTCCTTTCCGCGGGCGCTGGATGCGCGAGAAGACCAGCTGCAGAGCCTGCGCGCCGGGTTGGAGACGCTGGCCGTGCTGCTGGTTACCGGCGCCATCGCGATGCTGCTGCTCACGCTGAGCAGCCGCACCACCGGTCCGCTCAGTCCCGCCGAAATCGGCGTCATCGCGATGTTTGGCGCGCTGACGGGAATCTTCTTCTACTGCGGCCGCGTGCAGTCGCTGCGCACCCGCCGCGACCTGACCAAGCAGCAGGAACGCCTCGGCGCGGTGATCGACGGCACCGGCGTGGGATATTGGGAAGCGGTGGTGGGCAAGGACGCCATTTTCGTCAGTGACCGCTGGGCGCAGATGGTGGGCCTGGAGCGCGATTCCACCGTGCCCATGCGCGTCGATGAATGGCGGAATCTCGTGCATCCGGATGACCGCACCAAGGTGGATCAGGTCATCGATGCCTGCTTCAACAACAACGACTACGTGTTCCAGCTCGATTACCGCCTGCGTCACGCCGATGGCCACTGGATCTGGGTGCTGTCGCGCGGCATGGTGATCGAACGCGCCAACAACGGCAGCGCGCTGCGCGTGGTGGGCACGCAGCTGGACATCACGCCGCGCAAGGTGGCCGAATTCGCGCTGGCGGAAAGCGAGCGCAAGTTCCGCTCGCTGTTCGAGCGCTCGCCGGTGGGCATCGTGCTGTCGGATTTCCGCACGCGCCGCTTCCTGCAGGTGAACGACGCCTTCCTCGAGCCCAGCGGTTTCCGGCGCGAGGAAATCCTCGCGATGACTTTCGACCAGATGGCCGCGCGCGGCGATGGCGGTCCGCTGAACCAGCCGGTGGGGCAGCGCGAGCGCGAGCTGCTGCGCAAGGATGGCTCGCGCTACCCGGCCATCATCTCGGGCATCCGCATGACCGATGCCACCGGCCGCGATGTGGTGTGGTCGGTGGTGCAGGACATCTCGCATCGCAAGGCCGTCGAACACGAACTGGCCCAGGCCGCGCGTCGCGACCGTCTCACCGGCCTGGCCAACCGCATGCTGTTCATGGAACGGCTGAAGGAATCGATCGAGCGCGTGCGCAACGGCCAGCAGCACATGTTCGCCGTGCTGTTCCTGGACTTCGACCGCTTCAAGGTGGTGAACGACGCCATGGGCCACCAGGCCGGCGATGAGCTGCTGGTGCACATGGCCGACCGGCTGCGCAAATCGCTGCGCAATACCGACCTGCAGTCCGAGTCGGGCAACCAGATCGCGCGCTTCGGCGGCGATGAGTTCCTGCTGCTGCTGAACGACATCGAACACACCGAGGACGCGGCCCGCATCGCCGAGCGGCTGCTGGTCGCGCTGTCGCAGCCGTACAAGATCCGCGGCCGCGAGGTGCACACCACGGCCAGCGTGGGCATCGTTTCGAGCGAGCACGGGCTGGAGGATGCCGAGACCATCGTGCGCAATGCCGACCTCGCCATGTACGAGGCCAAGCGCGCCGGCCGCGCCTGCTCGGTGTATTTCAACGACGCCATGCACACGCGCCTGGCGCGCAATCTCACCATCGAGACCAGCCTGCGCCAGGCGCTGGGAACGGATCAGCTCACGCTGGTGTACCAGCCCATCGTCGAGCTCGACACGGGCAGGCGCAGTTCGGTCGAAGCGCTGATCCGCTGGACGCATCCCACGCTGGGCTCGATCTCGCCGTCGGAGTTCGTGCCCATCGCCGAGGAATCCGGACTCATCGTGCCCATGGGCGAGTGGGTGATCTGGGAAAGCTGCGCGGCGCTGGCGCGCTGGCAGCAACTCGATCCCGTCAAGGCGCCGCGGGTGGTCAGCGTCAATGTGTCGCGCGCCGAGCTGGCGCAGGGCCCGCGACTGCTCAACAGCGTGCGCGAGGCATTGCAGGCGGCGCGGTTGCCGCCGCAGAGCCTGCAGCTGGAAGTCACCGAACGCGAGGTGATGCGCGACCCGGCCGCGTCGCTGGCGCTGATGCATCAGCTGCGCGAGATCGGCGTGCGGCTGGCCATGGATGACTTCGGCACCGGCACCTCCTCGCTGGGCTGCCTGCGCGAATATCCCTTCGATGTGATCAAGATCGATCGCTCGTTCATCAACGGCCTGTCGGCCGGTCCGGATACGCTGGCCGTGATCCACGCCACCATCACGCTGGTCGAGAATCTCGGCAAGTGCAGCGTGGGCGAGGGCGTGGAGACCGCTGAACAGCTCGCCATCCTGCAGTCGCTGGGGTGCCACTACGCCCAGGGCTACTTCCTGGGTCGCCCCATGGCCGAGATCGACGTGGTCGAGACCGAGCGCACCATCATCGCGCCGCGACTGCGCCTGTTGGGCTGAGCCCCGGCAGCCGCGCTGCACCCGCGTGAGCGGGTTTGGGCGTATAGGGATGATGTGAGCCTCAATCTCATCCCTTTGGCGGGCGAGTCGCCGGCCAGCATCCTGCCCGAGCCGGCATCCGGGCCGCCGGTCATTCCCCCGCAGGAGCTGCCGGCGACTTCGCTGCTGGGCGACCTGCAGGCCGCACAGCGCGGCGAGCAGGCGGCTTTTGCGCGGCTGGTACGCGCGCACCAGGCCCGCGTGTTCAGTGTCGCGCTGCGCCTAGTTGGTCGCCGTGAGGATGCCGAAGAGCTCGCGCAGGATGCCTTCGTGCAATTGCACGCGGCTTTGCCGCAGATCCACAGTACCTCGCATCTGCTGCACTGGCTGCTGCGCGCCATCACTCATCGCAGCATCGACCGGCTGCGCGCGCACGCGCGTGCGCCGCGGCTGGTGCAGATCGACGTGACGGAACATCCGGCGCAAGAGAACGCGATCGATCCGCTGTGGTCGCGTCGTCTGCGAGCGTTGCTGGACGAGCTGCCGCCGGCGCCGCGCGCCGTGGTGCTGCTGCGCTATCAGGAAGATCTCGAACCCACCGAAATCGCCGCTGTGCTGGACATGCCGCTGAATACCGTGAAGAGCCATCTGCGCCGCTCGCTGGAGTGGTTGCGCGCGCAGCAGGCAGGGGCCGAGGCCGGAGACCATCATGGACATTGAACGATCGCTGCGGACCGCACTGCGACCCGTGGACCCCAGCGCGGATTTCGTCGCCGGCGTCATGGCACGGGTAGCCGTGGAACAGCAGGCACGCCGCCGCCGCGCGCGCTGGCAGATGCCGCTGGCATTGGCCGCCTCGCTGATGATCGCGGCAATCGGCTTGAAGGTCGCGATGCAGCAACGCGAAGCGCAGCGCGTCGAAAGCGCGCGCCAGCAGCTGGCTCTGGCGCTGGAGATCACCAGCTCGCAGCTCAATCAGCTGCAACAGAAACTGAACCGGAATGCACCCATGGAGAATGGCATATGAAACGCACAGGACTTCTTCTGACCATGACACTGGCATTGCTGCCGGTGCTCTCGGTGGCACAGGCCGCGCGCCTGAAGATGCCGGATTTTTCGGGGCTCGCCGGCAAGGCCAAGGAGTCGGTGGACATCACGCTGGACGGCGACACACTGAAGATGGCCAGCGGATTCGTCGGTGGCGGCAAGACCAGCGATCCTGAATTCGCCGAGGCGGTGAAGAGCCTGCAGGGTATTTACCTGAAGGTGTTCTCCTTCGACAAGCCAGGCATGTATTCCATGCGCGACATCGAATCGGTGGTGTCGCAGGTGGAGACCCAGGGCTGGAAGAAGCTGATGTCCATTCGCGACAAGGACGATCGCGTGGAGATGTGGCTGCGCACGGATGGCGCCGATGCCGCCGACAGCGGCATGCTGTTCGTCGCCACAGAACCGAAAGAGCTGGTGCTGATCAACATCGTCGGCAAGGTGGATCTGCAGACGCTGGCGAAATTGCAGGGGCGCATGGGTGTGCCCTTCATGCCCGGCATCCCGGGCGTCCGCCCGCCGGCGCCTCCTGCTCCGCCAGCGCCCGGCGCACGCGCGGCGCCGCCGGCACCACCAGCGGCGCCTGCATCGGCGGCAGCACCGGCTCAGCCCGCACCGCCGGCGCCGCGTGTCGCGACGCAGCCGTAGTCAGAACAGTTCGATTTCGGCGGCCGGGCGTTGCGCGCCCGGCGCCAGCTTGCCCGCGGCGACGAGTTGTTCGTGCTGGAAGATCTGGTTACGGCCGCAACCCTTGGCGTGATACAGCGCGGCATCGGCCCGGCCAATGGCATCGGAGGGCGCATCCTGCGGCCGGATTCTCGTCCAGCCGGCGCTGATGGTGACGCCACCGACCTGCGGAAAACGGTGCCGTTCGACCGCGGCCCTCAACCGCTCGAGCGCGCCGGCCGTGGCCTGTTCCGGGGTGTCCTGCAGCAGGATCACGAACTCCTCGCCACCGAAACGATACACGCGGTCGCCGCCGCGGAAACTGCGCTGGATGATCTGGCTGATCAGCAGCAGCACTTCATCGCCGAACACATGGCCATAGCCATCGTTGATGGCCTTGAAGTGATCCACATCCACCAGGCCGATCCAGCAGGCCGACGCGGCGGTTTCCTCGACAGGCAGTTCGCGGCGCAGCTTCTCGAACTGGGTCTCGAAAGTCTTGCGGTTCAGCAGGCCGGTCAGCGTGTCGCGCTCGCCATAGTCGATGAGCGCCATGTGATTGCGCACGATGCGCAGCACGCCGCCGACCAGATGCTGGTCGCGCGCATCCGGCGACTGCCGGCTGATCACCTGCAGCACACCCGCGGCTTCCTCGCTCTCGCCGGGAACCACGAACAGGGTCTCGCAGCCCTCTGCCGTGTTCAGCAGCTGCGGTTCACCCGTCGCGACGCAGCGCTGCCAGGCATCATGCTCCCGCAGCAGGTAAGTGCTCGGCGCTCCCCGGATGATTTCGATCTCGCCGCCGCGTCCGATTGCTGCAATGCAATGTATCGCACCCCCGCCGGCGCCATCATTGACCAGCTTGAACAGGGTGACCGCGTCAGCCTTCAGGTACTGCAGCAATAGCTGCACAAGCGATAACTCGATTTCATCCCGGTCGCGATGCCCCGTTGCGGCCGCGACGCGATCCATCAACTGTGGCGACGCATCCATTGCTGCTGGATCATAGCCAGCGCGGCTTTCACCAGCGAGCGGCCTCGCGGTGATATGCGACTTCAATCACCCGCGAAATGTGACCTATCCGCCCGTTACATTGCGCAGCGTCGTTCGTCCTGCACTCCAGGGACGGAGCTTTCACTGATGCGCAAGACCGGAACAGAACAGTTCGACCTGCTGGTCGCCCCACACCTGGCCGTGCTGTTCAGGGTGGCTTACCGCCTGGTGCGAAATACCGCCGATGCACAGGATCTGGTGCAGGACACCTGCATCGCAGCCTGCGAAAACCCGGCGGATCTCGACGCGGCGCGGCATCCGGTGCGCTGGTTGCTGCGGGTGCTGCACAACCGCTTCATCGACGGCGCACGACGACGCAAGCGCACGCCCATCGTGGCACTCGAAGATGTGAGCGACGTGGCGCGCATCGCCAGCGGCGAGCCCGGCCCGGAAGCGCAGCTGGCCCAGGATGAAAGCGAACGGGCGCTGCACGAGGCTTTTCTGCAACTCGACGGCACGCAACGCACCTTGCTGGCGCTGCGCGCCGAGGGTCACGACCTCGCCGAGATCGAAGCCATCACCGGCATAGGCCGGGAAGTACTCCGGGCGCGGCTGCATCGTGCGCGACGCAGTCTGGCCCAGCACCTCAACACACAGGCCGCGCCGCCACAGGCCGCACGTGCCGGGAGCAACGCATGAACTGCCAGGACCTCTCCAGCATTCTCGATGATCGCGACATCGCCGGCCTCGGCGAAGTGGAACGCGATGAAATCGCCTCGCATCTGCATGGGTGCGCGGACTGCGCGCGCGAGTGGACGGCGCAGCAGCGTCTGTCGGCGGCGCCGATTCCGTCCATGCCCGCCGCGCTGGCGCGACACTGCCGCGTGCTGGTCGCGGCGCAGTCCACTGCCGGAGCTGACAGGCAGGGCAGGCGGCGCACGAGCCGACTGATCCTGATCGGCACGTTGGCGGCGGTGGCCGCCGCCGCGGCATTGCTCAGTACGGTGCTGCGCAATTCCGGGCCGGCACGGCCTGTCATCGCCGCGGCCACGCCTGCGCCCGCCGAGTCCGCGCCTGTCCTGGCCGAGGCGCCCGCGGTGGTCGAACCCGCCGCGCCAAAATCCTCGCCGGTGGTGCCAAAGAAGAAGGCGGAGCCATTGGCCGAGTCGCCGCGCTTTACCGTGCGCGTGCTGCCGCTGCAGGACCGCACGACGGATGAATCGAGCAGTCGGGCCGTGAAATCTTTCTACGCATCGCTTCTGGATGGGTTGCGAAAAGTACCGGGACTGACGCTGGTGGAGTCCGAAGTGCTGGCCAGCGAGATTGCGCCGGCTGAGTTTCATCTCAAAGTCACGGGCGACGGCCCGGTACAGGATGGCTGGAGCGCGAAGATGATGGTGACGGCGAGCCTCCCGGTGACCGGAGACACACAGGGAAGGCGGGCCACCGTGCCGCATTCCTTTCAGTACTCCAGCGTGGCATTTCCTCGCTGCACCGGGTCGCTCGTGGATCGTCCAGCGGTCGGGTGTTCCGATCCCGAAGGCGGCGCTGCCGCGCAGATCGAGCTGATGCGTCAGGTTGTATTTCCGCCCGACCCTTCACTGCGGCAGGTATTGCAGGCACGACTGCAGGACCGCACCCTGGATCCGGCGCAGCGGTTGAAGGCGCTGCAAAGTCTGCGCAGCTTCCGTGCCGTGGTGGTCGCTGGCCCGACGGCGCCGCGGATGACCCAGGAACGCTCGGCAATCGACGCGGAGACGCTTCGCGGTGCGGTGAATCTGGCGCTCACTGCACCCGCTCCCGGGATCCGAGCGCAGACCTGGGAGGCGCTGCGAGCGGCGCGCCTGCCGGAACTCATCCAGCCATTGATCGACGCCTCGCGGCTGGAGACCGATGAGGCAACGCGCCTGGAAGCCGTAACAACGCTGGCCAGGGACTATGCGCAGGATCCAAAGGCCCGCGCCGCGCTGGATACCCTTTCCCGCGATGATTCGAGGGAGCTGGTGCGAATGGTTGCGCGGCGCGCGCTGGCGGGCGAGCAGGCCTGGAATGATTACGCTGCCGCACGCCTGCAGGACGAGAGCCTGCCAGACGCACAACGCATTGAAGCGCTGACCTATGTGGCCGCCTCCGCGGAAAGGGACCCGCAGCTGGCCGGTCTGCTCGACACAAGGGCTGTCGAAGCGCTGTCGGTGATCGTGCCCCGCACCCTGGCACAGTCAGGTGTCGCACCGGACGCGATTGGTCTGCGAAACCTGGTCGGCGCGCTGGCCAGCAGCAATCAACCCGCCACTGTCGCGCTGCTGATCTCGACCTTGAATGCCAGCAATGATCCGCAGATTCGCCGGACCGCGATCACGGGTCTGGCGCGCCATCTCGACGATGCACGAGCCCGCGAAATCGTGGAATACACCGCGGCACACGATGCCGATCCGCGGCTGCGCGAAATCGCCGCGGTACGTCAGAATCAGCTCGTCACTCCGCCACCTGGTACATGATGGCGTCGATGCTCGCGGCGCGCAGCTCGCGCCGCGTGGCATTGAGCTTGGGCAGATCGCGTATCGGTCCGATCAATACCCGATGCAGCTCGTCGGCATCGATGGATACATGCTGCACATGTGCCTCGATGCCCAGCTTCACCACCTTGTCGCGCAGCCGCTGCGCATCGTCGCGGTTGCGATACGAACCCACCTGCAGCACATAGGCGCCGGGTTGCTCTACCGGCGCCGGTGTGGTGTCGCGCCGCGCGTTCCTGCCCTTCTCGGGAACGATCACCTCGAACTTGGGCAGCATGTTGTAGAAATCGTATTGCTCGGCCGGCGTTTCGCTTTCCGGCTCACCGTTGTCCGCCTTCTTGCTCTTGGCCTGCGGCTGCGGTTTGGCTTCGACCACCGGCGCGGTCTGCCGGTCGACCACGTACACGGCCAGCGCCACCAGCAGCCCGATCGTCAGTCCCGCGGCGAAGGTGCGGTAATGCAGCGGCAGGCTCGCATTGCGCGAGCTGCTGTGCTTGTAGTCGCGGGCGCTGAGACGTTGTCGCGGGCTCACATGGTCTCCGGTGCGGATACTCCCAGCAGCGACAGCCCGTTGCGCACCACCTGCTGCGTGGCCAGCGCCAGCGCAATGCGCGCATTGCGCAGCTTCTCGTCCTCGACGATGAACTGTTCGGCGTTGTAGTAGGTGTGAAAGCTGTTGGCCAGGTCGCGCAGGTAGTGCACCAGCGCATGCGGCGCGCGATTGGCCGCGGCAAGCTGGATCAGCTCGGGATAGCGGCTGAGCGCCGTCAGCAGCGCCGTCTCGTGCGGCGAGGCCAGTGTGTCGAGGCTCGACAGCGCCAGTGGCTGATCGTAGCGGTGACCCTTGGCCGCGAGTTGTCGCAGCACGCTGGCCACGCGCGCATGCGCGTATTGAATGTAATACACCGGATTGTCGTTGCTGCGGCTCTTGGCCAGTTCCAGGTCGAAATCCAGCGGCTGGTCGTGGCCGCGCATCACATAGAAGAAGCGCGCGGCATCGTTGCCCACCTCGGCGCGCAATTGCCGCAGCGTGACGAACTCGCCGGCACGCGTCGACATCGGCACCTTTTCGCCGCCGCGGAACAGCGACACGAACTGCACCAGCTGCACTTCCAGTGCTTCGGGCGGCTCGCCCATGGCTTGCAGCCCGGCGCGCACGCGCGCGGTGTAGCCGTGATGGTCGGAACCCAGGATGTCCAGCAGCAGCTCGAAGCCGCGCTCGCGCTTTTCAAGGTGATACGCGATGTCGGAGGCGAAGTAGGTCTTCACGCCATTCTCGCGCACCACCACGCGGTCTTTCTCGTCGCCGAAGGCCGTGGCGCGAAACCACAGCGCGCCATCCTTCTCGTATACATGGTTCTGCCTGCGCAGCCGTTCCAGCGCGCGATCGATGGCGCCGTTGTCGCTGAGTGAAGCTTCCGAATACCAGCGGTCGTAGACTACGCCGAATTCGCGCAGGTCGTCTTCCATGTCCGCGATGATGGTCTTGAGCGCAAGCTGCGCGATGTCGCGGAAATCCGCATCGCCGATCAGCTCCTTGGCGCGCGCGATCACCGCGTCGATGTAGGTTTCCTTGTTGCCGCCCTCGGGCTCGTCCGGCGGCAGGTTGCCGAACACCTGGCCCTCGGGCCGCACCAGCATCTGGCCGGCCTGCTGCAGCAGCTGCGCGGCGATCTCGCGCACATAGTCGCCCTTGTAGCCGTTCTCCGGGAAGCGGAACTCTTCGCCGCAGGCTTCCAGATATCGCAGCCACACACTGACGGCGATGATGTCGACCTGCCGGCCGGCATCGTTGATGTAGTACTCGCGGTGCACCGCATAGCCGTTGGCCTCGAGCAGATTGGCGACGCTGGCGCCATAGGCGCCGTGGCGGCCGTGTCCCACATGCAGCGGACCGGTGGGATTGGACGAGACGAACTCCACCAGCACCTTGCGCCCGCCGCCGGTGCCACTGCGTCCGAAGGCATCGCCCAGTTCGTGAATTCGCCGCACCACGTCGGACTGCGCGGCGCCGGCGAGAAAGAAATTGATGAAGCCCGCACCGGCGATGTCCACGCGCGACACGGCAGGCGAGGGTTCGAGCGCCGCGACAATGGCCTGCGCCAGCTCGCGCGGTGGTTTGCCCGCGGCCTTCGCCAGCCGCATCGCGATGTTGGTGGCGAAGTCGCCATTGGCCGCATCGCGGGTGCGCTCCAGACCCAGATTGGTCAGGGGCGTATCGGCCGGCAGCAGGCTGCCCTTCAGGCGCGCCAGCGCGGCATGCAGCAATTGCTCGATATCCTGCTTCAACTTGAGATTCGCATCTGGCTTCGGGTGCGCAAGTCTACCTGCGCCGCAGCCCTACATCACCTCGAGTGGATCCACATCCAGTGCCCAGCGCAACGAGTGCGGCTTGCGCAGCGTTTCCACGGCCGGCACCCAGCCGCGCAGGAATTCCTGCAGCCGCGTGCGCTGACGGCTCTCGATCAGCAGCTGCGCGTGATAGCGATCGGCGCGGCGGCTCATGGCCGCCGGCACCGGGCCGCGTAGCAGCACCACGGAAGGCACCGGCGCGATGTCGCGCGCCGCGCGCAGAAAGTGCAACGCGCCATCGGCGCTGGTATCGGAAGCCCGCAGGACCGCCAATCGGGCAAATGGCGGCCAGCCAGCTGCCGCCCGTTCAACGAGCGCGCTGGCCGCGAAACCGGCATAACCCTGTTCCAGCAACAACTTGAGCATGGGATGGTCCGGATAATGGCTCTGGATCAGCACCTCGCCCGGCCGCTCGGCGCGTCCCGCGCGGCCGGCCACCTGCACGATGGTCTGCGCCAGGCGCTCCGCGGCACGAAAATCCGTGCTGAACAGGCTCTGGTCGGCATTGAGCACGCCCACCAGCGTCACATCGGGAAAGTGATGGCCCTTGGTCAGCATCTGCGTACCCACCAGCAGGCGCGCCTGGCCGCGATGCACGCGGTCGATGGCCGCGTTGAGCTGCGCGGGCGCGCGCAGGCTGTCGCGATCGAAACGCTCCACCGGATGATCGGGAAACAGCTCCGCCAGTGTTTCTTCGATGCGCTCGGTGCCATGTCCCAGTGGATGCACTTCATAGCCGCAGCGCGGACAGCGCTCGGGCCGTGGGGCTTCGGCGCCGCAGTGATGGCAGGCCAGGCGGCCGCTGCGCAGATGCACGGTAAGACGGGCATCGCAGCTTTTGCAGGGCGCGATCCAGCCGCAGCTCTGGCACAGCAGCGTCGGCGCATAGCCGCGGCGGTTCAGGTACAGCAGCACCTGCGAGCCGCTCTGCAGATGCCGGTCGATGGCATGACGCAGCGGCGCCGCGAAGCCCTTGTGCACGGCGTGGGCGCGCATGTCGATCAACGCCACGCGCGGCGGTTCGGCACTGCCGGCGCGTTCGGGCAGCTCGATGTGCGTCAACCGGCCCTGCTGCACGTTGTGCAGCGATTCCAGCGACGGCGTGGCCGAACCGAGCACCACTGGGACGCCCCTCTGACTGCCGCGCAGCAGGGCCAGGTCACGCGCCGAGTAACGGAAGCCGCCTTCCTGCTGCTTGTAGGAAGAATCGTGCTCCTCATCGACCACGATGAGCCCGAGTCGCGGTATCGGCGTGAACACCGCCGATCGCGTGCCGATCACGATGCGCGCCTGGCCGCTGGCCGCCGCGTGCCAGGCGCGCGCGCGTTCGGTGTCGGTGAGCCCGGAATGCAGCGCGGCGATGGGTGCATCGAAGCGCTGCTCGAAACGCTGCAACAGCTGCGGCGTCAGCCCGATTTCCGGGCACAGCACCAGCGCCGCTTCACCGCGCGCCAGCACTTCACCCACGATGCGCAGATAGACCTCGGTCTTGCCGCTGCCGGTCACCCCGTCGAGCAGAAAGGCACCGCGTATTCCCGTCGGCGACAGGCTTTCGACGGCGCGTTGCTGTGCGGCCGTGAGCGCCGGCGGCAGTGCCTCGGTGGTGTCGTGCGTGCGCGATGCCGCGAATCCGACTTCAACGGGTCGGGATTCCAGCAGGCCCTTGTCGAGCAGTGCCCGCGCCATCGGCCGCCAGCCGGGCTGCGCTTCATCCAGTCGGGCATCATCGCAGCCTGCGTGGGCCGCGACCTGCGCCAGCAACGCCTGCTGCCGCGGTGCGCGTCGCAAGGTGTGCGCATCCAGCGCTTGCTGGCCAGCAGGGGTGATCCACCAGCAGCGCTGCGTGCGCGCGGCATTGCGTCCTTCGCGCAGCGGACGGGGAAGCGCGGTGGCGAATACCTCGCCGACGGGATGGTGGTAGTAGTCGGCCGCCCACTGCAGCAGCGCCAGGTCCGCGGCCTCGAACAGCGGCTGGGTGTCCAGCACGGCTTCGACCGGGCGCAGCTTCTCCACCGGCACCTCACTGCCTGTTGCCAGAGCAACCACGACGCCGGTCATGCGCTGCCTGCCGAAAGGCACGCGCACGCGCATGCCAGGCGCCAGCGCGCCTTCCGGCGCGCGGTAGTCGAACAGCCGCCGCAGCGGCGTGTCGAGCGCAACTTTGCAGATGGGAACAGTCACCGCCGCGAAGCTTGAATGTGCGGGCGGTTCTCGGCTAGCGTCCAAGGCATTGCAGAAATGTGACAGCAGTGGGGACGTTGAAGCAATGAGCATGAAGCTCCGGAGCGGGATATGGATGATCCTGTGTGCGGCATTGGTGGGTTGCGGTGGAGGTGGCGGCAGTGCCTCGGCGCCGAACAACAATCCCCCCAACAACAATCCTCCTGTCAACAATCCACCTGCCATCAGCTACACGGCCGGCGTATATCCGGCGTCCTCGACCTTCGCCGATCAATGCCAGGTGCCGCGATCTGGCATCGATCCGTCGACTGGCAAGGCCTATCCTGACAAGGCCGGCAGCACCCTGGCCGAAAAGCATTTCCTGCGCTCCTGGACCAATGAGCTCTACCTGTGGTTCAACGAGGTCACCGATCGCGACCCGGCGTCGGTCAGCGATGTGGAAGCCTACTTCGACCTGCTCAAGACCACCGCCACCGTGTCTTCCGGCAAGTCCAAGGACCAGTTTCATTTCACCGCCGATACCGCGGCCTATTACCAGTCCTCGCAGTTCGGCACCTCGCTGGGGTACGGCATTTCCTGGGCCATCGTGCAGCCACTGCCTCCCCGCCGCGTCGTCGTGGAATACGTGCAGAGCGGCTCGCAGGCCGCGACACTGGGCATTGGCCGCGGCGCCGAACTGACTTCAGTCGATGGCGTCGATGTGATCAACGTGAACACGCAGGCCGGTGTGGATACCATCAACGCGGTGCTGTTCTCGCCTGCCAGCGGGTCCAGTCACCAGCTGGGCATCAAGGATCGCGGCAGCAGCACCAGCCATATCGTCACCCTGGCCGCGGCGGCCGTCACCTTCGATGCGGTCCCCGTGACGCGCGTGCTCAATACCACCGGCGGCAATCTGGGCTACCTGCTGTTCAACGACCATACCATCGCCTCCGAACAGTCCCTGATCACGGCCATCAACACGCTGAAGGCTGGCAATGTGCAGGATCTGGTGCTCGACCTGCGCTACAACGGCGGCGGCTACCTGGCCATCGCCAGCGAGCTGGCCTACATGATCGCGGGCAGCACGCGCACGGCCGGCAAAACCTTCGAGCGCATGCAGTTCAACAGCAAATACCCCAACACCGATCCGGTCACCGGCGATCCGCTCGATCCCTTCCCGTTTGCCTCGAGCACGGTGTTCGCCAGCACCAGCAGCGCGCTGCCATCGCTGGATCTGGGCCGGGTCTATGTGCTGACGTCCCCGGGCACCTGTTCGGCGAGCGAATCCGTCATCAACAGCCTGCGCGGCATCGGCGTCGATGTGTACCAGATCGGTGGCGACACCTGCGGCAAGCCCTATGGCTTCTACCCGCGCGACAACTGCGGCACCACGTACTTCTCCATCCAGTTCAGGGGCGTGAATGCGCTGGGCTTTGGTGACTATGCCGAAGGCTTTTCAGCCACGCGCGTGGGTGGCGAGCCGCAGGCGAAGCTGCCGGGCTGCTACGCCGCCGAAGACTATGCCCACGACCTCGGCGATCCGGCCGAAGAGCGCCTGCGCGTCGCCCTGGAATACCGCAACAGCGGCAACACCCTGTGCACCAACATGCTGCCGCTGGTCGAAAAGGCCTCGGTTTCGGGCGAGCCCGGTGTGCCGCTGGTCCAGCCGGCAGAACCCTGGCGCAACAACCGCATCCTCGGCCGGCGCTAGCGCCAGCCTGGCCGTTGTGGCGGATCAATCCGCCGTGACGGCCACCTTGCCAAAATGCGCGCCGGCCTCGAAGTAGCGGAAGGCCTCGGGCACCTCGGCAAAGGCGAAGCGCCGATCCACCACTGGCTTGAGCTGCAGCTGGCTGACGAGGCGGGCCAGTTCCTCGTGCATCTGCCGGCTGCCCACGTAGACGCCCTGCAGCCGCGTGGCGTTGCCGATCAGCAGGCGCGGGTTGATGGTTCCCCCGGGCCCGCTCACGCCGCCGATGATCACCACGGTGCCCTGCATGCGCACGGAGGCCAGGGATTGCGGCGCGGTCTTTTCACCGCCCACTTCCAGCACCAAATCGACGCCTTCGCCGCCGGTGAGCCGCCGTACCTCGCCCGACCACTCGGGATGCTTCGTGTAATTGATCAGCGCATCGGCGCCCAGCGCGCGTGCCCGGTCAAGCTTCGCATCGGAGGAAGAAGTGATGATCACGCGCGCACCGGCTGCTTTGGCCAGCTGCAGCGCCCACATCGAGACGCCGCCCGTGCCCAGCAGCAATACGGTCTGGCCCGGCTTGAGGTCGCCCGCCACGAACAATGCGCGCCAGGCGGTGACGCCGGCGCAGGTCAGGGTGGCCGCTTCGGCATAATCCAGATGCGAAGGCGTGGCTACCAGCGCGCGCTCGTCGAGCACGATTTCCTCTGAAAAGGTGCCCGCCTCGCCGCTGCCCAGCGCGCCGGCGACCTTCAGTGGACTGGCATTGCCTTCCACCCAGTTCGGAAAGAAGTGCGTTGTCGCCCGATCGCCCACCTTGAAACGCGTGACGGCGGGGCCGGTTTCGACCACATCGCCGGCGCCATCCGAGCCCGGCACCAGCGGCGCCCTGGAACTGACCGGATACATGCCCTTCAGCACCATCAGATCGCGGAAATTGATCGACATGGCGCGCACGCGCAGTCGCACCTGGGTGGATCCCAGCGGGGTAGGGGCTTCGGATTGCTGTTTCAGACCGTCGATGCCGCTGCCGGCAGCGATGCGCCAGGTGTTCATGGGGGCTCCGTGGAGACTTGGTAGCGGTGTTGGGGCCGCCGCGTTGTCTGTGATCCAGCACTATCATAATCTTCACCTGCGTGAACCGGAACGAAACACACGATCACGACCTTCAGGTCGTTCCCAATCGGGCTTCTCATGGGCTCGGTCAGCCGGTGCTGCGCGCCGATGTGGCCGGCATGCCGCTGGAATGGGTCGATTACAAAGAGGCGGCGCGGCTGTACCACCAGGGGCAGGTGGCCTATGCCTGCGGCTCCACGCTGTACCACCTGCATGGCGGCACCAATGCGCTGTCGGGCCGGCGCACCGTGCTCGAGGTCAGCTCCATCATTGCCACCATCGGGCATACGGCCAATCCGGGCAACACGCGCCACGATTACATTCCGCCGCTGAACAACCAGACGCTGTTCCGCCGTGACGGTTACCTGTGCATGTACTGCGCGCAGCGCTTCCCCGCGGGCGATCTGTCGCGCGATCACATCCGCCCTTTCAGCCAGGGTGGCCAGGACACCTGGAACAACGTGGTCACCGCCTGCCGCCGCTGCAACAACGCCAAGGCCTCGCGCACACCCGAGCAGGCGCACATGCAGCTCGTCGCGGTGCCGTTCACGCCCACCTATGCGGAATACATCTTCCTCAAGGGACGGCGCGTGCTGGCCGACCAGATGCAGTACCTGCTGGCGCATTTTCCGCGCAGCAGTCCGCTGCACGCGCGCATCCAGAACTGGCTGAACTGAGCGGCTGAATCTCGCTGTTCCGGCGGGAATCGCGTCTCGCCTCAGACCGACGGCCTCGCCATGCCTGGCCCATGCCCGCCGATGTACACTGGCCTGAGGTTCCGACGATTCCCGATGAACACCCTCATGGAAACCTGGCCGCGGCGGCACCGCATCACGGTCGACGACTACCACCGAATGGCGGAGGTGGGTCTGCTCGCGCCCGATGCACGGGTCGAGCTGATTGAGGGTGAGATCATCGACATGGCACCGATTGGCGTCGACCATAACGGAGTGCTGAACCAGCTGAGCGCGCTGCTGCACAAGGCTGCACGCGAGTGGGCAATCGTGCAGACCCAGGGTGTCGTACGGCTGGATCGTACCTCCGAGCCGCAATCCCGTAGCTGCGCTGGCGGATATTGCGGTCGATCTGTCCCGCATTTTCTCCGGCTGAGCCGCTCGCCCCGGTGATCTTTCTCGTCGACGCCTCGGTGTACGTGTTTCGCGCGTACTACTCGCTGCCGCCGGACATGCGCGATGGCGACGGCAATCCGGTGCACGCGCTGTACGGCTTCGCGCGCTTCCTGGGCGATCTGCTCGAACGCGAGAAGCCCGAATACATGGCCGTGGCCTTCGACGCCAGCCTCAACTCCTCGTTCCGCAATCGCATCTATCCGCCGTACAAGGCCAACCGCGAGCCAGCCCCGCCAGATCTGGCGCTGCAGTTCGAGCGTTGCCGGCATTTCTGCGAGCGGCTGGGCATAGCCTGGTTCGACAGCACCGAGTTCGAGGCCGACGATCTCATCGGCACGCTGGCGGCGCTGATGCGCGCCGAGGGCCTGCGCTGCACGATCGTGTCGCGCGACAAGGACCTGGCGCAACTCATCACGCCCGGCGATGTGTACTGGGACTACAGCGGCAACGCCCGCTACCGTCACGGCGAAATCGCCGGACGCTTCGGCGTGGCGCCCGAACGCTATGCCGACTACCTGGCGCTGACCGGCGATGCCGTGGACAACATCGCGGGCGTGCCCGGCGTGGGGCCGAAAACCGCCACGGCATTGATGACGGCGTTCACTTCGCTCGAAGACCTGTATGAGCGCGTCGATGTGGTGCGCGACCTGCCGCTGCGCGGCGCGGCCTCGCTGGTGGCCAGGCTGCAGCAGCATCGCGAGGTGGCCTTCCTGGCGCGTGAGCTGACGCGCATCCGGTGCGACATCACCCTTGCGGTGACACGCGAGCAGCTGCGACGCCGGCGTCCCGACATGGGCGGCATCGACGAGTTCTGCAGCGGCAACGGATTCGGAGAATTGCTGCGCCGCCAGGCCGCCCGGCTGGCCGGCCCGGCATGACATAACACAGGACGGTGTCCACAGATTCAGCGTTGTGGCGACATTACGTCGCGCCGTGAGATTGCATTCGCGTTTCGAATTGACGATGCAATCGACAATGAGGAATGCGGCAAGTCCGTGTTCAAAAAGCAAACCGGGGGATGACCCTGCTGGAGCTCATGCTCGCCACGATGCTGGTGGGCGTGCTCGCGGCCATTGGCATTCCCTCGTATCAGAATGCCATCCTGCGCACCAGGATCGAGCGCGCGCGCACCGAACTGATGGACATCCGGTCGGGCGTGCTCGCCAGTCGCGGCCCGGATTTCAAGCTGCCCGCGACGCTGGACAGCGTGCCGAACATCCCGCGCATCGACCCCTGGGGGCATCCCTACGCCTATCTCTACTTCAACGCGCCGGGCGTGAACCGTGGCGGCATGCGCAAGGACCGCAACCTGGTCCCCATCAACAGCGAATTCGATCTCTACAGCGATGGCAAGGATGGCGAAACGCGTCCGCCGCTGACCGCGAAGCCCAGCCAGGATGACATCGTGATCGCGCGCGATGGCGCCTTCGTCGGCGTGGCCGAGGATTTCTGATGTCGTCCGCGTCGCTGAATCTGGGCGGCTCGCGCTCACAGGTAACGCGCCACGTATTCCTGTTGTGCGCGCTGTGTTCGCTGCTGCCCACGCTGGTGATCGGCGCCCTGGTCTACACGCGCGTCACGGCGCAGGCAGACGCGGCACTGCGCGGGCGTCTGCACGACACCGCAAAAAGTTACGGCATGCTGCTGCAGGAGCGACTGGACCTGGCGGCTGATGAATTGATCGGTATCGGTCGACGCGGGCTCGCGCGCCAGCCGGCACAACCGGACGCGGGCGCGGGAGCGGCCCGGCGTGTGCAGGGGCTGGTCCTGCAGCCATTGCGTGCCATGCCCGCGCTATCGTCCCGCAGTCGCGTTCGCCAGCAGGATGGCATGTCGTTGCGCGATGAGAGCCTGCGCGTCACGCGCGGCGCCGACCGCAAAGTACAGGTGCGGCTGAGCCTCATCGTCGGCGACAGTTCCGGCCGCGCCGTAACCGTGTCCGCCGAAGTGCGGCCCGAGTACCTGTGGAATACCGATGTGGTGGGCCAGGCGGGCATGCGGCTGTGCGTCCAGTCAGACGATGACGCGCTGGGCGCATGTCCCGGCGAGGGCTCCGGAAAAAACCGATTGATGCGCGAATCCTGGGGCCTGTTCCTGTTGCCGCGCTTCGCCGCGCCCGGCTGGACAGTCAGTGCGGCGCAGCCGGTTCAGCAGACATGGTCGCGGCTGACCAGCGCGCTCGACGGCATGCCGCTGATAGCGCTGGCGGCCCTGCTGGTCGCGTTGCTGATCGGTTCGTTCGAAGCGCGACGCGCGCATCGTCCACTGTCCGAGCTGTTGCGGGCGTTCCGGGCCATGGCTCGCGGACAGTTCGTGCAGGTCGGACTGCCCACACGACGCAATGAATACTCGGCGCTGGGACAGGCGTTCAATCAGCTCTCACGCACATTGCGCCGGCAGTTCCGCCTGCTGGCCACGCTGGAGCGCATGGACCAGGCCATCCTGCAGCGGCCGGCGATCGAGGAACTGGTGGAATCGATGCTGCCGCGCCTGCCCGGGATACTGGATTGCGAATGCGTGGGCATCGCCGTCTCCGGCGGTACCGGACGCCCGATTTTCTGCTGGGTGGAACGAAGCGGGCGGCTCGAGCGGCCGCCGCTGGGCATGCCCGCCAGCGCGCTGGAGCAATTGCGCAATCAGCGGCCCGATCTGCAGTGGGAGCAGATGCCACTGCGTGTGTCGAGCGTGACGCGCGGCTGGCTCATTTGCGGCCGCGACGGCGCCATGCCGCGCGCCATACGGCGGCAGGCCAAGGGCGTGGCGCGGCGTTTCGCCGTGGCCCTGCGCAACGAGGAGCGCGAGCGGATGCTGCTGCGCCAGGCACTGACGGATGAGCTGACCCAGTTGCCCAACCGCCGGCAGCTGCAGGAGCACGTGCAGCAGGTGCTCGGCGAAGCCGCCACAGCCGGCGAGAGCTTCGCCTTCGTGTACCTGGACCTGGACCGCTTCAAGACGCTGAACGATTCGCTGGGACACCGCTGCGGCGACGAACTGCTGTTCCAGCTCGCGGGAACCCTGACACACGCACTGCAGCCCACCGACATGGTGGCGCGCATCGGCGGCGATGAGTTCGCGCTGCTGCTGCGCGACGTGACCGCGGCGCAGGCGCGGGCACGGCTGGAAGAAATGCAGGCTCGCATGCGCGAGCCCATCCACGTGGGAGGCATCTCCATCCAGCCCCAGGCATCCATCGGCATCGCCATGTATCCGGCAGACGGCCGTGACTTCGACGTTCTGCTGCGCAATGCCGACGTGGCCATGTATCGCGGCAAGGTGGGCGGCGGCGGACGCATCGTGTTCTTCGAGGAACGCATGAACGAGCAGGCGGTGCGGCGCCTGCAGATCGAATCCTGCCTGCGCCAGGCGCTGGGCACCGATCGCCTGCAGCTGCATTTCCAGCCCAAGGTTTCGCTGACCGATGGATCATTGCACGGGGTCGAGGCGCTGATGCGCTGGGAAGATCCGGGGCTGGGTACGGTCAGTCCGGCCGAATTCATCCCCGTCGCCGAGGAATCCGAGCTCATCCAGGAACTGGGCCGCTTCGCGCTGGAGCGCGCGCTGGAGTTCTGCCGGCAGTGCATGGACAGCGACACGCCGGTGGGCCATGTGGCCGTCAACGTGTCGATGCTGCAATTGTGCGACGCCGGCCTGGTGGAGTTCCTGCAGCGACAGCTCAGCGCGCGGCGCGTGCCGGCGGCGATGCTGCAGATCGAGATCACCGAGTCGTCCATCATGCGCGATCCCGCCATGGTTCGGGATGTACTGGCGCGGATCCGCGAGCTGGGCATCCGCATCGCCATCGATGACTTTGGCACAGGCTATTCCTCGTTGGCGGTGTTGCGGCACCTGCCCGTGAACATGCTGAAGATCGACCGCAGCTTCATCTCGCCCATCGGCCAGTCCGCCGAGACGCTGGAGCTGGTGCGGGCCATGCTCGCCGTCTGCCGTGCCCTCGGCCTCGAGTCGGTGGCCGAAGGCGTGGAGACGACCGAGCAGCATGAAATGCTGGCCTCCAATGGCTGTGACTACGCACAGGGCTACCTGTACAGCCGTGCGGTCTGCGGGCCGGCGGCGCTCGAACTCATCCGCGGCTGGCACCTGCACCAGGAGCCGACGCCGTGGATAATGAGGGCATGAACGATAAATCCCTGCAGTCCGTCCTGACCGAAACCCGCCTGTTCCCGCCGCCGGCCGGATTCGCGTCCCAAGCGCATCCCGGCGCCGCGGAACTCGAGCAACTTTACGCGCGCGCCGCGGCGCAGCCCGAGCAGTTCTGGGCCGAACAGGCCCGCCGCGAATTGCATTGGCATAGTCCCTTCAACCACACGCTCGATGCCTCCGATGCGCCGAACTTCCGCTGGTTCGCCGACGGACGGCTGAATGTTTCGTACAACTGCCTCGATGCGCAGCTCGATGCGCATCGCAACGACACCGCGTTGATCTTCGAGGCCGAAGGTGGCGCGACGAGGCGCTTGAGCTATGGCGAACTGCACGCGCAGGTTTGTGCCTTCGCCAATGCCCTGCGTTCGCTGGGGGTGAAGTCCGGCGATCGCGTCATCCTCTACATGCCGCTGGTTCCCGAAGCCATCGTCGCCATGCATGGCTGCGCGCGCATTGGCGCCGTGCATTCGGTGGTGTTCGGCGGCTTTTCTGCGCTGTCGCTGCGCGATCGCATCGAGGATGCCGAGGCGCGCCTTGTCATCACCGCCGACGGCGGCTATCGTGGCGGCAAGGTGGTGGAGCTGAAGGCCGCCACCGACAAGGCGCTGTCCGAGAGCCGCACGCGCATCGAGAAGGTCATTGTGCTCAAGCACACTGGCCAGGATGTAGCCATGCAGTCCGGGCGTGACCTGTGGTGGCACGATGCCGTGCAAGATCAAAGCACGCAGTGCGAACCGGCCTGGGTAGAGGCCGAGCACCCCCTGTTTCTGCTGTATACCTCCGGCTCCACCGGCAAACCCAAGGGCATCCAGCACTCCAGCGCGGGGTACCTGCTCGGCGCCAAGCTCACCTCGAAATGGGTGTTCGACCTGAAGCCCGGTGATGTGTACTGGTGTACGGCCGATGTGGGTTGGGTCACCGGCCACAGCTATGTGGCCTACGGTCCGCTGGCCAATGGCGTCGCCGTGGTGCTGTACGAAGGCGCGCCCACCTTTCCCGATGCCGGCCGGTTCTGGAAGATCATCCAGGACCACAAGGTCAGCATCTTCTACACCGCGCCCACCGCCATTCGCGCACTGATGAAGCTGGGCGATGCCATTCCGCGGGGCTATGACCTGACGTCGCTGCGGCTGCTGGGCAGCGTGGGCGAGCCCATCAATCCGGAAGCCTGGATGTGGTATCACCGCGTGATCGGTGGCGAGAGATGTCCCGTTGTCGACACCTGGTGGCAGACCGAGACCGGCGCCATCATGATTTCGCCGGTGCCGGGCGTCACCGCGACCAAGCCGGGCTCGTGCACGCGGCCGCTGCCCGGCATCGATGCCGACATCGTCGATGAAGACGGCAATCCCGTGAAAGGCGCGGAGGCGGGCGGCTATCTCGTCATCAAGCGCCCGTGGCCTGCGATGCTACGAACGATCTGGCGCGACAACGCGCGCTATCTCGAGACCTACTGGAGCAAGTTCCAGAATCGCTACTACGTCGCCGGAGACAGCGCGCACCGCGACGCCGACGGCTATTACTGGATCATGGGCCGCATCGATGATGTGCTGAATGTCGCGGGGCATCGCCTGGGCACGATGGAAATCGAGTCGGCGCTGGTGGCGCATCCGCGCGTGGCCGAGGCCGCCGTCGTGGGCCGGCCGCACGACATAAAAGGCGAGGCTGTGTTTGCGTTCGTGGTGTGCAAGGGCGAACGGCCCACCGGCGACACGAAAAAACTGGTCGAAGAGCTGCGTGCCTGGGTGAGCGAGCAGCTGGGCGCCATTGCCAAGCCGGACGACATCCGCTTCGCCGACAATCTGCCCAAGACCCGCTCGGGCAAGATCATGCGGCGCCTGCTGCGCAATATCGCGCGCGGCGAAGAAATCACGCAGGACGTCTCCACGCTCGAGAATCCGGCGATCGTTGACCAGTTGCGGGGCATTCGTTGATCGAGTCCTGAATTTCAGCTGTTCCCGTCTTGTTGTGGGAGCATTCCTACAGGGAGCCGTCCCGATTGGCAGTGTCGCAACCGCTCTGGTAACGAGACACTGGCCAATGTTATGGGCAAGCGAAATCAAAACCCTGCGGTAGGCCTGTGCCCAAGCTGACGTCAGCCGAAGAGTTGAGCCTCGTGAACCGGCTGGTTCGCATGGGCACCTGGACATTGCATCTGGACGACCGGCGGGTGAAATGGAGCCCGGAACTCGAGGACCTGTTTGGTCTGGAGCGCGGCAGTTTCCCTGGC
>Ga0164241_10001106_pt1 | contig 36425 bp, 30 predicted proteins | sample OricomyardsoilBY_FD_108780 | JGI IMG/M metagenome (GOLD analysis project Ga0164241, IMG submission 108780) | Backyard soil microbial communities from Emeryville, California, USA - Original compost - Back yard soil (BY) | ecosystem: Environmental > Terrestrial > Soil > Unclassified | place: USA... | reverse complement strand
CCCCCTCGTGAGCGACGCAATCGTCGGCGTGCTGTCGTTCGACGTCGCGACCGGCGCCCTCAAAACCCTCGACAGCTCGGACGAAGGCGTGCTGCGACAGCCGCGCGCCTTCGCGACTGCCACGCCGTTCGGCGATCGCATCTTGGTCGCCGGCGGCGAGGAGCCGGTGTTCGGCATACCCGAAAAAGACATCGACCCCGTCGACACGGCCGAGCTGTTCGACCCGCAGCTCGGTCGCTTTTCGGGCGAACCGATCCAGCTACGCAGCAAGCGGACGCATCACGCGGCCGTCGTGCTCGACGACGGCCGGACATTGCTGGTGGGCGGCCGCAGCCGGGTCGGCGACAGCAGTATCGCCCAATATAGGCTTGAAATCGTCGATCCGGCGAGCGGACGGGCGAGCGTGGCCGACGCGATCGCGCCGCGCATCGATCCGCGCGCGCTGCGGCTGAGCGATGGTCGCATCTTCGTCGGGGGCGGTGTCGGCTTGGACGGCGCGCTGACCGTGCCGGTCGCCGAGTGGCTCACCGCGGACGGGCGGCTCGACGGCACGCAACTGAGCCGCGACGTAGCGCCCCGCTTCGATCGCGCGTTCGTCACGACGATCGGCGGCGGAGCGCTGGCCGTTGGCGGCTGCGAAGACAGGCCCGCCGCCACCACCGAGGACGCGGCAAACTGCGCTGCTTGCAGCCACGGTTGTCCCCCGCTAGACGGTGACTTCGACGCGTGGTGGATCGATAGCGACGGCGCGGCCACCGCCGTCTCGTTGGCCGGCATCTGGGCGCCGCGCCCGATCTTGCTGCCCGGCAGCGACGGCCGGCCCTGGCTGGTCGCGGCGGCCGCCACCGCCCCCGACATTCCGCGGCTTTTTCGCTTCGATCCGTGGGGGCAGCGCTTCGAGCCCGCGCGCGTGCCCGACTCGCTGCAGCTTCCTAAACCAGGTATGCCCGCGCCGTTGACGGTCGACCCCGATGCGTTCGTTTGGATGGACGACGACGGGTCGGCAGGTCAGCTGATTGGGCTGCGGCTCGGTACTCGCAACCGCTTCACCCAAGACTTGGCGCTGGTGTTGTCGTCCGATCCGCTCGCTATCCGACCCCAGCACTTGGTTCCCGAGCGTCCGATCGGCGAAGACGTGAGCTACGACGGCCGGCTCACGTTGAGCGGCAGCGTCACGGTTCGCATCGCCGACACCGACTATGGCGACGTGACGCTCGCCTTGCACCTAGTCGCGGGCGACCCACCACGGGTGCAGCTGGGCGTCGCGACGCTCGGCGGCGCAGAGTGTCCTTGGCCCGACGGTCCCGAGCGGGGCGGTGATTTCGAGCAGCCTACGGTCGTGCGGCAGGGCAACCGCGCCCAGCTGCTTTTTCACGGGGGCGCCAAGGCTTGTCCGGTCGAAGCGGGGCGGCTGGAGCTAGGCTTGCGCGCCGGCAACGGCGTGTCCGTCATTCAACGGCTCGACGTGCAACGCGGCTCGCAGCTTCGCTGAGCGACGCCTCAGGTCTTCTTGAACAGTTTGTTCAAGAGGCTCGGCTTGACGGAAGGTGGGACCTTGGGCGCGCTGCTCTTGCGACCGCCGTGGGAATCGGGCCCGGCAGGTTGGCTGGTGGAATGACCAGGCGGATCGCTCGGCTTGTTGCCGCGACGCATGGCGTACAGCCGCACTTCGCGATGGGCGTCGGTGTGACGCGGATCGCGCTCGACGATGAAGCGGAAATCGTGCAGCGCTTCGCGCATGCGACCGAGCCGCTTCAACAGCTGCCCGCGGTACCAACGCACGCGCAAATTGTTGGGCTCGGTCTTGGCCGCTTTCTCGAGCTGCATCGTGAGCTCGACCAGGTTCGCCGCCGGCTTTTGCGCCTGAATCCACACGTGCAGGGCGATGTGGTCGGCCTGCGTCGGGTCGTTTTCGAAGGCGATCAGCGCCTCCTTCTCGGCCAGTGCGAGGTTGCCGCGCTTGAGCAGCACCTCCGCCTTCTGGAAGGCGTTCGTTGCCTTGAGCACCTTTTGAACTTGCTCGGTCTCGTCGACGGTATCGCCGGTGGCCAGCGACTGATCGTAAGTCTGCCGTGCGGACGCGTCCGAGAGCACCTGGCTCGCCTCGCTGATGCGCGAGAAGACGCGTGTCGCTTGGTCTTTCAAATCGGCGACCTCCGGACGAAGCCGATCCGGATGCCACTTTTTGGCCAAGCCGAAGAACGCGTTCTGAATGACCGAAGCCGGAGCGTCGGTCGGCACGCTCAACACCTCGTAGTGCGTCCCACCCAGCCGAGCCGACAGTGCCGCCAGCTCGAGCCGCATCTCGGCCGTGCCGGTGAACGCTGGATTGTTGGGGGCAGGACTGATTGAAGGCTGCGGGGAGGTCGGAATAGGCGAAGAAGTGCGCCTTTCAGGCGGTGGCGAAGGCGAAACCGACGGCGGCGGCAAAGAGATGACGGGCGAGTCCGACCGCGCCCCCGCCGGCGCGCCGGACGCCTGCGGCGGCGCAATCGGATGAGCGCCCGATGGTCGCTGCTCGGGAACGACATGCTCGACATCGGGAATCGAGCTTCGTCCCGCTGACACGGCGGGGCGCGCTTTCTCGATATCGGGAATGCTGGCGCGACCCACGGGGGCGACGGGAATGCGCGACGACGAAGGCGCCTCGTCGACGCCCACCGGCTCCGCGCCAGGCACCCCCAGCTCGAGCTGACGCAAAATCACCAGCACGTAGACCAGGCGCTTCACGTCGTCGGGCGCGGCCAGGCCCGAGGCGATCAGCGAGCTCAACGGCTGCGGCTTGGCGCGCAGCACGTCGATCAACGCCTGCTCGGACGACTCGAAACGGAAGCGCCGAATCGGCGCATCGACGTGAAGCTCGATCGCGCGCTGGCCCAAACGGCCCGTAACCGCCTCGATTTCGGCCATGCTCGCGTGGCGGCGCAGTCCGCGCCAGATCAAAGCCAGGGGCCGCGTGCGCAGGCCTTCCGGCGCCCCCCAACGCTCGAGCAAGTTGACTTGGTCGTAATAACCGTAAGCCGTCGCCGCGTTCAGCTTGAACAACCACAGCACTTGGCGCGCCAGCTGTTCGCGCAGCGCGTCGCGCAGCACCCGCAGCTCCACCGCGCCAGTTTCGAGCAATACCTGACCGTGCAGGCGACGCTCGTGTAACGCGCCTTGCAGAGTACGCTCATAAACCTCGCGCGTGATGGCGCGCTGCTCGACGAGCACCAGGCCTAGGTAGGTCACGGGCGTGGCCGTCTTCACCTTTGCGGGCGCGCCCGTCTCGAACCAGATGGCATGCTTGTCGCCACTCGGCTCTTCGAGCACCAGGCTTCCGGTCAGGCCGCGATCGAGCAGGTACACGAGCAGGTGACCGAACGGCGTGGCCTGGAGATTGCCGGTAGCTGTGGCTTCGAGGCTCATCGAGAAAAGGCAAGGCCTGCAGCGGAAAGACGACGGAACGGCGGCCGCGGCCGCTCACCCACTGACAGTCCGCAGCATAGCTTGGGGTCGGGTGCCCCGGGTCCGAGAATCCTTTCGCCCCCAGATTATCCTGACACTGGAGCATGTCTGCTTCGGGCGCGCGGCGCGCCAATGCTAAGTTTCGGCCGCGATGCCCCGCGCTCAAATTCTAGTGGTGGACGACGAGCCATCGATTCTTTCCACGTTGAAGAAAGTCCTATCTCTCGAGGGTTACGGCGTCGACGTGGCCGGCGGCGTGGCGGTGGCGGAGAGCAAGCTCGCGAAGCAAAGCTACGACGTCGTGCTGCTCGACGTCGCGTTGCCCGACGGCGACGGCCTTTCGCTGCTGTCGAAACTGATGGCCGGCGGGCTGGAAGCCCAAGTGATCATGATGAGCGGGCACGCGACCATCGACGCAGCCGTCCGTGCGACGCGCCTGGGCGCGCTCGACTTTTTGGAAAAGCCACTATCCACCGACCGCTTGTTGGTCGTGCTCGACAACGTCCTGCGCTTGACGCGCGCCGAGGCGGAAGCACGAGAGCTCCGCCGGGAGGCCGGCCTCGGAGACGAGCTGATCGGCGAAAGCCGGCCGATGCTGGCCCTGCGCGAGCAGGTGCTGCGCGCCGCCAAATCGAACGCCAGCGTGTTGGTGACAGGCGAGCGCGGCACCGGTAAAGAGCTGATTGCGCGGGCAATTCACCGCGCATCGCCCCGGGCCAAGGGTCCGCTCGAGCGGCTGAACTGCGCGGCGGTGCCGGCCGACCTGATCGAGAGCGAGCTGTTCGGGCACGAAGCCGGCGCGTTCACCGGCGCGACCAAACAACGGCGCGGCAAGTTCGAGCGCGCCGGCGGCGGCACGCTGTTTTTGGACGAGGTCGGCGACATGCCGCTGCCGATGCAAGCCAAGCTGCTGCGCGTGCTGCAAGAGCGCGAGATCGAGCGCGTCGGAGGCAGCGAGACGTTCAAGGTCGACGTGCGCGTCGTCGCCGCCACCAACAAGGATCTGCGCGCCGCTTCGGCCGCGGGCTCCTTCCGAGCTGATTTGTACGACCGACTGAACGTGTTGCCGTTGGAGCTACCGCCGCTCCGGGCGCGGCGCGACGACGTACCGCTCCTGGCGGCCGCCTTTTTGAAGGGGGCGCGGCTGGCCAACGGTAGGCCCGGCATCACGCTGAGCGAAGGCGCGCTACGAGCCCTCACTGCTCATTCCTTCCCCGGTAACGTGCGCGAGCTGCGCAACGTGATCGAACGAATCGTAATTTTGAATCCGGACGACGACGTGACCGAAGCCGACGTGCGCCGCGCGATCGGCATGGCCGAGGCGTCCCAAAACGCGGGCCTGTACCGACCTGGGATTCCATTTCGCGTGCTGTCCGAGGAGGCCGAGCGCACCATTTTGGAAGAAGCGCTCTCGCACCACGGCGGGCAAATGGCAGCGACCGCTCGCGCGTTGGGGCTCGAGCGCAGCCACTTGTACAAGAAGGCCAAGGCGCTCGGGTTGCGCGGTGCTGGCGACGCCGGCGAAGCGCCCGACGAATAGCCGTACTACTCCGCGGGCGGCGCGGACGCCTTCAGCTCTTGCGCCCGCTTACGCGCTCGCGCCGCATCGCGACCCCGCCCCGCGCCCGCGTACAGCTCGGCCAGGCGCGTCTGGGCCTCGGCCAGCTCGCCGGGCTCGGCGGGGCAAAGTACCGCGCTTTCTAGCTCGAAAACCGCTCGTTCCTTGTCGCCGGTCTGAGCCAGCGCCTCGCCGAAAAGGCGATGCGTCACGAAGCCTTCCATGTCGGTGTAGACGGCGACCTCCCCCACCTTGACCGCTTCGTCCCAACCCTTTTTGGCGACCAGCAAGCCGAGCAGCCGCCGATACACGCGGTTCTCGTGTTGCTCCAGCTCACCCAGGCGCCGCAGCGCCGCGAGCTCGGCCGCGTCGTCGGCGCGCGTGTGCGCCAGATCGGCCAGCATGTAATGCGGCGTCGCCGCAAGAGGATCGAAGCTGGCGGCCCTTTCGAGCGCCGCACGCGCGAGCGGATCGTTACCGGAGGCGACCAGCAGCTTGCCGAGCAGGAGCCGCACCGCGTACCCATCCTGCTTCGCCTCGATCATCTTGTTCAGGGTGACGATCGACTTTTCGGGGTGCTCGTGTTGATCCAGCTGGGCGCGCAAGAAGCGCGCGTCGGCGTTCGTGGGCTCGAGCTTTTCCACGATGGCGAGCTGCTGCTCGGCGCGCTCCGTCTCACCTTCGCGCAGCAGTGAAAGCGCGTATTTGAGCTGTTTTTTGACGTCTTTGGGTGCCGCCTTGGCTTCCTTGCCCAGCCGCTCGGGGCGACCCTTGCGCTGCAGCGGCATGAACTGGCTCGCAAAGCGGACCAGCTTCTGATCGGCAAACTGCCGAAATTCACGATCCAGATCCGCCGCTTGCTTGCCGAGCACGCTGGTCATGACCTGTTCGCTAGTCTTGCCGGCGCCCCACTGACGCAGCATCTCGGCGAGCTTGTCGTGACCGTAGTGGTCGGCCAACATGACGAGGATTTGGCTCGAGGCGTAGTAGGCCATGCCCACGTCTTCCAACTCTTCGGCGCGAGTGAAGGCGCGGCTCATGTTCCCCAGCGCCGGCAAGCGATCACCGCGCACGGCCTCGAACAGCTCTTGATCGTTCTCACGCACCCACTCGGGGCGAGCGATGATGGTTTCGTACTCGGCCAAGCCTTCGGTGAACCAGCGCGGCACGCGGCTCTTCGACATCTGAATGTGAAAAACGTGGCTGAGCTCGTGCCACAGCGTCATGCCCAGGTTGAACGATTCATTGGCGGGGCTCATGGAAGCCAGCGTTTTTCCGAAACAAACACCCTGAATAGCGATCTGCGGTAGCCCGCTGGTGCGGATGCCGAAGTTTTCGCGCTCGGCGTACAGCTCGACGCCCACCGGCGTCACGGGCGTGAAGCCGTAGCTCTTTTGCATCGTGTCGAAGGCGCGGCCGAGCAAATCGGGCACGTAGCGCTCGAGCAGCTCGCGCTCGCTCTTTTTGTAGCGAATCGCAAAGCGCGGGCTGCTCACCGTCACGTAGTCTTTGGCGATCACGTCTTCGTACATGCCCAGCGTGTTGAAGACGCGCACGTTGAACTTGTCCAAGCGGAAGCTGCGCTCGAGCGCGGCCACGCCCTCGACGTCGTTGCCGGAGCGGATGAGGTTGAACCCCAACTCGCCTTCCGCCTTCGCGTCTTTGGCGTCGAGCGCCACCGCCTCCTTCATCAGCACCACGATTTCGTCGTAGCGGTGCTCCCAATCCGCGAACTCACCGACGATCGAATACAAACGTGAATACTCGGGGTTTAGCCGCAAAATAGCGGCTTTTTGCTGGTCGAAGCCGTGCATGTCCTCGGCCAAAAAGCGCACGACGGCGCGCATGCTGAGCAACGGCAAGTCGCGCGGGTTGCCGCGCAGACCCTCCGTCACGTAGCGGTCCGCGGCCGCTAGATCCTGATCTCGAACCGCGATGCCGGCGAGCACGAAATAGGCGTGGGTCAGCTTCGGATTCTGCGCCAACGCCACGCGCGCCAAACGCTCGGCCTCGTCGAAGTCGAGCGCCTGCGCCAACCGCACCTCGGCCAACAGCATGTTGGCCTCGGGATGCTGAGGTGCCAACTGCAGCGCCTCGCTCAGCACTTCTTCGGCGTGGCCCGGGTCGTACTTCTCGAGGTACAGCTCCGCGCGATACAGCAGCGTGCGCACGTGCGGATTGCCCTTTTCGGCTTGCTCCGCTTCGTCGAAGGCGTCGTTGGCGTCCTTCGGAGCCCGCAACAGGTGCGCAGCGCGGCCGACCCGCATCAGGCCCGGACCGTCGGTCTTGGCGATGCGATCGCTGTTGTAGTCCTCGATCAGCGTGAGCAAAACGGGCTCGGCTTCTTTGCGTTTGCCCGTCTCGAGCAGCAGCTCACCGAGCAGTAGCCGTAGCTCTGGACCCGCGTCCGGCGCCGCAATGGTGCGAACCGCGGCCAGGGCCGCCTCGACCTCGCCGCCCGCGCGCAGGGCGTTGGCCTGGGCCACCGTGCAAGCCTGGGTATCGGCGCCGGCCGCCCGCGCCAGCTTGGCGCGGTCAATGGCTTCCTCGTAGCGACCCGTGGTCAGCAGCAGCTCCGACAAGCCGAGCAGCGCATCGCCCTTCTTCGAGCCGGCGAGCGCGGCCGTGAGATCCGCCTCGGCCTCGGCGTAACGGCTCTGGGCGACGCGCGTGAGGCCACGGGCCAGACGCGCGTCGGGCGATAGCTCTTTTTCGGCGTGGGCAACCGGAGCTGCGGTTTGGGGTGCGACGCGCGCTGCCGCACCGCAGCCGGTCAGCACGCACAGGGAGCCCAACAGAAGCGTGCGCATCGGCAACATCATGTCCGACACGGCGCGGCGCGGCTAGCTTGGGAAGAGCTTGACGCTCGCGCCCGGCACGGGCGCCAAGCGCTGCGCGGCGCTGCCGTCGCGAACTGCCACCTCGACGGTATCGAACGAGCCGACGAGCGCCACTAGCTCGCCGGGCTCGGCGTCGGCAAAGGTGCGCACCGAGCGCAGCTCCTGTCCGGCGATTTGGAGGCGAAACGGGGTATCGCTGGCCGGCAGCACCTCGGAGGCACGCAGCGACGTGAGCACGTTGCCGAAGTGATCGACGGTGAGCACGTTGCCGACGAAGCCGTCGGCCTCGCTGATGACGCCCGGAATCGGGCTCGGCACCTGCAGGTGGGTCAGAGGCCCGACGTCGTCGAAGGCAACTTTGCGCGCGGCCAGCCGCCCCGCCATCACGGCGAACACATCCCGCCCGTGGAAGGTGTTGCTCGCGCCGGCTAAGCCGTGACTCGTGAGCTCGATGGTGCGCACCTCGACGTGGGGGGCGTGCAGCGTCACCTCGGCGAGCAAGCCGTTGTCGGGCCCCACGAAGAAATGCCGCTCGGCCGCGACCACCACCGCGCCGCGCGCCGAGCCCACACCAGGGTCGACGACCGCGCAATGCACGGTTCCAAGCGGAAAATAGCGGTAGCTGCGCTCGAGCCAAAACGCGCCCTCGACGACCGCACCGTGACCAATACCGTGCGTGAGATCGATGACGCGCAGCGCGGGCTCCGTGCCGAATAGGACGCCCTTCATCACCCCCACGAACGGATCGGTGAGCCCAAAGTCGGTGAGCAGCGTGACGAGCCCGCTCGGCGCGTGCATCAGTCGACGGGCTCCGGTCGCCAGCGGGCGATGCGGCGCGGCCAGCGCCCGGAGCTCTGGCTAGTGCGCAACGCTGCTTTCAGTGCGGCGCGCGCATCGGCCGTGAGCCACTCGGGCGGCTCGCCGCCAACCGGGCTCGCCCACGCGCCAAACTCCAGCGCCTTGGGACCAGCGCTGGCCCCAACCTGGACGCGCGTGCGGAAGCTCGCGGTCGCGGTCTGCAGGTGCGCTTCGTACTCGGCCGACTCGGGGGTCGAGGAGCCAAGCTTGAGCTCGATTTTTCCACCGTTCTTCGGGGTCATGGTTGGGGGTCGGAGGGCCAAGCCTACGAAAAGACTCGGGACCTGGCCGAAGCATAGCCGGAGGCCAGCTTTAGCCGATTAGTCAAACAATGTCCGACCGTTAGAAGAATAACTGTTTTGCCGTTCAGTGCCCTGATATCGGCGATCACATGGCTCGCCCCACCTCCTCCCAGCCCTCCCATCAAGCCCTGATCCCCCTCGACCCCGCGCCCATGAAGCTGCTCGTGACACCGAGCGGCTACCGCGTCGCTTGTTACGCCGTTGCGCTCGACCAATTCCCGGTCGACTTCTTCGCCGACCCGGACGGCGGCTGGACCTACGAGGGGCTAGCCGAGGCCGCCGGCTTCGCCCTCGAGTCCGGCGTCGCCATCGGCGTCCTGTCTCGCGATCACTTCGGTCACCCCGAGGGCTCGGCCGTCGTGACGCTGAACGCCGAGTCACGGCCGTACGTGGCCGTGGTCGAGTGCCCAATCGCCTACGCGTGCGCGGACGCCGGCTCGTTGAGCCTCACCACCCACGAGCGCGACTGCGGCTAGACTGACGCTAAGGGCATGGCGACGCGCGTGTTCTCTCAGCAGCCGGACTTGGTCGCGGCATTACCGCAGCTGCTGGCGCACGCGCGTCGCTTCTTTGCCGCGGAGGTCGACGTGTTGTCTGCATCGCCGCCCGATCGCCCCGATCTGGCGCAGGCGCACCTGCGGCTACGGCTCGAGAGCGCTCGCTACCCTGGCCGCGGCACGTTTCGCGTCGAGTCGCGCCGGCCCAACGACGCGGATCGCGCCGCCGCTGAGGCCGCCGAAGTGCGGGGCAGAGCCGGCGGCATGGCCCAGCTCGCTGCCCGCTGCGTCGCGCTTTGGGTCGTCACCGCCGAGGGCGAGCTCACCGGCAGCGCCGAGCTTCAGATCTCGGCGCTGCTCGCCTCGGTGGCGCTCGGTCCCGTGTTGCCCGAAGACGAGAGCACGCTCTACGGCGTGCGCGGCGCCATGGAGCGCGCTGAAAAGGCGGCGAGCGACTAACTCCCGCCCCGTGAAGCTCGCGTTAGGCGCGGGCTCAACCTCGCACACCGCTATTTCAATTTCTGGGCGATTGAGCGGGAAATAGTCGGCATGTGGCTTGCTCCGTGTTGGAGCAAGTGTTGCTGTTAGAGCATCGGAATCGTCCTACCGGACGTACCGGTCAAGAACACGCTCAGACTTGCGAGGCAGCCAGTTGCAATGCCTGCAATAGGTCGGGCAAGCGAGCACCATCGAGCGGGGCGTCGTGCATCGGCGTCAGGCACGCATCCGAGATCGGTTGGCCAGAAGCGAGCAGCGCTTGGGCCAGCGCTTCGACCTGCGACAGCGCTGCGCGCCCCACCAACACGTCACCGCTGACGCGCGGCGTGGGCGAGATGACGGCTTCGATAACGCCCAGCGGAATCGGGACGGTTGCGGGCGCGGCGGAGTCGGCAGTTGGCAGTTGGCGATCGGCAGTTGCGGGCGGGAGCGAGCCGGCTACGTCAGTAACAGTGGCACCGAGTCGCTCTACGATGCCGCCTACGGCCGCGAGCAACAATTCGTGAGCGGGCGGCGAGCGGCGCAGGAGCGGGTACAACGCCGCGGGCGCCTCGCGTTTCAGAGCGGGGCGAACCACGCAGGGATTTTCAAGGCCGATGAGCGCTTCGATCAAGAGGGCGCCGGACGCCGTTTGGTCGTAGCCGACCAGCGCGACGGGGTGCCCCAAAACGGCCAGCACCTCGGTGCCGAAGTAGCGGAACGGCACGCCGGCGGCGGCGTACCCGCGCAAGAGCGCGCGCAAGTTGCGATTGAGCAGCGTGCGCGCCGAGGCGTCGCTGAACAGCGCGTCGACACGCGGCAGTGTGAGCGCGTGATACAGCACCGCCCCGTCCAGCTGCGCTTCGGTGCCGGTGCTGTATCGACGTGTAACGCGGACGTCGAAACGCGCCGGGCTGCGCGCGCGCAACGTCTCTTCGCGCTGCAAGCTGCCGAGCACCAGCGCCTGCGCGGTGAGCGATGCGCTGGCCAGCAACGCGCAGCCGTGCGTTTCCGTCCACGCCAACGCCTGCCCGCCCAGCTCGAGCGCTCCGTCCAGGTCCGTCTCGACCGTCGCGAGCGCTAGCTGAGTCACGACTTTCGCATCAGCAGCTGGTCGAGCTCGACGCCGGCCAGCGACAGCGCCTGCCGTTGCACCTCACACAGCTGGGCCACGCCTTCCAGGGCCAAATCGGTCATTTTATCGAGATCGGCGCGGGGGACGGCTTCGCCCTCGGCGGTGCCTTGAATCTCGACGATGTTGCCCCCCACCGTTGCGACGACGTTCAAGTCGACGCGCGCCGTGGAGTCTTCCTTGTAATCGAGGTCGAGCAACAGCTCACCGCCGACGTGACCGACGCTCACCGCCGCGACCTGGTCGCGAATGACGGGCGCGCGCAGCTTGCCGGTGGCGCCCAGCTTGGCCATGGCCAGCGCCAACGCGATGAAGCCGCCCGTGACCGAAGCCGTGCGTGTACCGCCGTCGGCCTCCAGCACGTCGCAGTCGATGTGCACGCTGCGTTCGCCGAAGGCGTCCAGATCGATGGCGGCGCGCAAGGCTCGGCCGATCAACCGTTGGATCTCACGCGCGCGGCCGCCGAGCGGGCGATCACGCCCGTCGCGATTCTCACGCTTCTTGGGGTTGGCGCGCGGGTGCATCTGGTATTCCGCGGTGATCCAACCCTTGCCGCGGCCCTCCATGAACTCGGGCACCTTCGAGTCGATGGAGGCCGTGCATAGCACCACCGTTCCACCCGCGCGGTAGAGCGCCGACCCCTCGGCAAGGCGATGAAACCCCGGTTCGACACCCACTGGACGAATGACTCGGGCGTCTCGATCCTCGCGCATGGCCCCTTGTACAGGAACTTTCAGGGGCTTGGTACGTAGGAACAGGTTCTGGCCAAGACCGAGCCCGAGTTCGAGAAATCCGGGGACCCCCGTGCTACCGTAAGGGTTCCCAATGGTCGGCGGGAGCCCGGGTCCCACCACGAGAGCGCGCGCATGTCACTTAGCACCGGCGACATCATCGACGGCAAATATCGAATCGTCCGCTTGATCGGCGAGGGCGGCATGGGCGCCGTCTACGAGGCCGAGAACATGCGCATCCATCGCAAGGTCGCGATCAAGGTGCTGCACTCGGGGGTGGCGCAAACCGGCGAGGCCGTCAGCCGCTTCGAGCGCGAGGCTCAGGCCGCGGGGCGCATCGGCTCCGAGCACATCGTCGAAGTGCTCGATCTCGGCAATTTGCCGAGCGGCGACCGCTATATGGTCATGGAGTTCATGGACGGCGACGCGCTGTCCGGACGCATTCGCGCGCGCGTGCGCCTGACGCCGAGCGAAATTTATCCGATCATGCACCAGCTGCTGGAGGCGCTCGCGGCGGCTCACGGCGCGGGCATCATCCATCGCGATCTCAAGCCCGACAACGTGTACCTGCTGAAGTCGCGCGGCGGCAAAGCCGACTTCGTCAAGCTGCTCGACTTCGGCATCTCCAAATTCAACCAGCTGAGCGGCGACAGCGGCTTCAGCATGACCCGCACCGGCGCCGTGATGGGCACGCCTTATTACATGGCCCCCGAGCAAGCCAAGGGTGCGCGCGACCTCGATCATCGCGTCGACTTGTACGCCGCCGGCGTCATTCTCTACGAAGCCATCACCGGCGAAGTGCCGTTCAACGCCGACACGTTCAACGAGCTGCTGTTCAAGATCGTGCTCGAAGCCGCCAAACCGGTCGAGCAGGTGGTCCCGAACATGGACCCCAACTTCGCCGCGATCGTGAACAAATCGATGGCGCGCGAGCCGTCGCAACGCTTTCAGACCGCGCGCGAGTTTCAGCAAGCGCTCGAGCAGTGGGCCGCCGGCGCTGGTCCGCAGTTTGCGGCGGCCCTCAACGCCTCCGTGCAAACTCACGGCTCGCCCCCGGCGCCGCACCAGCAGGTTTCCACCGGGCAGTACGCGGCGGTCGGTACGGGGCAACACCCGGCCATCGGCACGGGCCAATACGCAGCGGTGGGCGCCGGCCCGCAACAGGCGCCCGCACACACGCTGGGCACGGGGACGCCCGGCAACTGGGCCAACACCGGCGGCTACGCGCCAGCCGACGCGCTGCCCAAGAAGAGCAACACGGGCGTGTTCGTCGGCCTCGGTGTCGTCGCCGTGCTGTTGCTCGGCGGCGGCACGATCGCGGCGATGAGCCTGTCGCACGGCAAAGACGCCGCCGCCGCCGCCGCCGCCGCCGGCAAGCTGGAAGCCGAAAAGGCCGAGGCCGAAAAAGCCAAGGCCCAGCAAGCCGCCGTCGAAGCCGAAAAGGCCGCGCAAGAGGCGATCGCGAAGGCCGCCGCCGAAGCCGAAAAAGCCAAGGCCGAAAACCAGGCGCTCAAGGGTGAGGCCGAAAAAGCCAAAGCCGCCGCGGCCGAAGCAGCTGCCAAGGAGGCGAAGGTTGCCGCAGTTGCGGCTCCACGCTCCGGAGCCAAACCCGCCGCCGCCAAGCCTGAAGTCAAGGCGGAGGCCAAGCCCGCGGCGCCCCCTGCCACCGCCGCTCCGGCCTCGACCGGTCGACGCATTCGCACGACGCTGTGAACCCGTCGTTCGATCCGGAAACGAGCGCATCCGACGTGCTGCGCATGTCGGAAGTCTTCGACAGCCTGCAGGGAGAAGGTGTGAACGTCGGCAAGCCCTGTCGCTTCGTCCGGCTGGCCCTGTGCAATCTCCACTGCCACTACTGCGACACCAAATACACGTGGGATTTCGAGCGATTCGACTACGAGCGCGAAGTCCGCGAAGTGTCGTTGCAGGCAGTCGTGCAGCAACTGTCGGAGGCTCCGTCGGGCCACGTGGTGGTGACCGGCGGAGAGCCGCTGCTACAGCAGCGCGCGCTGGCAAAGGCGTTCGAGCGTGTCCCCGCCGACCTGTTCATCGAGATCGAGACGAACGGAACCCGCGTGCCGCTAGCGAGCCTGCTCGAGCGCGTGAATCAATGGAACGTCTCGCCCAAGCTGTCGTCGGCGGGTGACAGCGAAACCTTGCGTATTCGCCCCGACGCGCTCCTGGCGTTGCGCGACAGCGGCCGCGCCTACCTCAAGCTGGTCGTGAAGAGCGAACTGGATCGCGATGAGGCCGAAGCCCTGCGCGAGCGCTTTGGTTACGCGCGAGATCGCACGCTACTGATGCCCGAAGCAGCGACGCCCGAAGAGCTCCAGGCGCGCTCGCCCGAGGTCGCAGCCTGGGCCCAAGCACTTTCGATGCGCTTTTCCAGCCGTCTGCACGTCACCCTTTGGGGCGGGCGACGTGGGACGTGAGTCACCGCACATCGCCCCACACCGTCAGCGCGGCCAGCGTTTCTGGATCTAGCTCGGCGCGTTGACGCGGCCCGAGCCGTGACGCGACGCGCGCGTCTTCGGCAGCGGCGTCGAACACGGCCAGCCACAGCGCGCGCGCGGCACCCGGGCGCAGGTCGAGCGCGTCGTTGATGCACGAGGGATCGATGTCGGAGGCGCACAGCCGCGGTGTGCGGCCGGTGGTGCCGCGCAGCAACCAACCCGCCAACCGCGCCGAGTACTCCGCGCCGGTAGCGGCCACGTCGACGTCGCCGCCCAGCGAGGCCACGCCGCTGCCGCGGGCGAACAAGTCCGCGCCCGCCTGAGCGGATGGCTCCAAGCCCAGCGCACGCAAAATCGTCGTCGAGACGTCGGTCGCGGTGCTGGGCAACGTGACCTCTTTGCCACCCAGCGCGTCGCGCGGAAAGCGCACAATCAGCGGTAAAAGCAGGCGATCTTCGGTGAGCGGGGCCGCCGGACCAAACGGGATCTCCGGCCCGGCGCCGAGCCCCACGTCGGAGGTGACGATCAAGAGCGTGTCGTTCCATGCGCCCTTGGCCTTGAGCATGGCGATCAAGCGGGCCAGCGCGACGTCCTGTTTGGTGAGCGCCGCGTCGTGCAGCGCGCGCAGGCGAATCCAATCGTCATCGCCGATCTTGCGCGAGGTCTTCTTTTGCTTCTCGCGCAGGGCGCCGAGCACGATGCCGCCACGGCGCGGATCCAAGATGCCGCTGTACTCTTGCGGCTTGAGCGCGGACGCTTCTTCGTGCGTGAGATCCCAAGGCGGATGGCCACCACGCAGCTGGACCACGACCAAGTGCGGCGACGAGCCCCCGCTCGCCAGCTCCTGCTCGAGGAAGCTTTGCGCGCGCGTCAGGGGCTCGGTTGCGGGCAAGTCCGCCACCGGCGAAAAGGTCTCGAAAGCGTCGAAACCGGCGGCAAAACCGAAGGGCGTGAAGCTAGTGGGGACACCCGTGAAGAGCGCCGTGCGGCCGCCCGCTTCTTTGAGCGTCTCGGCCAAGGTGGCGACCTTGGGCCGCAGCTTGTCGCCCGGCCGTTCGATGCCGTGCACGGCCGGCGACGTGCCGGAGATGAGCGAAGCGAAGGACGCGGCCGGCACGCTGGACGGCGCGCGGTGGGCGCTGAACACGACCGCGTGCTTGGCCAGATCGGCGAGGGCGGGCATGTTGGCGGCTGGACCCCAAGGCGGCAAACGCCCCCGCTCCACCGACGCGAGCACGACCAGCACGACGGTGCGTGCCGGCGGCGCCTGCGGCATCTCGGCGGTGGCACGGCTGATGATCGGATCGCCGAAAACGACCCGGCCGCCGCGCGAGCCCTCTACCGCACGCAGCTCCAGCCCGACGAGCTCGCCCGCGGCCGGCGCCAGGTCGAGCGACACCGGCGTGAAGCTGCCGCCGTCGCCACCCGAGATCTTTCGCGTCGAAAGCACGCGCGGCGCCTTCTCGTCGCTGACGAGCGCGATCTCGGCGGTGCCGCGGCCGGCGCCCCAAAAGCCTAGGCCGACGCGTAGTTTCGCGTCCGCCGACGGGCGAAAGAAACAACGAACCACGCTGGGCGCGCGCAGTACGATCGAGCGCTTGGGTACGTTGTCGAGCACGACGTCGCTGACCACGTCGCGCAGCGTGGGCGCGGCGTAGTTGGCGCCGCTCTCGAGCACGGGCCCAATGCGCACCCAATCCAGATCGACGATTGGCTCTTTGGAGCCGCGCGGCGAGCCGGCGAAACGCAAGCTGAGCCGATGACGACCGCGCCCGAGGGTGGCGGAGCTCGTCGGAAACGAGACCGCTCGCGTATCGCCGATGACCAACTTTTGTGCGCCGAGCCGCTTGTCGTCGATGGCCACGTACAGCCACTTGGCCAGCATCGAATGCAGCCGCACCGTCACCGAGACGTCCGTCGCCGGCTCATCGAGCCAGAAGTCGAGCAACGTTTCGCGGGAATACAGCCGCTCGAAGGTGTCGCCGCCGCGGTCAATCGAGGGCGGAGCTTCGGCCTGAGCGGCCGCGAAACCGCGCGAAGGTGGCTGCGTACCGCCAAAGTCGAACAAACGGCCGTGATGCTCGATCTCGCAGCGCGACAGCTCCTTCAGCAAATCGATGCGCTCTGGCTCCGGCGCGCGGCCCGGTGACGGCGAGGCCGCGACGGGCGGCGACGGGTGGTTGCCCGAGCGTGAAGGCGGCGGCTCCTCTTTACGGCAGCCGCTGGCGACGACCAAAAGGCTGATCGCGAGCGCGGGAAGCGATACCCTCACGGGGATCCGGCAGGCGCGGCCGAGGCCGAGGCGGCGACGGCAAGCGTGCGCTGACCGGCTTTGACGAGCACGCTTTGCGGGGCCGCGTCGCCCAATGCGAGCTGATGCGTACCCGGGGTCAACGGCACACGACGGGATGGCCCCATACCCAGGTACTCGCCGTCGACGCGAATCGCGGTGCCGTCCGGCACCCGGACCTCGAGCAAGCCGTTGCCGGCGGGCACGTCGGTGCCGGGCGGCAGCGCGGCGTCGGTGGTCGTGAGCTGTTGCTTGGCGACAACTGGAGCGGCGGCGCTCGGCGCCATCGCATGGACGGTGGGGGCGGCGACGGGCAGCTCCGCCGCTGGCGCAGGGGCGGGAGCTTGCGGCGCGAAGAGCCTGTTCACGCCGTAATACGTCGCTCCGGCGGCCATCAGCGAGAACAACGCGGTGCGGACCCAGCCCCCGCCGTCATTGGCAGGAGCCGGCGCAGCCGGCTTGGCCGCCTTGGCCGCCTTGGGCGGGGCCTTAGGGGTGGCAGGACGGACGGCGGCAGCCGGCGGTTGAGTGGACGCGTCGGACCGCTTCGCGGGGCCGGGCTGAGAGTCGGCCGGGGCCGCCGTTTGCGCAGCCGGCGGCTTGGCGGAGGTCAGCGGTAACGTCTGGCCCATCGTGGCCGAAGGCGCCGGAGAGGGCTCCGGCTCAGCGGGCGGGGTCGGAGCGACGAGACCGAGCGGGACCGTGGAGCCGAGCGGGACCGTGGAGCCGAGCGGGACCGTGGAGCCGAGCGGGACCGTAGAGCCGAGCGTCGCCGTCACGTCCGTTGGTGGGGGCGTATCGAGCATCAACGCCTGAGCGAGCGGGTCCTCGTCGTCCACACGGGGAGCTGTCGGCGACACCTTGACCGCAGGGCGCGGCGGCGACGCGGCCGGCTCGAGCGTGGCGGATCGAGGCGCGACGACGACGGGCGGGGCCGCGGCGGCCACGGCTGCTACGGCCGCGGCGGCTTCGTTGCCCGCGCTGCCCAGCGTGTCGGTGCGGAATTCGGGGCGGTGACCGCGCTCGACCGGCACCGAGGCACCGGGTAGCTCGTCGCCCTCGGCCGGCGGGGGCGCGGTCGAGATGAGCGTCTTGCGCAGAGGATCGTCGGAGCGCGCGAGCGGAGGAGCGGCGGGCGGCGCGGGCTCGGCAACGGCCGCAGCCGGGGCCGCTTCGGGCGGCTGCGCGCTCGACTCGATTTGAAACGTGAACCAGCCTTCATCGGCCGAAGCCAGCTCCGCATCGGGCGGCTGCGAGTAGATGGCAGGCGGTTTTCGCTGCGAAACCGGCGGAGCCGCTTCGGGCTCGGCCAGGGCCGTGGTCGCCGCGACGAGCAGAGCCGCGGGCTCGGGCTCGGGCTGCGCCTGTGGAATCGCCGCCAAATTGGGGGCCGCCGACGGCGGAACGCGAGTCTGCGAGATGTCCTCGATGCCGCCGGCAGTCTCGACGAGCAAGATGCCGCCGCGACGCGCGAAGTCGGACAGCACTGCTTCCAGCAAGCGCGCCGGGGTGCGCCCACTGGTCAGCAAGTCGCGCGGCGAGGCGCCCGTGATCAGCTCGCGCAGCAGGCTCTGGGCGGGCTGGGGTGTGCACTCCAGGTAACCGCCGACGCGCGCCGGGTCGAACACGACGCGCGTCACGCTCGCCAAGGCGCCCGCCGACAGCGCGCGCTGGGCCGCACGCGCTCGGGCCACGGGAGCTGCGAGCTGCTCGTGCAAGCTACCGGACAATTCGGGCCGGCAGGGCGAGGCGTCAGGCTCGATGGCAAAGCGACCGGCGCTCACGCCCAGCAGCATCGACAGCACGCCCTCACCGCGCTCGAAGCTGCCATCATTGGCGCTGCGAATAGCCGTGCGGGGCGCACCCGCTCGCACCTGAATCTCGTATAAATACGAAGAATCTCGGATACTTACGCGCACATCGCGCCGCGCTCGGCAAGCCAGCTCCAGCACCAAGCGCGGCGTGAGACCGTCGAGGCGGCCGCGCACTTCGCCGCCGCTCGCCACGCGCGCTTCGACGCGCGCCCGCGGGCGCAACACCTCACGCAAGCGCTCGACGACCGTCGACGCCGCCGCTTCTTTGCGCAAGTAACCGTCGGCGTCACCGCCCAGCTCACGCACGCGCTGCAGTAGATCTTCCTTCCATGACAGCAAGATCACCGGCACGTCGCGCACCGCGACGTCGCGCTTGATCTCGTGACAGAGCGAGAAGCCGTCGAGCTTTGGCATCAAAACATCGCTGACGACCAAATCTGGCCAAAGCGACGCGGTCAGCTCGAACGCGCGTTCGCCGTCGTGCGCCTCGAAAACCTCGGCCCCGACCGTCTTCAGGATGCCGCTCAGGAACCAAACCACGGCCGGGTCGTCGTCGGCCACGACCACGCGGCGGCCTTGCAGCGTGACGCCTTCGCCTTCGCGCCCTTCGCGGACACCACGCTCGCCGACACGCCGGTCATCGTTCCAAGGCGCCAGCGGCACCGCGCCTTCGGGCCCGGTTTGCTCGAAGCGCACGTTGCCGTCCGACCGCAGCGTGACCAGCTCGCGCAGTCGAGCGACCGTGCCCCAGATGGCGCTCATCACGTCGGTGCCTTCGCCGAAGCCGACCGTCGACGCGCGAGCGGCAGGATCGACCGACTCCACCAAGCCGCGTCGAATCTCGGTCGAGATGCGATCGACGAGCTGATTCACCGTGAGCTCGCCGAGCGGCTCGCGCGCATGAACGGCCGGGTTGCCGTGGTCGCGCACCTCCAGCAACACGCGCCGCAGCTGGTCGGGGCTGACCGGCTTGGGCAAGACGCGGCTCGCGCCCAAGCCCAGGAACGTCATCGACAGCTCGGGGCTCGTGAAGTCGCCGATGACCACGATCGGGATCGGCTCGACCAGCGGGTCTTTGACGAACAGCTCGACCAGATCGCGCGCGCCCTTGCGGTCGGCGTCGATGACGCACACATCCGGCCCGAACACGCGCGACAGCTCGCGCGCTTTGGCCGGCTCTTCTGTGCGCTCGCACTCGACGCGCAAGTCGCCCTGGCCTTGCAGCAGGTCGGCGATGGCTTGCGGGCCGAACACCAGCACGCTGAGCGGAAAGTCGAGCGGCGCAGCCAATACCGACTCCGGCTGGGCGACCGCTCGAACCGAGACCTTCGCGCCCAAAACCAGCGACGGCAAAACGTCGAGCGTGCGACCAATGTCCGTCAAATCGGTCGCGGCGGGGCCACCCTTGGCCACCCGGCGCAGCGTCTTTTCGGCTTCGCCCAGCGCTTCGGCCACGCTCGCAAAGCCCAGCACCCGCGCGGCCGAGCCGAGCGCGTGCAGCCTTCTCAACAGGCCATTGATGCGGCCGGGATCGCGCGGCTGGTCCTCGACCGCGCGCAACGCTGCCCGCAAAACCTCGAGGCGACGCGGCAAACTGGCCACGAAATCACCTCGGGCGCCCGAGAGCCGGGCTTGCTCGTCCTGTGCGGGAGGCGCCCCGATCATGGCCTCGGCCGTACCACAGGCCACGCGAGCGGCCGAATTTTCGAGGCTTCGAAGCTCAGTGATGCGCCAAAACTTCGAGGAAAGCGCTCGTCGCCGCCTCGCTGCCCAAACTGCCACCTACATCGGTCGTGCAGCGCCCAAGCTGCAGCACCTCGACGGCCGCGCGTTCGATGCGCTCGATCTCGGCCGGGTAGCCCAGATGCTCCAGCAGCATGCCCAGCGAGCGGATGGTGCCGAGTGGATTGGCGACGCCGCGACCCGCGATGTCCGGCGCGGACCCGTGCACGGGCTCGAACAAGCCGATGTGACCGGGCGCGGCCGGGTGCAGGTTGGCGCTGGGCGCGAGGCCCAAGCCGCCCGCCAACGCCGCGCACAGGTCGGCCAAGATGTCACCGAACAGATTGTTGGCCGCGATCACGCCGTGGCGCTCAGGCGATTGAATCAAGCGCGCCGCCAGCGCATCGACGTACAGCTGCTCCGTTTTGACGTCCGGGTATTCACTCGCCAGCTCGCTGAGCACTCGGCGCCAAATGCCCTGCGCCTGGATGGCGTTCGACTTGTCGGTCATCAGCAGCGGACGGCCGTGCCGGCGCGCGTAGTCGAAGGCCGCGCGCAGCAAGCGCTCGACGCCACGCCGCGTGTGCACCTCGCGGCTAATCGCAATCTCGTCGGCCGCGCCGCGCCCGCGCTCGCGGCCCGCGCCCACGTACTGGCCCTCGGTATTTTCGCGGTAAATCACGAAATTCACGTCGGATTTCGACTTGCCCCGTAGCGGCACCATCGCGTCCGTCAGGGCCCGGACCGGCCGCACGTTGGCGTACAGGTCCCACGCCGAGCGCATGCCCAGCAAAATGTCGTGAGCGTGCTCGCCGCTCGGCACGCGCGGATCGCCGACCGCGCCGAGCAGGACGGCGCTGCACGTCGCCTTGACCTCGTCGCGCAGCTCGAGCGGAAACGTCGTGCCGTTCTTCAGATACAGCTCGGCGCCCAAGGGCAGCGGCCACACGTCGACGTCCACGCCGCGGTCACGCCGCAGCACATCCAACACGCGCAGCGCCTGGCCCACGACCTCGGGACCGATGCCGTCGCCCGCGATCACGGCGATGCGGTGCGCCATCGGCTCAGCCTAACCGCCGAGCGCCTTCTCGAGCAACATGCGCAGCAGCGTCGCTACCTGCTCCGGATCGGCTTCGTCGCCCTCTTGCAAGAGCGCGCCCGCTTCGAGCATCGGCACCGCCGCTACGGAACAAGCCGTATCGAGGGCTTCGGAGGCGGTGAGCTCGATGCGCGCCAAAGCGGCCGCGCCCGGCAAAACCAAGCCCCAAAGCGGGGCGTAAGCCTCGACCAGCGGCAGCCCCACGACCTCTAAATCGGCCTCGCCGAGGCGCAACGTGGCCAGCGCGTAGGGTACCGGCGCGGCCGGCACCTGCTCGGTCGGCACCGCCGTGTCGGCAATGCGCGCAATGGCGTGCATCAAGGTCAGCAGCCGCTGCATCGTCGCCGCAATGACGACGCGCGCCGACCCGCGGTAGCCGGTGCGCGCCGCGCGCTTGGCCAGCGCCGCCAAAACCGCCATGCGCTCCGGATCGGCGAGCTAGACCCGCACCGCGCTCGAGGCAATGCGGCGAACGAGACCTTGCTCCAGCAACGTGGCCAGTGCTTCGAGCACGGCCAAGTCCGGCAGCGTGACCTCGTCCAACAGCTCGGGCAGCGTGCGCGGCGTCGTCAACGTCTCGAGCACGCGCGACGCCGCCTCGGACGTATCGGCGCCGGGCGGGGCGATGGCGAGCAGCGCCGCGCCGTCGAGCGAAAGGTTCGTGCGCAGCCGCGCGACCTCGTCCAGCTGGCGCAGGCCCTCCATCAAGAGCGAGCTCGTCGATTGTTGAATGCGCTCGAGAAACTGCGGCATTCCACTGACGAACGAGAACGTGCCATCCGTCTCGCCCAGCAACCGATACAGGGCCTTTTCGCGCTCCAGACGCCGAAACACCGCGTCGACGATCTCGCCGTTTTTGATGCGAACTTCGCCAGCGCCGGCGGGCGTATTGATCACCAACGTGCCGCTGCGGCGATTCATCGCCAACAGCTGCAGCAAATCGACGGTGCTCACCTGCTGAAGGTCACCGCGAAAGTCGCCGCCCTCTTCCGGACCGACCGACACGCGATTGGGAATGGCGTACAGCCGCCGCGCGATCAACTCGATGTCGTGGTGCGGCAGCTCGTCGGGCGCCAGCGACGCACCCACCGGCTTGTCGACCAGAATGAAGAACGGGGCATCGCTCAGCGCGCTGGCGTTCTTCAGTCGCTCGAAGCCGTCGAAGTCCGACAGCAACGTGCTCGACACCAACACCGCCAGCAAATCCGCCGCCGAAGCGCGGTCGACGGCGCCCGCGATGCTGTCGGCGATCACCACCGAAAGGCCGCGCGAGCGCAAACGCGACGCCAGCGTACCCAGGACGTCGACGTCCGGCTCGATCAGCAGAATCGACCTCATTCGAAGGGCCTCCCCGCGATCTCGGATAGCCGTGAGACCAGCAAATCGCTGAGCAGCGGGTCGGTAGAATGAACGGCGCGCACCAGGCTGCCTTCGGTGCGACCCGCCAGGGTGTAGGTCGCGTGCTCGGCGATCACGATCAGCACGTCGACGCGCTCACAACCGGCAACCCGTGATACGTCGACCGTCTCCGCCTTCAACACGTCGCCGACGCGCGACATGTCGGCGCGCACCGCGCTGCCGACGCTGAGGCCAGCGCGCTGCGTCGCCAGCACGCGCGTCGTCCCCCCGCGCGTCGCTTCCGCGATCGCCGAGCTGACGAGGCCCATCAAGTCCGTGACCGGCAGCTCGATGTAGTGCGGCGTCTCCAGTGGCGCGAGCTTTTGCGCTTGCGCGTCCGGCACCACTGCCAAAAGCGCGTCGATCAGTTGCCCGAGCGGCAAGCCACTGAGCTCGAGCATGTTGACGACCGAGCTGCGCGTCGCGTCGGCACGGAACTTCGCGACCCGCAAAAGCTGCGACAAATCCGAGCCGTCGTGAGGAAAAGTCGCGACCCCCACCGCCGCGCTGAACTGTGAGGCGCCGTTCACGGTGCCCAGCTGCCCCAAAATACGGCGCCGGCACGCGTGCGCGCCGGGACCGCCGGTCTCGGGCAGCAACAGATAGAACTCGTTGGCGTCGACACGCGCCAATACGTCGGTATCACGCACCGCCCCCAGCACCCGCTCCGCCCCGAACACCGTCGGCTCCATCTCGTCGCCGACCCCTGAATCGGGCGCCATCTCCAACCCGACCGTGGCCAACGAAAATCGCCGACCGTGGCGGCGGGCCATGGCAATCTCGCGCCCGGCCACGTCCACGAAGTACGCAAACGTGTAGGCGCTGGACGCCGGATCCTTCATCGCGCCGCGGTGTGATTGCTCGCGCGCGCCGATCAACGACAGCACGGTCGCGGCCTGGGTCGCCACCAGCTCGACCAGGGGCTGCTGGGTCGCGGTCGGATCGCCGACGTCCCCCCCGCCGATCAACACCAAGCCGGAAAACTCGCGCAAAAGCGCCATGCGCACGACGGTCATGCCGCGCTCGCTCGCGAACGTCAGAGCCTCCATTTCCTCACAAAATGTCGGAGCATTACCGGTTTCGCCCAGCACCGCCGCGCGCAGCAGCTGGCGCGAGCCTTCCGCGGCCGGCAAGTACACGACCACGTCTTCCGCGCCCGCCGCGCCGCCCATCACTTGCGCGATGCGCTGGGCCGCCTCGCGCCGGGTCTTGGCCGAAGCGATCTCGGCGATGTCACCGGACAGCGACGCCCCGCGCGCCGCGCTACGCGCCGCGCGCAACAGCTCCGCGCGCTCCAAGCGCTCACCGATGCGCGTTCGCACGTCCGACAAAGCGTTCAGCAGCTCGTCCCCCGAGATCGGCTTCACCAGCACGCCCGCGCCGCCGAGCGCCACCGCCTGCACCCCCAGATCCAGCCGATCTGCGCTGGTCAGCGCGAACACCACCACGTTGGGCGCCAGCGCGCGCACGTGGTGCAAAACCGCCAAGCCTGCGCTATCGCCCAACGTCACGTCCACGAACGCGACGTCCGGCACCTGCGCCGAAACGCGCGACAAGCCTTCGGCCAAGTCGGTGGCCACGCTCAAGCGGTCGCCGCCGCCCTTCAGCGCCGCGCTCATCAGCTCGATGGTCGTCGCATCGGGAACGATGGCGACGACGTTGAGCTCCGGCGCCGAACGCTGAAAATTCACGGTTCCGGAACCTCGCCGGAGAACACGTAGCGAGCGGGGCCGCGCAGCGTGACGGCCAAATCCTCACGCCGAACCGTCAATTCCAAAGGGCCACCCGGCAAGCGCAGCGTGATCGGAGCGTCGAACGGCGCGCGTCCTTCCAACGCCGCCAATGCCGCCACCGCCGCGGCGCCGGTGCCGCAAGCCAACGTGCGCCCGACACCGCGCTCCCACACCAGTACGTCGAACGCAGCCGGTCCGGTAGCGCGCACGAATTCGATGTTCGAGCCGCCGGGCAGCGATTTCGAGACGCGCGGCCCCAGCTCGTCCAGCTCCTGCTCGGTGCAAGCCACGTCGAACACGATGGCGTGCGGATTGCCCATCGAGATGCGCTGAAACGTCAGCTCTTCGCCACGATGCGAGGCCTTTACTTCACCTTCGCGCGAGGCCCGGCCCATGCTGACGGTCACGTCGGCCACGTCGCCGCGGCTCTCGACCAGCGCCGTGCGCGGGCCCGCGTCCGTATCGATGAGCAGCTCCGCGCGTTGCTGGCCGGCGCGGCGCGCCAACGCCAACGCCACGCAACGCAGCCCGTTGCCGCAGCCCTCTGGGCGCGAGCCGTCCGAGTTCAACACCACCATGCGACCGTGAGCGCCGGGCGTGACGGGCGGCGCTGCCAACAACACGCCGTCACCACCGACCCCGTAATGCCGATCACAAAGCCGTTGCGCCTGTTCGGGACCGAGCGCCGTTTCGCTGTCGGCCTCCACGACCAAAAAGTCGTTGCCGATGCCCTCGTACTTACCGAACCGAAGCGCCATAGAAGCCGTCAGCGTAGCCAGCCCCGCCTAAGACCGCCACATCCTGTCCGTTCCTTGGTTTTGTAGGCCTGGTTAGGCGGGGCGGATGCCCCGCTAAACCCGCGCCCTGTGCTACACCCCCGCTCGATGAAGCGGCCTTTGATCGTCAACGGTTTCATGGCCAGCGGCAAATCCAGCGTCGGCAAGCGCATCGCCGAGCTCGCGGGCCGGCCCTTCATCGACCTCGATTCTCGGATTGAGGCACGTTTCGGCGCGCCCATCACCCGCATCTTCAGCGAGCAAGGCGAGGTCGCCTTCCGCAACGCCGAGCGCGAAGAGCTAATCAGCGTGCTTGAAACGAGCAGCGACGCCGCGCCGGTCGTGGCCGTGGGCGGCGGGTGCCTGGTGCGCCGCGAGCTCCGCCTGCAGGCCATCGACCAAGCCGTGGTCGTGTCATTGCAGGTGACGGCGGACGAGGTCGTGGAGCGCGTGGGCGAAGACGCGTCGCGTCCCAACCTGGCCGGCGACACCCGCCGGCGCGCCGAAGAGCTGCTGGAGCTGCGCGGCGGCGCCTACGCCGAAGCCCACGCCCGTCTCGAAACTCGCGGCGCCTCCACGCAAGACGTCGCGGTCAAAGCGCTCGCCGTCTGGCGTCGCGACCCGCTCGCCGTCGCGGCCGGTGAAAGCTCGTACGCGGTCGACGTCGGTAGGGGGGTCGGCCCCGCCCACGTGCTGGCCGCCTCCGAGCCCAGCACCGCGATTTTGCTGCTCAGCGATCAAAACGTCGCGCCCCTGCACGCGGCTCGGCTGGAAAGCCTGTTTTTAGCCGCCAAAAAGCGCATCGCTCGCCTCGACTTCACGCCTGGCGAGCAGCACAAGAACCTCGCTTCGGTGCAGCAAGCGCTCGAAGCCGCGTTGGCGGCGGGCCTCGATCGCAAAAGCCGCTTGGTCGGTCTGGGCGGCGGCGTCACCACCGACATGACCGGCTTCGTCGCCGCCAGCTACCTGCGCGGCGTGAGCTGGGTCGCCCTACCCACGACCCTCTTGGCCATGGTCGACGCCTCCGTCGGCGGCAAGACCGGCGTCGACTTGGGCTCCGCCAAAAACGCCGTCGGCGCCTTCTGGCAGCCGTCGGCGGTGCTGTGTGACGTCGACTACCTCAAGACCGAGCCCGTGCGCGGTTACAAGAGCGCGCTGGCCGAGGTCGTCAAGACCGCGCTCATCGGCGACCCGGTGCTCTTCGAGCTGCTCGAGCGCGAATCCGCCGGCATCGTGGCTCGCGACCCGGATCTACTGACCGACATCGTGCGCCGGTGCATCCGCGTCAAAGCTCGCATCGTCAGCGCCGATCCGCGCGAGGCGGGCCTGCGCGCCGTCCTGAACTTGGGTCACACCGTCGGCCACGCCGTCGAAGCCCAAGCCGGCTTCGAACGGCTCACCCACGGCGAAGCCATCAGCCTGGGCCTGGTCGCCGCCCTGCGCATCGGCGAAAAGCTCGGCCACACTCCGAGCGAGCTCGCGGAGCGCACCCGCCGACTGCTCGGCACGCTCGAGCTCATGACCGCGATCGAAGACGAGCCCCTCGCCGACGCCGCCGAGCTCATTGGCCACGACAAGAAGCGCGCCGGCAGCAAGGTCTCCTTCGTCTTCGCCCGCGGCTTGGGCGACGTCATCATCAAGCCCCTCGACCTCGCCGAGCTCCGCGAGCTCACTCGCGGGCTAACGACACCATAAGTCCCCAGATTTTCTTACAGGAAGATCAGAAGGACAGAAGGGCGGTGGGCGCCAACTCGAAACGAGCCTGCGTCACACCGCCCGAGCCCGTTCAGACTCGCGCAAGGCGACGCGATCGCGGGAACACTGTGGCGCCCCCAACCTCTCGCCTTTTGTCCTTCTGATCTTCCTGTGAAAAAATCTGGGTCCACCCAGCGCGGTACGGATCCGTACGGCTACTTGATCTTTTCGACTTGGCAACCGGCGTCGCAGCCGTCGCGGTTCTTGTAGTTGCCGTCGTCGCAGCCTTCGCGTGGGGAGTCTTTGTGGCCGTCCCCGCAGAACGCGGCGCGTGAGCAGTCGGCGTTGCAGGTACCGTAGCTGCCGTCGTTCACGCCGTCGTCGCACGCTTCGTCGACGGTGACGACGCCGTCGCCGCATGTGCTCTGACACGTAGACTTAGCGAGCTCAAAGTCGTCCAGCGACAAGCCGTAGGTGGAGTTGTTCGTGTTTCGTTCCGCTTGAAACACGACAATTTCGTAGATCTTTCCTTCGACCAGGCCGAGCGGATTGCCGTCCATGTCCTTGGTATCAGGATTGACGGTCACGCTCTCTTCGGCACGCGGATGGGTCCCGCTGATGTCCACGGTCAGCTTACCGTTGACGAACACCCACACGTCGTCGTCGCCATTGAACGTCAACGTTGCGTTCTTGGCCGCCTGGTATTGGAACCAGTAGCGAACCTCGCTCGTGAAATGAAAGTTGTGGCTCGTGGTGCCAAAGTTGCCGAAGCCCAGGCCGTCGAGCGGAAAGAACGACGTGTTGTCGTAGCTGTACACGCCGTTGCTGCCCTTCTTCAGCGTGAGCGACGACACGACCGTCTGGTTCACGTTGGGCACGTCCAAATACCACTGGCTAAAGCTGTTGAAATCACGGTCGCCGTAGCCGCAAAAGTACACGTTGCGGGAGTCGGTGTTGATCAGGCGCGTGCCTGCCGTCGCGCCCTTCACGGCGTTACACGCGGCCGCACCGGTCGTGCCCACTGGCTGCACCACCGGCGCTACCGGCACGATGTCTTTGCAGCCCGTGGCGTCACAGCTGGCGTACCACTTGAACACCGGGCGGCCGAGCAGCGACACGCCTTCCGGTGTCGTATCGGCGGCCGTGCCCAACGTCGTCCTCACCCAGATGTCTTCTTTAGGTGTGCGATCGATCGGATCGTTCGACGTCCATTGAAACGCGACGTGCCCGCCGTCTTGGTACGCCTTGAAGTCGCGGTACACGATCGGAATGACGAGATCGCCGCCCGCCTTTTCGACGCAGGTCCAGCCCGGTTCGATTTCGCACATGGCCGAGCAGCCATCGCCGTCGCGCGCGTTACCGTCGTCGCATTCTTCGTCACCGAGCTTGATGCCGTCGCCGCACTCGCTGGTGCAGGGCGCGGGTGGCGCGCATTTCGGCTCCTTTTCGCAGTTGATGCCGCAGCCGTCGCCCAGGTAGTGGTTGCCGTCGTCGCAGCCCTCGCTGCCCTGCACGGTACCGTCACCGCAGTTGGTCTTGGTGCAAAGCGCACCGGGCGTCGCGCACTCGTAGTTGGCTTCGAAGGTGCACGTGTCGGTGCAGCCGTCGCCGTTCACGCTGTTGCCGTCATCGCACAGCTCGAGGCCCGCGAGCATGCCGTCACCACAAGCCGCGGCGCGGCACATGACGCCGGGCACCGGGCACAGGTAGCCGGCTTCCACCGTGCACGTCGCGCTGCAGCCGTCGTTCGGCGTCGTGTTCTTGTCGTCGCACTCCTCGCCCATCGCCTGCAGCACGCCGTCGCCGCACACCACCTTGTCTTCGGCGCAACCATCCGCGCACGCGCCGCCTTCGGGGAGGTCGATGATCGGACCGTTACCGCTCGTGCTCGAGCCACCGGTCGCAACCGCAGTGCCGCCAGTACCCACGACGTCGCTGCCCGCCGTCGACACCATCGAGTCCGGTTGATCGACTCGAGGATCCCCACCACCGCACGCCATAGGCGCGGCCAGCGTCAGAACAAACAGCGCGGCAACGCGCCCGGAGTTTCGCGAGACAGTCTGAAAAAGGCGCATGATTCCCGTCATCTCAGTGTGCGTCATTACGGCTGAACCGCCAAGACCTTCAGTCAGCTAAATAGAATAAATATTCTATTGCTATGGAAAACCGAAGATTTACTCACCTCCGTTTGTGGTCGCATGTGCGTTCGCCGAGACGCGCCCGTCTCCTTATCGAGTGTGGCGCGCATGCCGTAGAGCAACGATGGAGCTTCGCTAGCGAGCATGGAGCGATTCAAGCGCGACCCCACGTCGCCCGCTGCTGCTGCTGGCTTTTCCAGTCACTCGCGATTGCGAGCCGAGCGAGCAACGACGAGGAGCAGCAGCGAGCACACGCTGCGCTACGACGCGATGCGCGAAGTGCTGCTCACCTACTTGAGCCCGATCTTGGTCGATTCAGTGCTGACCCGCGCGTTGGACGCGCGCCGACTGACCGCCTCCTCGCTCAATGAGACGCAGCTCGCGGAGGTGGCGTCGGACATCATGGTCGGCTTGCGGCTGTTCGTTCCCGAAGACCGCCTGCCCACACTGATGCTGGCGTTGGCGGATGTATTGGAGTTACACACATGAGCGCCGCCCCCCACTTGGTTTCGCCCAGCTTGGAAAGCAGACTGGCGGCCCTGGAGGCCGAAATGCGGTCCTTGGCCGAGACGTCGCTCGCCCAGGCGGCGCGCTTGGACACGACCAGTGAGCTTTTGCGGGGCACCGGCCAGCAAGAAAAGCTTTCGCTGATCGTGTTCAGCGGCAGCCTCGACCGGCTGATCGCCGCGTTCGTGCTGGCGACGGGCGCGGCCGCGATGGGCATGGAGGTCAGCATGTTCTTCACGTTCTGGGGCACCGCCGCGCTGCGCCGCGAGCAGGTGCACGTGAAGAAGACGCTGCTCGAGCGCATGTTCGGTTGGATGTTGCCCAAGGGCGTGAAGAAGCTGCCGCTCTCGCAGATGAATATGGCCGGAGGAGGACCCGCGATGATCCGCTACGTCATGAAGAAGAACGGCGTCGCCTCGGTCGAAGAAATGATCGAGCTGTCCAAGGAGCTCGGTGTCGAGCTGAACGTCTGCACCATGAGCATGGATCTGCTCGGCATGAAGCCGGACGAGCTGATCGACTACCCGGGGCGCACGTTCTGCGGTGTGGCAAAATTCCTGGAGACCGCCGCCCCCGGCAAGATCACGATGTTCCTGTGAGGAAGGGAATCATGTGTTGATGGAAACTTCTCTGGATGCTCGCGGCAAATCCTGCCCCCTGCCAATCGTGTTGATCGCCAAAGCGCTGCGCGTCGCCGATTCGGGCGCGCGCATGACGGTGCAAGCCGATGACCGCGCCTTTCCCGAAGACGTACGCGCGTGGTGCCGAAAAACCGGCAACGAGCTGCTCTCGCTCGACAACAAGCCCGGCTACTACGAAGCCGTCATTCGTAAATCGTAGCCAGCTCGCCACGTTCACTCGCTGTGTCTGACTCTCGATGTTAGTGGTTCAACCAATCTAAATATCGATTTTCGCACTCGCGTGTTGAGGGAGTCCGCTATCGTCGGCCCGCGATGGCATCCGGGACGCCTCTCGTCACTCTGCGACCTCAGCGAGTTTCTCTGACGATGCGAAAGGACAACTGGTGGCTCGCGCCGCTGGGGACCTTCATCGTTCTCACCACGTTCATCGTGTACGCGACGTGGGCCGCGTTTCAGAACGCGCACTACACGTACGGCAACTACATCTCGCCGTTCTACTCGCCCGAGCTATTCGGTGACTCACCGCACGCTTGGTTCGGGCCGAAGCCGAGTTGGTTTCCGGCGTTCATGCCGTTCTCGCCCGCCCTGCTCATCTTGTGGGCACCGGCTGGCTTCCGCATGACTTGCTATTACTACCGCGGCGCCTACTACAAAGCGTTCTGGGCCGACCCGCCTGGCTGCGCGGTGGGCGAGCCGCGCAAGAGCTACCTGGGCGAAAACTCGCTGCCGCTCATCATCCAGAACGCACACCGGTACTTTCTGTACCTGGCCCTCGCGTTCTTGGTTTGCCTCACCTACGACGCCTGGAAAAGCTTCCATTTCGTGGACGCGGCCGGTGTCGAGAGCTTCGGCTTCGGTGTCGGCTCGTTGGTCATCACCGCCTGTGTCGTGTTTCTCGCCCTGTACACGTTCAGCTGTCACTCGTTCCGCCACCTGATCGGCGGCAAGAGCGACACCATGACCCACCAGCCGATGAAAATGGCTTGTTACGGCTGCGTCAGCTCGCTCAACAAGCGTCACATGAACTTCGCTTGGATCAGCCTGTTCGGCGTGATGGGCGCAGATCTTTACGTTCGACTTTGCTCGATGGGCGTCATCACCGACCTCAGGATTTTCTGAAAGCCATGGACTACGAAACTCACGAACACGACGTGATCGTCATCGGTGCGGGCGGCGCAGGCCTGAGCGCCGCGATTGCGGCTGCGACCGAGGGCGCCTCGGTCGGCTTGATCTGTAAATCACTGCTGGGCAAAGCCCACACCGTGATGGCCGAAGGGGGCATGGCCGCGGCCATGGGCAACGTCGACGACCGCGACAACTGGCGCGTGCACTTTGCGGACACGATGCGCGGCGGCCAATACGTCAACAACTGGCGCATGGCCGAGCTGCACGCCAAAGAAGCGCCGGACCGCGTGCGCGAGCTGGAAAAGTGGGGCGCCGTCTTCGACCGCACCCCCGACGGCAAGATCCTGCAGCGCAACTTCGGGGGCCACCGCTACCCGCGCTTGGCCCACGTCGGTGACCGCACCGGCCTCGAGATGATCCGCACCTTGCAAGATCACGCCATCCACCAGGGCATCACCGTGTACATGGAGGTGACCACGCTGGAGCTGCTGAAGGACGGGGGGCGCGTCGTCGGTGCGCTCGGTTACGACCGTGAGCGCGGACGCTTTCGCGCCTTCAAGGCCAAGGCGGTCGTGCTGGCGACGGGCGGTATCGGCCGCGGCTTCAAGATCACGAGCAACAGCTGGGAGTACACCGGCGACGGACAAGCGATGGCGTACCGCGCCGGCGCCGAGCTGCTCGACATGGAATTCGTGCAGTTTCACCCGACGGGCATGGTGTGGCCGCCCAGCGTGCGCGGCATCCTGGTCACCGAGGGTGTGCGCGGCGAAGGCGGCGTGCTGCGCAACAGCGAAGGCAAGCGCTTCATGTTCGACGACATTCCGGACAACTACAAAAACCAAACCGCCGACAATCCGGAAGAAGGCTGGCGCTACACGCAGGGTGACAAGGCTGCGCGGCGGCCGCCGGAGCTACTCACGCGCGATCACGTCGCGCGTTGCATCATGCGCGAGGTCAAAGCCGGTCGCGGCAGCCCCCACGGCGGCGTCTTCCTGGACATCGCCTGGATCAAAGAGAAGCTGCCGAAGGCGGCCGAGCACATCAAAAAGAAGCTGCCCAGCATGTATCACCAGTTCAAACAGCTGGCGAACGTGGACATCACGACCGAGCCGATGGAAGTCGGGCCGACCACGCACTACGTGATGGGCGGCATTCGCGTCGACGGCGACAGCCAAATGACCAACGTGCCAGGCCTGTTCGCGGCCGGCGAATGCGCGGCCGGCTTGCACGGTGCCAACCGCTTGGGCGGCAATTCCTTGTCGGATTTGCTGGTCTTCGGTCGTCGCGCCGGTCAATACGCGGCCAAGTTCTCGAAGGAAAATCCGAGCGCCAGCATCGACGCGGCTCAGGTCCAAAACATCGAGCAAAGAGCGCTCACGCCCTTCGAGCGCAGCGGCAAAGAAGGGCCGTATCAAGTCCAAGAAGACTTGCAGGACTCGATGCAGGCGCTGGTCGGCATCGTCCGCAATGAGGGTGAGATGCAAGAGGCGCTGCAAAAGGTCGCCGAATTCAAGGCGCGCGCGGCGCGGGTCAAGGTCGGCGGCAACCGCGAGTACAACCCCGGCTGGCACACCGCCCTCGACCTCGAAAACCTACTCACCGTGACCGAAGCGGTCGCGCGCTGCGCGATCGAGCGCAAAGAGAGCCGCGGCGGCCACTTCCGCGAAGACTTCCCGGACAAGGATCCCGAGTGCGCCAAGTGGAACTCGGTCATCTCGCGCGGCGCGGACGGCAGCATGCAGTTCCGCCGCGAGCCGATCAAAGACCTGCCGCCCGAGCTGAAGGAAGTCATCGAGGAGAACAAGTAATGTCCAAGGCGACGTTCCGCATCTGGAGAGGCGACCGGACCTCCGGAAAATTCGAGGATTACGTCACGGAAGCGGGCGAAGGCATGGTCGTGCTCGACGCCGTGCACCGCATTCAAGCCGAGCAGGCGAATGACCTCGCCGTGCGCTGGAATTGCAAGGCCGGTAAATGCGGCTCTTGCTCGGCCGAAATCAACGGCATGCCGCGCCTGATGTGCATGACGCGCCTGGACGAGCTCGACCTGAACGAAGTCGTGACCATCCAACCCATGCACGCCTTCCCGATGATCAAAGATCTCGTGACCGACGTGTCGTGGAATTACGAGGTCAAAAAGAAGATCAAGAAATTCAAGCCACGCGCCCCCGACGCCCCCGACGGCACCTGGCGCATGCAGCAGGCCGACATCGACCGCGTGCAAGAATTCCGAAAATGCATCGAGTGCTACCTGTGCCAAGACGTCTGTCACGTCCTGCGCGAGCACGACAAACACGAGGAGTTCATCGGCCCGCGCTTCTTCGTGTATTCGGCCGCGCTCGAGATGCACCCGCTCGACACCGAAGACCGCTTGGATGACCTGAAAAAGGCCCAGGGCATCGGTTATTGCAACATCACCAAGTGTTGCACCAAGGTGTGCCCCGAAGGCATCACCATCACCGACAACGCCATCATCCCGCTCAAAGAGCGCGTGGCTGATCGCTTCTACGATCCGATCAAAAAGCTGTTTCGAGTGTTCAAAGGCTAGCTACTAGCCGAGGGAGGCACCGCCGATGTCCCAGCTCAAGCCGATTCACAAGGACGCCATCGCCAGGGCCTTCGAGAAGGCAGAGCGCTATCGCTTGCTGAACGAGCCGTTCGAGGCCGAGAGCATTTGCCTGGATATCCTGGCCGTGGAGCCCGCCCACCCGTCGGCGCTGGGCTGCTTGCTGCTGTCGCTCACGGATCAGTTCAGTCAGAACGCGGGTCAGGCCATGGAGCGTGCGCGAGCGTTGCTCCCGCGCTTCTCCGGCGAGTACGAGCGCGTCTACTACGGCGGTATCATCAGCGAGCGCTTTGCCCGGCGAAAGCTGCGCGACGGCCACCAGGGCGCCAAGGCGGTCGCCTACGGCCACCTGCAAGAAGCCATGGCGGCCTATGAAAAAGCCGAAACGCTCGCAGCCACCGGCAATGACGACGCCGTGCTGCGCTTCAACGCCTGCGTGCGCATGATCGAGCGCCATGGTCTGACGGCGCCCCCCGCGGACGAACGCGAGCCGCTGCTCGAGTAACGCCGGCTGAGCCACAAACATGCGCGCCAGGGCGGTCGCGACGGCGCTTGCCCACACGCGCTGTAGCCTGCGCACAAGCACGCTTATCGAAGCGATCGCACATTCTTTGGCGCTTTGCGCGGCTGGCCTTTAAGCTTCCGGTGTCGGTGCGCACGTCGCGCGCCACGAGGTAGCCATGCGTCGCTCGTTCCTTAAATCTCTACTGGCGTTCGCGGTACCCTGTTTCGCCGCAGCGGCCTTGCCCAGCTGCGCCACCAACGACAGCATGATGTACATCGTCGGCGTCGCCTTACGGCGGGCCGGCGCTTGTGCGGTAAAGCCCGAGCTCAACGGCACCCTGTTGTCCAAGGGCGTCATGGATCGGGTGTTCGCGACCGAGTACGTCGCGGGGCTGATCGTCGGCAGCCAGCTCACTCAGCGCGGTTCGCGCGAGCGGGTCCGCACCGAAACCTCCAAGGTTGCCCTGAAGGGCGCCGAGGTGAAGCTCGAGAACGCGCAGGGTAAGGAGCTCGTGCCCGCCTTTTCGTCAATCGGCACCGGCTTCGTCGACGCCTCCGATGGCGAGGACGCCGCGCCGGCCGCCATGTTCGCGACCCTCATTCCGGCCTCGGTAGCGCCTTCGCTGCCCCGCGGCACCGTGATCGTCAAGGTTCGCGTCTTCGGCACCACCTTGGGTGGTGAGGACGTCGAGTCCGCGGAGCTGCTCTTCCCAATCGACGTGTGCGACGGCTGTCTGGTGTCGTTTCCGGCCTCCGACCGAGACCCCGCGCTCAGCGGCACCGACTACCAGTGTAAGCAAGCTGCGGACATGAACGTGGCGGCGACCGACACCGAGGGCCCGTGCAGCCTAGGCATCGACTTCCCGGTGACATGCACCGCTTGCTCGAGCCTGTACGCCGCGTGTCAGAGCCCGACCACCAACTGCGCCTACACGTCCGACGCTTGCACGCCCCCGTGAGCCGCCGCGTTCGCGCGTTTCGATACGCCGGCGGTGCCCTCGTCGTTCTGACCGGCTTCACGTCGCCGGCCCACGCCAAGCCGCAATGGAACACCGGCCTCGAGACCGGCGTGTGCGTGAACGGCAGCGGTAGCGCGATTGGGTTCCGAAACCCGGGCTGGTGCAATGCGCTCCACGGCGACGTGCTGTTCCTGCGCCAGAACGGCCGCGGGGTGGGCCTGGGGCCGTCGTTGCGGGTCGGCACCGCCCGGTTCGACGACGTGCGCTTGGACGCGGGCCTGAGCGTGCTGGTGCCCGTCTTCGAGTCGTTCCCCCTGGTGCTGGAGGCTGGCCCCCATCTGCGCAACCTCGACCAGCCAGGCGTGTTCGCGAGCGCCTTCTTCGGACTGCGCAGCTTCAACCACTACGGCCACTACGACATGGCCACCGGCCTATCGGTCACCGGCGAACGCTCGTTCATCACCGGCACCCCCTCCGTGCTCTGGATCACGGTCCGGATCGACGGCTCGTGGCTCGCCCTGCCGTTCGTGTTTGCGTACAACGCCTTTCGGTGACGAGCGGTTCGCGATTCGAGCGAACCGGAAGTACAAAACACGAAAGGCGCGGTGCCGAAGCACTGCGCCTTTTGCGTTTTCGTAGAAACTGCTCAGTTCGAGAAGAAGATAGCTTCGATCTCGTTCTTCACTTCTTCTTCGGTCTGCTTGCGAGCGATCGCGATCTCTTTGACGATCAGCGTGCGCGCGGTGTCGAGCATGCGACGCTCGCCGAACGACAGCTGCTTGTTCGCCTTCAAGCGATACAGATCACGCAGAACCTCGGCCACGTCGTAGATCGAGCCGGTCTTGATCTTGTCCATGAAGCCGCGGTACCGGCGGTTCCACGTCTGGGTATCGAAGCCGATGGTGCGCTCCTTGAGAATGTCGAAAATCTCGCGAATTTCCTGCTCGCTGATGACTTGACGCAAACCCACGGCGTTCGCGTTCGACACCGGCACCATGATGCGACGATCCGTATCCAAGATGCGCAACACGTAAAAGCGTTGCCGAGTTCCGGCGATGTCCTTCTCATCGATGCTGACGACTTCCGCGACGCCTTGCGCCGGGTAAACCGCCTTATCGCCGACCTTGAACTCAACTTCCTGGCTTGACTGCATGACGACTCCT